>Ga0307507_10006157_pt1 | contig 18759 bp, 11 predicted proteins | sample 7_EM_MG_FD_207223 | JGI IMG/M metagenome (GOLD analysis project Ga0307507, IMG submission 207223) | Populus trichocarpa ectomycorrhiza microbial communities from riparian zone in the Pacific Northwest, United States - 7_EM | ecosystem: Host-associated > Plants > Roots > Unclassified | place... | reverse complement strand
TAGGAAAAAAAAGAAAAAAAAAACAGACAAGCGCGGAGGAGAGGAGGGTTATTGAAATAATTATCCCTTTTCGCCTTCGCCTAGAGTCTCTCCCTTTCAAAGCGAGATTTGCTGACTTTACTCTTAGGCATTGGCGGTACATCTCCTCTTTCCACGGTCCATGGCTCCAATTGCCCCCGGAAGTGCTCGAGTCTCTCGCTCACAGCAATTACCAGGCCCCGCGCCCACGGCCCATCGACCCAGCGGTGCTCTATGACCTCGTCAAGATCCGCAAGCTAATCGACGACGCGACGAACCTCGCGGTCCGAGCCGCCTCCGGGATTGCGTCTTCAGCAGTGCTCAAAGACGGCGGCTTACTCGGTGGGAGCGCAGCGGGGGTGCTAGGACTGGGTATAGCCGGAGGGGGTCCCGCACCGCGACTCTCCAGGGAGCGGAAACATCGCATGCGCGAACTTGCGACGCAGAAACTCGCGAAGGCCTACAAACTTGATGAGATCGCCGCTTCGGTAGCGACGATGCAGAGTGCGAGCTCCCTGGAGGAGGTGGCGAATCTCGTGCTTGCTAGGAATCCCGACGACCCGGATGCGAAGTACGTACATTTTTTTCACGAGAAGATTCCTAGCCGGATGTTGGCCAAGTGCACGAGCTTGAAGCCACTGGATGACGTTATTAGTGAGAGGCCGGCCGAGGGTGCACCCTTGAGGACTAGAGCTGTCACGAAGGGTTTCAAGGATGACTTTATTGGCGCGGCGCAGGACTTGACGCATGCGTTAAGTATCTCGAGGCCTCGGAGTCTGCATGACCTTGGGATGGAGGTGGCGACTCGAGGTGGCAGCAGTAGTGGTGGTGGTAGTAGTAGTGGGTCTCCTAGGAGGACGGAAGAGGAGGATCAACCCTCTAGTTTGGAAGCGCAATTACTTTTCCATCGCGCGTCGACTTACTTGACGATTGCCTGCCAGAATATCGAAGCAACCCTGACTCCTAAGGTTAATGCCCCGGCAGTGCCGGAGGAGGTTGCCCAAGCTGAAGCCTTCAAACGGGAGGCTGCTAAGAAAGCTGTTAGGACTAACGCTAAACGAGCATTAAGGGACTACATCAAGTTCCTGTCTACTTTTGATTACACTCCAGGATTGCCCCCAGAGACTGCAGAAGAGTTTATGCGAAGTGTAGAGCGGGAAGTCAATAAGACCTCTGACCTTAACCCTGGTAGTACTCGCAGCGACACTAAGAAATTCTTAGAAATCCTCTATAGGCAAACAGGAAACGGGGGCTACCAGTCACACACCCACCAACACACTAACATGAACAACCCTCCCCCATCCGCCCTCCTCCCTCAACCTCCCGTCTACCAGGTCTCTGCCCTCTTTACATCCCCCCAACCCTCAACCCTCCCCCCGTACCCCTCCGCTTCACTCACAGCCACTAACGGCTCGACCCGCACCTTAACCCCAAACGGCATTCCTAAAACCTCCACCTCCTCGGCCTTAACCGCTGCAGCCGCGGCCTTCCTAGCCGATGGCGGTGAAGCAATAACTTACCATCCCCTCCTAACCGACGCTCTACACTCTCTCCTCCTCTGTCATGTACTAATTCAAACTCCGGCAAAGGAAATCCTCCGGCACGCACACATGGTCGCCCGACTAGCACGCATTTGCGACGGCTATCCCATATTCCTATCCCCCCGCTCCCCGGCTCGTGCAGATTGGATCGAAGTCCTTCGTAGGACAAATAATTTCGTTGGGTTGGAGAGCACCTGGGAGGCGCTTTGCTCTCCTGCGCCACTGCCAGGGACTCCCCCGTCTCCAGTTGGAGATGGTGATGTTAACTTGGAGCTGGAGAGGGCTGCAGCTGCGCTGGTGGGGGGTGGGAGGGTCATGCATCAGCACGCACCGCCAGTGCAGCCGAAGAGGTGGGCACAAGAAGATGGTGGGAAGGAGTATCCTATTAGTACCGATCGAGCGGCGGTGGTTAGTCGCTGGGTTAAGGAGGGGGTGAAGAAGGAGAGGGAGAGACTTGCAGTGGCAACTTTGGCGAAGAATTCTGCGCACGCGAATGGCAGTGGGACTGGAAGCCCAGCGACACCGACGACGCCGGGGGTGGAGGGGGTGGAGGGGGTGGAGGGGTTGCAGGCTTAGCGGGGGCTCTTTTTTTCTTCTTTTTTCCCTTCAGTGAACAGCGTAGTAAGAGGGGAGTGGAAATTAGGTTAAGGTTCCTATAGACATAGCGGGCCTCTCTGTTTGATCTTCTACTTCGCGCCGGTAATCCGATATAATAGGGGGAAGGGAAAAATGTTACGTGCTGCTGCGTTTGATAAGATGGAGGCTATTGGCATGATACCTGTAGATTTGGCATATGGCGCGAGTGATGTATTGTGAATACTCCTTATTGCATGTAGAGATTGCCGGTAGGTATAATAGGTATTTTCATTAAACATCTCTGACCGCGCTTTTGTTAGTTAAGTGGTTCTCGTTTGTTACATATTTGGTAGCAATTCTAGGGAGCGGATATTGATGGGATCGGGTGTAGTGACTAGACAAAAGTCCTGGTAAAACGAAATTTCACCTTGCCGGAGATCACGGTGCTACTGTGGGGGGGTATTGCGCAATTAGTGGTCTGTGCGAGAGGAGGCCCGTTCAAAGGGCAAAGAGAAATCTTGTTTGACCAAGACATTTGCCAAGTGACTATCATACACGCCCTGTAAGTGATGGTTTCGACCTGCTAGTGTGAACCTACTAGCAATAGCTAGATTCCGACGAGAACAGCGTTCAATCTACCGACGGAATCGCGCAGAATAGCACCCAGCCTCAAAAAAAAACCCCGCCGCTAATCCTGAGTAGTAGACAAAACAAAGTTTAAGGCAGTCACAAAACATCACTCGCTGAAATTTCCAATATGCTCGAAAACCCGTCCAATGTGTACAGTGCACGTCTCTAAGGCGCTAGATGTTAATAAGGATGCAGGGGGCCTCTGAAATATTCTCCATCCATCCATCCATCCATGCTCACACAGTAGCCTTAGATGCACCCCCACCAAGTCTCTTTTTTCTAATTTAATTTAATTTACTGACATTTCATAATAATTATGTGTTATATAGAGGCCGGATAAACAGCTCCGCTCACAGAGCGAAAAATGGTTGTTGTCGTAACTGTTAGGGGTGGGAAATTCCCTAGCACTGACTGGTTTTGGTTTGGCTGTGATGAAATCGAAGGAAATATTTTTCAGATTTTCAGCTGGGATATTATATTATAATATTATGATACTTGGTTTGCGATGCAAGGTGTTTGCGTCTATAATAATATTTGGCACCCCGTGGTAAAATTTATTCCAGCCATTTTACGGTCCACGTGTATCTTAGGCTCCTACAACCAGTAGCCAGAATTGTGTGCACACTATGAATCGCAATATCGCTTCCTTTTTGATGTTCCCTAGTACTTAAGTTAGCTGGGTGCGATAGTCTAGTTACCACGAAGGTAGAGTATTTTTCGGGTTGGGCTTTTGTCCTAATGTATATACCTCGATACTCTACTCCGCCGGGCTAATCAACTCGCCCCGCGCGCCCACTAATTGAAATAATGAATCCTAAGCCATCTATATTTATTGAAAGTAAAGACAAACCATTATTAACAAACAAGCAGAGGGTCACTTGTTAGCCTTTCCCGTTTTTCATATGTGTTGACTACCCCCATTGCTTGCTTGATGAATTTCACCCCTAACACCGTCATGGACTTGTCTAATAAAAGCCAAGGCTAATTTTGCTTGGTGATGTGGACACCACTACTTATGACTTTAAAGGAAGGAAGTGGTGGTGGGTTTGCTCAAATTTTTACTTTCAGAGATAAAGTTTCAAAAACCTCGGTTTTTTAGGGGCCATTTTCGCAAGTTTCGAGTTTTTTCTAAATAACCATGGTTTGGTGTGGTGCCAAACACCTCGACTACGATATTTCCAAAACCACAGGATCTCTCTCCAAACCACGGGCTTCCGTCCTCAAACCTTGGGTTTTTCCGGCTCCCCAACGGGCTCTAAGTGCCTCTCTGAAGTGAAATAATCAGCAACAAAATTTAATAGAAGAAAAAAGGAATAGAAAGGAAGAAAGAAAAATAGGAAAGGTCAACAGGATGAGTACTAGTTAGTAGTGGTAAAGGTTGACCAAGTGAGAATCAACTTGACGGTGAAGTAATGAAGTAGTTTCCTGAGGCAAAATAGTTAGCAACAAAGAGAGAAGAGAAAAAAAAAAAACAATACGATAGAAGGAAAGAAACGACCAGATGGGTTCTCACAAGCCTTTTAGGAAGTGAAATCGTATAGTGAAGATTGGGTGAGAAGAGTAGCTGCTAGTCGAGCGAGAGAATCGATGTTAGCGGTGCTCTGAAGAGGAGTGGCTCCTCTCGCGGTAAGGTAGTACGTGGCCTGGCCTGGGGGGTCATCGTGAGCTCTCGTTGGCTCAGATAAGATCAGATATTCTGTGTCGGAGGTCACACAGAAGAGGCCGGAGTCGATGCGTAAAGTAATGGGACTGATCATTGAGAGAAAGAGAGAGATAGATTCTATCTTGCTTGTTCGCCTATAGACGCGCCTGAGACTGCCGTACTTATAGCAATCCGTAGCGTGAATATACACCAATATGACTCCAGTCATTTCCTAGTTCCACATGCCCCAAGTAGCCCGGCGAGTGGCCGAACATATCCGTACCATACATCACATTGAAGTAAGATTTCCGACACTCGCATCAAGAACCCTCGAGTGAGAAAACGTGTGCCAAGGCTTTCCTCCGCCAGTAACACTGCCAAAATCCAGCTCGATGATATCAAGACAGAAACGATTTAACCAAACTACCTACCGCTACGAAGAGATAGCAATACAACTACCAAGATCCAAGACAATTTCCAATACAACAAATTTCACCTGGTAATATACTATCAACCTGCAAACTAGCTACATAAAAGCACAATCAAACGACAGAAAAACCGGTCCTCACTCGCCCGACCTATTTTTTCCAGCCCCACGAACGACTGTTCCAAAGCCATGCAGTCAACAAATCGCTCAATCTACCCAGATAAAATGTGAATTCCACCATGCACCGCATCTATGCAAAAAATTGTAAAAAATAAACAAGCAAACAAGCAGCAATACTCCAACAAACATGCAACCCAGATAGATAATCAGATTCCACAAATCGAGTAAGCAAGCAACAAGGAAGGCATAAGTTAGTAAAGAAAAGACCGAAATCACCATCAAGCTTTCAATCTCCGTTCCTCGCAAGATACGCATACGGGTACTTCTTTTCCTTTATCGCCACGGATGAAGAAGCGACCATCGTCGAATTTTGTGGAACATTCCTGTCAAGTCATTAGCATAATACGCAGATTACAGTTAGGGGTTAGAGTAGCGTACAGTGCAACAGAAGCACGCCTCGTGCCACTCTGCTCCAAGCGCTTTAACTACAGTCTCGGTGATCGGCTGCCTACATTTCTTACAACGGCCACTGTAGCGCTTTTGGTAGCAGCCCACACACCAGGCGTATCCGTCCTTTTCGACGAATTTGGATGAGGGGTTAAATGGCTATCGCAGGTTAGCACTCGCTCACACCAGACTCAACTAAAAAGATATCATGAAAACCTACATCCCCACATTCCGCACAGAAAAAGTGACCAACATGCCAGGTCCCACCACATGCCACAACTACCTCACCTTCAATAGGTGTCTTGCAGTTCCTACACCTCGGAGAGTACAATTCGTGGAAGTCTAGATGGCAGTAAAATTTGACTCTGTGGGCGGCCGCGGTAGACCCAGAAGACGTAGAACTCTTATCGTCCTGGAAAGCCTCCGCACGCTTTCTACGGCTCTCCTCAGGTTCCGGGAAGAACCCCACGTGTTCGAGGCGAGTGTGGCAATGATCGCAACGGAAGCACTCTGGGTGGAAACGAAGGGAGGAAGCAGACACTACACGACCCTCAATCGGGGTTCTACAGTACGCGCATGAGGCGGTAGGGCCACGGCCGGCAGAAGACGCGGAAGAATAATTCGAGGAAGGAGGTTTCGGGAATGCACGAGGTGTAGGAAGAGGTCGCCTAGACGCAGACGGGGCAGGAGCTGGGGGTTCTGCTGAAGCTGAAGACGAAGGCTCGTCCGGAAGCGAGATGGAAGGCATCGGAGGAGCTGACTTAGTATCCTTCTTAACCTCATCACCATCCGGGAGGCTTATGGTGGGCACCGGAGGCCGAGGATTGTCTTCCGGAGCACGGATTGTGGGAATGGAAGGAGCCTTGGTAATCGTAGAGGCAGAACTAGAAGCAGTAGGCGGAGGGCTGTCACTGACGACAATCCCCACGACCGGTGGGGGCGGGGGCAGCACCTGAGCTCCATATTTCTGATTATTCCTCCTAGCAGCGCCAGTAGTCTGCCCGCTCCCAACTCTAGGCAATGGCCTCCTCCCCAGATCCTTCAAAGCCTCAGCCTCCGCAGCATCCGCATCCTCCTCTTCAGACCCAGACATTGGGGGGGACGGTAACGGCACAGGATTGGTAGTGTACCGCGGGCTATTCTCCTGCGTTGGCTCCCGCATATGCGGTTCAATAAACTCCCTACGTGCACCCTGAATACCAGCAAACTCCTTCAATCCTGGGGCAATCTCCGGCACCACCGGAAGTCCCTTCTGGATTAGCTCGGCAGAAGAAGCTTTTCCTCCAATAGTTGGCGTTGAGCGTCCAGACACCGATGTCTTGTTAATCCTCAATGGGGCAACAGTAGGCAGCGGGGCGGTAGGCAATGATCTGAAATGCAAAGTCAATTCCTCTTCAATCTGTGGAGTAGCAGAGCGTGGAGGAGGATGAGTTGGTGGCATAACAACTGGGGGAGGGGAACTCGGTCTGGAAAGCGTGGGTAGAGCCCAAGTCACACTCTTCTTGCGCGTGATTGTAGCAGCGCCAGCAGAAGAGCCTGTGGACGTGGTAGAAGACTCTGAATTCGACCTCCCGTGCCCACTGCCAAACTTGGAAAAGTCCCTGAAACCAAACGAATCCCGCTTCTTCTCCGAATTACTCCTAGTAAGTGTTGGAACACGCGGAATTGGGACATCCCCCATCCTCCCATCCTGAAGCGATACCCCGTCCCAGCCTTTCCCTTTATCGGATGATGTAGGTGTTGGAGCGGCGGTTCTGAACGGGGATATGGACGGTGTGGAAATAGTATTGGATCTCTTGTGCGAATTCCTCCTCAGCAACCAGCCTTCCCGCCGGGACGTCTCGTTCAAAGATTTGGCCGGAGAAGTGTTTACTTTGCGTGGAGGTGTGAATCTTAAGGGAGTGGAATACGTCGACGGTTCGGATGTTGTTTCGGCCGAGTCGTTGGAACTCTGGGGTGCCCATCTCGTTTTAGCTGCCGATGACAATGGACGGGCGCCGCTGGGTCGTTGGGGACGGTTGGAGCGTAGATCGGAAAGATATGATTCTAGAGAGACGGGAGTTAGCTGGGCCATTCTGAAGGCGTGTTTTGCAGTATTATCTTCGATGGCGGAGAAAGAAAAAAAAAAGCAATACCCAATTGTTCCTTGGTCATGTAAGAGACACGAGCTTGGTCCGCCATCTTCGTTTATATATCTCAATCCCGGAATGGGAAAATCCGACAAGGCACGAGGCTACAGCTAGATTAGGTTGCGTCTTTTTTTTTCTTGTTTTGGGATGTGGTGTGTGGAGATTGTAGGTGTGTGCGTACACAAAGTATGGTAAGTGTCGTAGTGGCCCCGAGATTCTTAAGGCAAAAAATCTCAACGGTTTGTAGATGAGGATGGAGTTGAATGGAGAATGGTTGGATGGAATAAGTGATGAAGTGCTTGGATGACACTTGTGGTCGGAATAAGATGGGAGAATGGAAGGGAGAGAGGAAGGAAGGGAGAGAGGAAGGGGGGATGACGGAACAAGACAGCGTATAATAATTGTAGCTCCGGGAAGTAAAACTGTGGGAGCCAGCGGAGAGGAGGGAGGGAATTAATGTGAAGGTCAAGGATGGAATATTCCAGCCAACAGGATTAAAGTAAGCCTCTGATTTGTCCAGCACAGATATGCGTTGTTGTTTTGTTTTCAAGTGCCAGCATCTTAGCGGGGTTGCTTAGCGCCGTTGCCAGGAGTTACCTTGCCAAAATACCGGTACTTGTACCCGAGCATGATACTGCTTATTGATGATCTGATAATATCACATGATTAGACCATCCTTGATCTGATTAAACCTTTTCCGTAGCGCGTTGACCTCTCTCTCTATTTCCAACCGAACCTACTGCAAGCTCTTTCTACCACCACCACCACCACCACCACCACCATTCCCCAACAGTGAACATGTCTTCCCCGGGTAATTCCCCTTTCCGACACTGTTAAAGAGATTCCAGGAACACTTCTCAATTCCAGCTTACTGACAAATCGAAACTAATTAGGATCCGTCCTCTCAGACATTGAAGCTTCTCCACTAGCATCTCCCGAGCGTCCAACAGGAAACAAGTTCGATCGCCTCTTTGGTTCAGACAATGAAGGCCCACCGGCTCGTGACGAAGAGGCAGAAGCTTCTGACGACGAGGACATTGGACGAAAACGCAGAAGCAGGGTAACAGATAACCTCGACGGCGTGAACGACGAGGAAGAGGAAGAGGAGGAAGATGATAATAAAGATTTATTCGGTGATGACGATGACGATGAGCCCGAGAAGTATCTACCCTCTCTCTCGCCTCTATAATATCTATCCATGTAAAAAACATTAACCGGGTATCTACAGAAAGGACCCAAGCGACGCCGGATCTCACGCATCCCATGACCCAGGAAACGACGAACAGCAAATCTTCCGCTCAATCGATGTCTCCCTTCCTCGTCATGCTTGCCCAGACCAAGGTAACGACGACCTCTACTTAATGCGCATACCATCAACCGTGAATTTCCAACAGCAAATCTTTTACCCGGAAAACTTCACGATGCCAAAGGCGACTGAAGATTCAACCGTAAGTCCATACACAATGGCCACAACCACCATCCGCGTCCGTAAGTCCCCGGCAAACCCGTCGCTCCTACAATCCAATGCGCGAGTAGTAAAGTGGTCCGACGGTTCCCTAAGTCTCCAAATTGCCTCAAGTCCAAACCTCTACGACTTAACCTCCAAGCCACTCGCCCCACCGCAGAACTCCAGAACCTACGACGCAGCTCAGGACAGCCATACCTACCTCCTCACAACCCATGAATCTGCCGGCATGCTCCGCTTTATCGGACATGTAAACACCCACCTCAACCTCCTGCCAACATCTACCTCTCAGGCCAACGCGGAAGCTGTCAACCGCCTCCAAGAACGCCTCTACCAAGCGCAATCCACCCGCGGGGCTCGCGGCCGCGGCACCCAAGCCCTTGAAATCTCCGACATGCGCGACCCAGAGGCTGAGCGCAAAGAGGCCGAAAAGCAACATCGCGACAAGGAGAAACTCGCCAAAAAGGCCGAAGCCAAGAAAGCCCGTGCCAGCAGGAATGGCACCGGTGCTGACGAGGATAGCAGAGCTGCAGCGAGGAGGTCCTACCCGAGGAACAGTCACACCACTAGGAGTAAGCGTGATTCTCCGCCTATCGGGGGCAAAGGTGGCCGGAGCAAGGAGGATGAGTACGATCTTGAAGACGACTTTGTGGAAAAGAGCGAGGATGAGGAAGAAGATGAGATGGAGGAGTCTGAAGACGAAGGGGATCGTAGGAGGGGCCATGGGAAGAAGAAGGCTGTCAAGAAGAGGATACCCAGCCCTGAGGAGGAGGACGAAGAAGAGGAGGAGGAGGCAGAGTTCACGGATGATGAGAGAGCGCCTAGTCGTACCGTCCGTGCTGGAAAGCGCAGGAGGGTCATCGACGATGATGAGGAGGACGATGATGAATAAAACTGTATTCTAGTGGCATCTCTCTTTTTTCCTTTCCTTGCTCAGCCAAATCCGACCCTGTTAGTCTTCTAGACTGTCTGTCTGCTCTGCCTCTTCTGTCCACCATCAGGTTTTACCAGATCCACATATCGCCCCACAATCATCTCCAGCCGAGTGACACCCCATGCTCCGCAGCCCAAACATGATTCATTAAGATAACCCTCAAATAGCATAAATACACCCAAGCACCGGCCCCTCAAAATGTAAAAGCCGCACGAAAGCGAAAAGGACAAAATGAAAAAGCGAATGAAAAAAGGAGCAGCCGATACCCAACAACGAAACACTAATTAAGAATATCTAAATGCCATCTTTTGTCCCCACCCCCCGTCCTCTTCCTTGGTCCAGAAGAAGAATAGTCGTCTAAGAATCACCACTCAACGCCAAACAAGCATCAACCGCTGATCCAATGCTGCCCGACCGTCAGCCGAGCTTTCCTCAAATCCTCAATCACGCCACCGGCAAAGAACAGCACTAACCTCCCTTGCTTCATCCGGACCACGTCAGCAATTACCTCCTTGTCCAGGTCCGGGAACATGTTCTGTAGCACCTGGACCACGCTCTCGTGCTCTCTTCGTTCGATCATGCGAGCTTGTTCCGCTTCCGCTGATGCCTGGCGGGCTGCGGCTTCTGCTGCTGTGAGTTTGTCCTCGCGCTTGCGGCGGCCGCCAACCGCTGTCAGGAGGCTGTCTTCTGCGCTTGGGGAGCCGCGGGGGGTGTTTCCCGGCGCTGGGGTTAGGGCGGGTCCACCAACAGCTGTGTTTGTGCTGCTGGTCGCTGGTTCATCTATGAACATTCGTCCAATTGTGGTTAGTGGGCGTTGGATGCTGCGGAGGAGACCAGCCACGGCGAGCTTTTCGTCGTCACCATTGGAGGTGGAGGAGTCGTTGCTCTCTCTTGAAGAGGTAGAGAAACGGGGTTGCTCAGACGATACCCTAGGGGTTACCGATGGGCCAGAGCGGTCACCCTTCTCGTTCATGATTTCGTTGTCACCCTCTCTTGATGCGTCAGTGGAAGTTGTTGGTGATGGGCGTTCGGCTATCTGTGCTACAGCTGCTTCCACGTTTCTCTCAAACTCCTCATCTGTGATGGTTAGGCTTGAGCGATCAAGTCCTTCTATAAACTGAATGGCTCCCATCTATCTGGAAATTAGCTACAACCCCCAGTGGGCCCAGGAAAACGCACCAAGCTACTCAAATAGTATCCCGCTTCCCCATTAAGCTTATCCGGGTTCCTGAATCGTAGGATATACTGTACGTTGCTCACCAGATTCGCCGGGTTCGCTCTGAGAACGACATAAATCAGCAGTGGTACAAACTTGTCTGCACTCTCATCACCACCAGAATGCCGCAGTAACCCTAGCCCACGATATTAGCATCCTTGTTTCAACTAGTAACTTTGAAAGACTCACCAAAAATCACTTTGCAGCAATTAAGCACACAAATGACTTTATCCCTAGGAGCCCTATAACTGCCCATCTTGATCATTTCGTTGACCGCCAAGTCAAGGAATTTCCGGCCACTCTCTTCGGTAACAGTGTCCTGAATGTCGAGATGCTCTTCACGAACCCAGCCGTAGATTCGTACCTTCTGTGCCAGGACTTCATCTCTCTCAACGTCCTCTTGGTGCTGACCCCTTCTCCCAGGAAACCTCTCATCCCGATCCCTCCGATGTCGCCTCGACCCAGCTGTCGGATTTCCCTGAGGCGGTGGAATCTCAGGTGAGAAGGTTTGCGTGTACAACCTATTCATAACAAGCTTTTCCATTCCTTCTCTAGCATTATCCATTTCCACTTCACCCACATTTAGCCAAACCTCGCACCCCTCCATTTTTCCGTAAATGAAATTCAAAAAGTCAGACACAATCTTGACTTGCTCATGGACCATCCATTGTTTCTTCGCAAACTCGTTTAAAAAGCTACGAAGGAATTTTGCCACCGGGTCCGCCGACCGGTGGCGTAATTGGGACAAAAACCTGTGAAAGTCGAATGGGAGATCTTCGTCTGGGGGCGGCGGATGGTGAATGGTAGGGGCGTGTGCAGTGCCGGAATCCAGTTCTTTTGATGAAGCCAACTTGCCCTTTTCTGAGAGGGTGGGCGTGCCAGATGAAGCGCGAGCCAAGTAATCGGTTCCATCGAGCGAGGAAGTCCTCGGCGGATGTCGAGCGCCAATCATTGCCTCGGCCAAAGCTGGCGAAGCCGAAGAACTAGGATGTAGATGTTCTGCAGAGGCCGGGGCACTACCTTGTTCAAAAATGTTATGGATTTCAGAACGAGCACTATACCCCGCCTCATCCTCGGAGGATGATCCACTCGATCTTCCTTGTTGTGATGAGCCCCTACGGGAGGGCGATGCTGATTTCGAACCGGGCCTGCTCGGCCGGGGCGTGATCGATGGGCCAAGATTCACCCGATCCCTTGGCCGCGTACCCTTCAGAGGTACATCTTTCGGTGGAACGTCCTTCGGCGGGACATCTTTTGGTGGCACGTCTTTTGGCGGAGGCGGGGGAGGGGGAGGATTAGCAAGAGTAGCATCCTGTTCACGTTTTGCAAGTGCATCGTCCTTCAAAGGTGTAGGAGGTCTATAATCCACATCGCCATTCTCGGGAATCAACGAGTCCATAGTAACCGTAGGAGCCGAATCTGGATTTGTGAGGGAGATCGATAAGGCTCCAACTTGGCCGACTACCGGTAGCAAATCTATCGAAGCTTCAGACAATGCGCTTGGCGGCTGAGAGGCTTCCCTTTCCTCCCTCCCCCCAGGCTTAACAGGTGTCGGAACGGACTCCATCTCGATCTCCTCTTTCGCAGATGCCCTCGCCTCTTGACCAGCCTTAACGCTATCCAAGGTTTGTCCCTGAGCAGTTGTGGCATGCATGCTCGCTACCGGAAGCTCGTTGTCGCCCCCTTCGAATCTCCCCTCCGCGTCCACCTTTAAAACAGCCATCCCATTGCTCTTCCCTATGCTCTCTTTTCCACCACCATCACCACCTTCTCCACCCACTACCTCAGTGTTTCCCGAAGGATCAATTCTCGGAGATTCAACATAGTCAACCATTGTCGAAGATGAGGAACGTGAGGTGAGGACAAGATTTGTTAGCCTTTTGAATCGTAGCTAGCGTGGGAGGTGTGTCTGGTCCACGGAGTAGCAATAAGTCAGGCTTGCGGCAAACAAGATCACAGGAAGCTTTGGGTGGTGAGGTAAACTACCCGGTCGTAAAGTTCGTCTGTATGATAATATTATTAAAGAAGAAAAAAGGAGAGAAGAAATCTCTAAGGAAAGGATAGCTGAAATATACCGTACTATGGTAATTTCAGGCCAGAAGAAAAAGAAAAGGACCATGAAGGCTCGTATCGTATCATACCAATAATAATACTTGTAATAACAAGGAACTTGGAACGCCCAGCCCAGCAACCCGCACCGCCCTCTCGCGACGACAAGGTTGACCGAGAGAGTCTTGGCAGAACACGACATCCCAGAAATCACTCCATCCTGTCCAGTCATGCCCTGTTCTGTCAGACTTCCCTCAAGCTTACCTTGCTCCAAGCACTCGATAGCCTTCAGCATCCTTAACCTCCGTGTGAAAATGTCCGCCTTCAAATAATAGATGCGAAAAGGGAAAAAAAATGACCCCAATACTCTGCCGCAGGGACAAAGTACTCCAGAATTATCACGCCCTCTAAGCATCATCCACTGTGGAATTGTCGAAGTACTCGTACACACAGTACTCGAGTACAGTACAAGGCACAAAGTATCAGTTGTGTGGGGACAGGAAAACTCCCAACAATCCCACCAGCCTTAACGCCCAATCAAATATGCGTATATTAGATATGCACAGAATCCACAATGCATGATGAGAAAAAAGATATTTTATGGATCACAAGATTTCTCTTGCAGTTGGATACGGTATCCTATTGGAGGGGCCGGAGGAGGTTTTTCCGTTAGCCCACCCCTCCCCCTTCCCTCTCTGCTACCGTATTTGTCATATCATACGTCAAAGTGGGGTTCACGTTTTGTCACTCGAATTACTACCAGTATTATATTCATTTTGCCAATTTCACGCCACGCAGGGTAGTAGCGTGTTAAGAGCAGCTTAGGGTACCTAGTACCGTAGAGTACTCAAGTACAGCACGGCACAAGAGTGATCATAGTTATGCCACAAGAGCTATTATGCAACGCCACGCGCTAAGGTGAGTTAATAACACATTGGATTAAAAAGGAAGAAAAAACTTTTTCATCACAAGCATCGTACAGAAGAAGAAATAAAAAAAGGTAGGGTCAATACCGTACTACCCCCGTCAACCAGCCCCCGCTCTACCCCGCCATACGGTAGGTCACTCCATCATGGGTGCAAGTCCGTCTAATCCAACAAACTCGATTGCCCCGAAAGGAAATACAAAATAAAGTAAAAGGAAAGAAGCCCTAGTTTACAACAATAAAGAGCCCAAGAATACAGGGGAAACACCATAGACTCTACCGGTATTAGCATGAAAGAAGATGTCTGTAATCGAAAAGAAAAGAAAAAAATGAAATAGAAAGCAACTATTGGCGCATGTGTAACCCTTTGGCCCATTCTGGTAATACTCCGGTTTCCATCCATGCTTGGCCACAGCTATGGCATAATGTCTGCGAAGAAAATTAGCGCGGCTCTTGAAATCGAGAGTAGAATATATATATGTATGTATTTATATACCTTTGGACCATCGGGGCCTTCTCTAACGCCCCAAGTTCCAGTCCCGGGGATACAACACCAATTGCATCTCCAACCCTGTTTCTCCCATTCCGTGAGACCTCCGTTGAGAATGCCGCCAGACCCATTAATGCCGTTCCCTTGCTGATGCGAAGGAGTGCGGGTCGGAGTCCCACGGGCCGGTGGTGAAAAGCTGCGTTGACGCTTCCGCTTCACTCGGCTTCCACGACCCATCTGCTCTTCTCCGCCAATATCATTCGATGCGCCGGGTCCCCAATGCGAAGGCATTATGACGCCGCCTGGTGTTCCCCCTAGTCGGGCTGTATCACGGCGCAATCTACGAATTTCCCTCTCGCGATCTCCCTCTCGTTTATCGATCTCCTCGCGGGTAAGCGTTTCAACCCTAGATTCCCATTCAGCGCCCAAGGACTCTAGGTCCACGCGCCAGCCAGCTTCCGTCTCTGGTCGATGTGCGTCGTTTTCTAGTTCAGGGGTGATGCCCGTCTCACAGAGGTCCTTCTTCTTTTGTAGGCAGAATTCGTAGATTGCATGCGCAATCGCTGGAATAAATTCACCTGTAAGCCCAAGGTCTGCGGCAACGGATTTCGCAAAGTATTCTGGTGAGAGGCCGCCTGTTAAATCCCACTCGAATTTATCGGTATAGACGCGCTCCCCTAGGTTCACATTGAGGTTGCAAACTACTCGCATTTCTCCGGATTCTTCAGATATGGGAATCGTTGCTACTGGCGCATATTCCGATATTTGATCGCGGATGGCAGTAGAAATCATTGACGCATATGGCTGTAACGGCAGGTCAAGATCTACACATGTCGTGATGGCGAAATTGTCTGGAGTGATTAATGTCTCGTTGAGATTCCAGAGGAAGCTATCATGAATTCGGCCACGAGAGGGAGGATCAAGATCAAAGTCCAAGCGAATCGGAATTAGTATCGACGGTAGATTAGAGGCAGCCAGTAGTTGATGCTCGGTCCTTGCGGAAAGAAAAAAAAGCAATGGTTAGCACAAGTGAGCGGTGTCGGAGAGCAGTTCTGAATGTACCTATATAGGCCTTGGCTCGATCTAGGCTGCGCGGGTCGGCCCGGAACTTGTACTGGCCGTTTGATCGTTTCGACGATATTTCCCATAATATTAGTTCCAAGTCCATTCTGTGGGGGTCCACCTCCAACAATCAATGTATTAGACCCCCGCTGGCCCACGTTGCTCTCGTTATCAACCTCCAAATCCTCGTCACCGTCCACCTCGGCATAATTAACAACAGTTGTCCCACGCTTTGTCCTTCCAGAACTGCGCTCACCGACAGGCGTCGCACCAGGAGCGCCAGAAGATGGATTGAGGCCGGCGGGTGTTATCAGGGCTGTGGAAAATGTGGCTATGCGCGTGGCATAGGTCGTCGTTAAGGCCTGTGGTGGCTTCATTGTTCTCGTGATATGGAAACTTTTGTTGTTAGGAGGTAGCGAGAAGACGTTGTGGAGGTGATTCGGGGGACGGAGCGGATTCGCCCTTGGTGAAGAGTAGGTGTGGACTAAACTGGAGTAAAGACGCTGGAGACGAACAAGGGAGACGCGATCAGATGGATAGTCCAGGGTGAACAACGGTGATGATTATGGGAGTTGAGAGGTGGGTTGATGGATAGCGTTGTTGATGGCGGGTGTGGATAGCGGGAGAGCGAAAACAGCAATCCAGATTCGGAGGAGATATGAGGGCAGGAAACCCTGGCTAGGAGATGATGGTAGATCTCAGACTGGCTTTTGGAAACAAGGACGAGGGGCGATGCACGGCTGGTTGTTTGCAAGCGGGGCATGTGATTTGGCGAAGCGCGCGCTGTATATAGGCGTGACTCCTCCCTTTTTTTCTAACTCTTCCACAAGAGGATTGAAAGGCTGAACTATTTGAACGAGAGGAGGAATAGAGATTGGTGTTGTAGATACCGGTATCGCTCACGGGGAAGTAAGGCATACAGGGTATTGAATGTTTTGGCACTGCATGGTACACAGGTAGGGGATAGAGTGCCCGTACGTCTGATTTTTACACCAGAGTAGACGCAGGATAATGACAATAATAACAATAATGATAGATAACAACAAAAACAACAACGACATATCCAAAGAACTACCACCGTACCAGTAGGAACAATACCGGTAATCCTCTCCTCTGAATTCAGGCATCTTTTTTTACCTTTGAGAATGGGAGGAGTTTACGCCCACTCTGAACCTGTTCCTACAGTATGGGTTGTGCAGCTCAATCATTTCCTTGCAAAAGGGAGTTGTAAATGTACTGTACTATACACGTCTCACCCACAATCGAGAGCTGCCCCTGTTGCCAGGTTGCCATTCCCTGGGCTTCATCTATTGGGCTTCATCCCCTCGCTTCCATACAGTGCTAGCAGATCTTTCCCCCCTTCCCACTACCGGTAGGTGCTCGAGTGCTAGTAGAGCAATTCTTTAAACTTGCCCTGCCGGAGGAATTATTAGAAACGTGAGGGTGGGAAACATTGCATAGTAGCCTTCAACTTTTCGGAATCCTCTTTTCACTGCTCCAAGAGCTGCTTTTTTTTTTTTTTTTTTTTTACAATACCGGCATCTTGTCCGCCCAGAAAAATTAACATTCAAAGGACATGTTACTTTCCTCTAGAGTTTTCTTCCACTACGGTACCTGCTACGCCAAAATTTCGAACAGTCACAGATTTCGTCCTCCTTGAGTTTTTGACACATTAATTGCCCCACCCAGAGCAATAGGACACAGTTTCACTGTGGCACCGATATGTATTAGATCAAGCCAGTAACTCCATCATAAATAACTTTTTTTCCTTCTTTTTTTTCCCCCTCCCTCTGTGCGGTGCACAAGGCTCTGGAAAGTGTAGATGTGGATGCCCCCAAGCGGATATATACCGGTATATTATTATTATCCTGGATATTCTTAACCGGATAGTTCTTAAACCCCAAAGTTTCCGGCTATCGTCCGCGAAATACTTGAAGATCATATATATCTATCCCCTTAGGAGGTGGGTGGAATGGAGTAACAGTGATGATAGGGTATTAATACGGTACTCGTACTTGTATGTTGGGCGAAGAGGGACCCCCGTGAAAGTTTCTTGTGGTAAACTCGATAAAATGTTGCAAGAGATTAGCGGGTGGTTCCCCCAAGAAAATCATCCGCAGGTGGCCGAATGGCTTGTGGTTTCGTTTGTCAGCCAGGTACCGGTACTGTATCGATCTGGGTGAGCATCTGGCTCCTTGTTCTAGTTTGCAATACAGCGGCCTTGAGACGATTTCCTCCTCGGATATGCAATTCGCGATAGAGCAACCCTTCGACCACTCAAACTTGTTATGACAAGGGAATTCCGAGATACGGGCTCCTGGCACCTGCGCGAGGCACTCCCCATGAATTTCCTCGGGCATCACTAACCTCCACCTCATGCAAGAGGTCCCAGAATAACGTTGAAGAGACACAGGGTTCAATCTGGTGTTCGGCATGGATGAGCTGCGATATCTTCCATTTCATACTTGGCAAGTGACGATTCATCGATTGAACCCATGGCAATAATATTGTATTGCCTTACTTTATGGAATCGGCCATCATAATATTATCAGGCAAGAATACCGGTAACTGTATCATGGCAGAGGCACTAGCAACCCCACGCCTTCATCCATTCTTTCCCTCGTTCAATCTCAATGATGCTCGACAATCGTCTGAGAAAGACTGTGTGCCTACGATAGCACAACTACAGCGGACACAAGTTATATAACGGAAGCCGCGTCACTAACACTCTCAAACGTTCCTCCCATGGGAATCACGTGACGTGCATAGAAATATCATAGCCACCTGTCTCACACTGCCGTGATTTGCTCCAAGCCGCTTCTCTCGCGGAGGTTGAGCCACAAGTACTACCGATTTTTTTTAGTCTCCGGAATGTAGGTTACGATCCAAGTTACACCAAGTGTCAACTTACACATGGGTCATTTAAGTTTTTCTCGCCGGGGGTCCTAATCGCCCATACTGCTAGTATCTCTCCTTCTAAGCATGATAATTATTTCCTCCATTGACATTGATACATTTAGCAATAATACTAGGAAGCTTAGCCACTTCTTTATTGATCTCCTCAATAGTAATCTTGTCCCATTCCTCC
>Ga0307507_10006156_pt1 | contig 18764 bp, 11 predicted proteins | sample 7_EM_MG_FD_207223 | JGI IMG/M metagenome (GOLD analysis project Ga0307507, IMG submission 207223) | Populus trichocarpa ectomycorrhiza microbial communities from riparian zone in the Pacific Northwest, United States - 7_EM | ecosystem: Host-associated > Plants > Roots > Unclassified | place... | reverse complement strand
CTCTAAGTCCGGAGAATAGCAGGTCTTAAATACACTTGTCAGGCTTACCGGAGCCTTGTAAACAATAACCATAAAGACTCCCAAAACGGTAGCCTTGAAACGTTACATAAAACATATCAAGTATCACGGATACCTTGACACAATAACTAAAACATACTGAGTATCAAACGATACTCGAAACCAAATATAAAACATCATGAGTATCAAACTCAATCATAAAACATGCTGAGTATCAAACGATACTCGAAACCAAACATAAAACATCATGAGTATCAAACTCAATCATAAAACATGCTGAGTATCAAACGATACTCGAAACCAAACATAATCTGTACCGGTTACAAAGAATGCAAAACTCATATATCATTTGTGAGTTATTAATAAAAGCTCTGTCAATAGTGGCTATATTCAGTCCTTGGTACTACTACTAGATAGCTAGCCAAAGGACTCAGAATTGTTCATACAAAGCAGAATTTATAGCCTTAAAATGAAAAAGAATTTCTTGCTCAAGGTGCTATCAAGTCAAGTGCCGGAAAGTCAAGTAAGCATAATTCTCACTACCAAACTAATCAGCTTGTTATATATTGCCATATACTCTCCTGACTTTATAATCTGGCTTTTAAAGTCAGAAAAGCTAGGTTCAGTAGGCAATTCAAGTGATACATGCAGAATATGAGATAATATTTTATTCTACTTTTCCTATCAAGAAATTAACTTTTTCAAGTATTTCTAGGAGGTAGCAATATACAATGCATGTGAGAACTGTGAAATTGACTTTAAATAATTAAAACACTCTTTACCTGAAGCTTTGACCAGTATATCACATCAATTCTGGTTAATCTGAAAATACTAGACATGAATAGATAACAATTATAAAGACATCTGTTAACCTGAAAGGTTATATACTATACTAACTTGAATATTGAATATGAAATTATTGCATGCAGAAAATATAACTCTCATAGTTTAAGACTAGTTTGTACTTATAATATAGGTCATGCTTAAGATCTTGTATTTTGACAATTCAATCATTCATAATATTATATTAGAATTCTTAGCTGCTATTGTCATGAATTACCCCTAACCCAGCCCACCCAAAACATTACATTCTACAATTCCAGTGGTCCACCTTATACATGGTTGCCACCATACTAGAAAATGTGTTGAGCAGACTCAGAACTTCTCTTTCTATTTCTCCACTAGTAAGTCATTTTTATCCACTCCTCTCTCTTCCCTCCTCCATATCGCAATGGTGCAGGGAGCCAACTTGCATGGAGAAATATCCCCACAATGATGATACATACTGCAAAGTATACCCCCACCGCTTGCCCCCTTTTTTCTTCCCTTTCTTCCTCTTCACTATAAACAACACCTATACCACACATTTAATCCCCACTGCTCAAACTATGGTAACTTGCTCAGCAACCTATCCAAGGAAACAAGTACAGTATCGTACTCAAGCTGCCCTGCAACCCACTCAGTAGAAACCAAATAAATAAATAAATAAATAAATAACCACCGACATAAACGCGCATAATAACCCCAACTTTCGCTGACTCATCCAGCCGTATCCTCAGATCGCGCGTTTACGTTCCAAGATATAATAATAGGATACCCGTGGTCATTTACCCTATCGAGTGAGATCCTATGATGGGCTAACACCTTGCAGCGAGGATCCCAACTTAGCATCCGATTATGATATTATTATACCAGTATTTCTATCAGTATAATAACGAACGTTCCACAAAACCTTAACAATCGATAGAGTGAGCGCATTAGACTAACCATAATAATCAATCTGGTCACCAGGCCATGGGATAGTTCTCCCCGTTACGCTCTGGATTGGTAGGCTATCACTGCCACCTGAAAGCGATAGCCCCTTTCTTAGAGTACCGGCTACAGTTGAGCACCCCTATTCCCCTAGTGGCCTGCTTTTTTTCGGTTGGCTCATACTGGTACCTTAGACCATCTACATTTCCAGATTCGTCACGTTTGGATTGAGGCTCAATTCATAGCATTCGTAAGAACAGCACCGGTACATTAACTTGTCGTTAATTAACTCATAATAAAGACTTGAAGAGAAAGAAAGAAAAAAAACGCGTCCATTCATTGACTCAACCCTTCAATCAACTGCCTGATAGAAAAAAATCCAGAAGAAAATCCCACTTTACAAGAAACAAAAGAAATCCTTAATCATAACTTCATAATGCCCATCCCTTCGCGCTCGCCCCCTCCAACCCGCTAAGAAAGGGTAAAGAAACAAAAGAAACACACCGCCCAGCAACCCCTAGTAAATTTACGCCCCCAAAGCTGCCCGAACAGCCGACACCACAGCCTCCCTATCCCCCTCCGAATAAAGTTTCTGAACCACCTCCTTAGCTTTCGAAACCATAAACTCCCACTCCTCTGATAACTCCGGGAACTTCTTTTCTAGCGCAACAATAACTGCCACCGTCGCGACAAAGTCCCCATCAGCGTGCACGTTTTCTAGTCCAAGGTTTTGTAAGCCCAGCCAATCGAATATCCTCCTGTCCGCTTTGAACATCCCGTTGGATTGCGGGAGGGTGGCTAGGTCAGAGACAGGATTGTGTGACTCGCTTTCGGTCGACTGCCCTTCCTGGTGGTGCTGTACGAGAGGGGATGACGACTCAAGGTTGTCTTTAGGGTCGGACGTGACCGAGTCAAAGTGAGAGTTGCCCAGAGGGTCTTGCGCGACGTAGTAAACTTGGGGTTGGGGCGCAGGACTGTATGATAGGGAGATTACAGAATGAGAGTCTTGCACGGTGCTGTGGGCTTGGGGTCGGGATGCGGAGCTCTGTAATAGAGAAGCTGTAGAATGAGAGTCTTGCGCGGTGCGGTGAACTTGGAGTCGGGGTGCGGGGCTCTGCGATAGGGGGGTAGTGGAATGAGAGCCCCGTGCGGCGCAGCAAGCTCGCCGGGGTGGGGATGTAGGGCTGCGTGGTGGGGAGGTTGCGGAATGAGAGTCTCGCACGGGACGGTAAGTCCGGGGTCGGTGAGTGGGACTGTGTGGCGGGGATGTCGCGGAATGAGAGCTGGGTGTGGTGTAGCAAGCTTGGGATGGGGGTGCAGGACCGCACGATGGGGAGGTCGCGGAATATCGCCTTGTGGCATTCCGCGGCGAGGTTGGAGCGAATACTTGTGATGTGGGGGGACTCCCATGCAGGGAGGAAGGGCTGTGCCCTGGCGACGAAGGGCTACACCCTGAAGATGAGCTGAAGGTTGGAGATAGGAAGTTTGGAGAGCGAGATGGTGGTGAGACGGAAGCTGAGGTTTCCACAACTAGCTTGAGGCCTTCCCCGTCTTGTGGTGTCGGTTTGGCTAAGGACCTTTTCCGGGGGGCCTCTACTGGTCTGCTGCTCGGTTCGGGCGCTGCGCTGAAGGATCCACCTCCTGTCCTTGCTCTCCTAGTTGGGTGTCTAGAATGCCCGCTCGACTGTGTAGAGGCCTGTGACGAAGGCGGTCGTGGCGAGCCTCCGAAGGAGGCACCCCTAGCAATTTTACCACTACCGGATACTTTGGAAGGTGCGCCAGAGCCTTTGCTCCCTCCTCCGAATAATTGCTGCTGCTGCTGCTGCATCTTTGCCTGTTGCGCTTGTTTCTGCTGATATATATAGTCCTGTGCTTGTAGTCTAGGTGAGGTGGAAACACGTTTTGCCGCACGATCACTCCCGAGAGCCGATTTCGAAAGCCTAGCGGAACGGCTTGCAGATCCAACCTTGGTGGCCTGTGTTTCTCCCTTTGTAGGCACATCGGTTCTCTCCTCTAACTGCTGGTCCGCTCGTTCTCCCCCTGCTGGTTCGTCCTCTACAACTGCCCCCCGAGAGGAAGAACCGGCGGATCTAGAGTTGATTGCTTGTGCTTCTCCCTCCACGGGCACATCTGTTCCCTCCCCTACTTGCTGATCTGCCCGCCCCTCTCCTGTTGATTCATCCTCTGCGACTGCTACGAAAGAAGTCCATTTGCTAGCCAGCCCGAATTCAACACCGACCCTTGCCCCTTCTTTTGCGATGAGTTCAGCGTGCTTTATCGGCTCTTCTGTCCTATCGTAGATACCTTCAAGGCATGAAAGTCTGCCTTCTTCGAGATCTTGGAGGAGCTTGCGTCCGGCGAGTTGATAAAGGCCGAGTGATGCCCCTGTGGAAGTGATCGCTTGAACAGGAATTTCAATTTGAAGCGGACAAATGGTGTTAGAGCTGGCGACGTGTGCGGAGCCCTTGAGGAATACTTTTTCCGGTCGGTCGCCGTTAGATATCAAAAAATAGACGGTTGTTCGGGAGTATGAGAACAATGCGGGGACAATTGTGGGGGCTTGGATGACCTTCGGCAGCGTGAGAGTGAGAGCACTACTAGGTAGAGCAAAGGGGGCATTGTCTGGGTCGCAGTTTGGGTCGAAGAGGGAAATCGGGGCAATGGTTCTGGGAGGAGGAGGGGTGAGAGTCGCAAATCGCATTTCGGGCTTTCCTGTCCAGTCTATGTCCCAGTCGTTTACATGAGGCGTCATTGCTGCTTTCAACATGCCCATGACCTTCTTCTGGAGATTGCCGGCGACGTTGACAATCTGCGAATACCCCCTCCCAGCTCGAGAGATCCCCTCCACGAGACTATGTGAGACTGTATTTCCAACACCGAGTGAGAAAAAACGAGCATTCCCGTCCTCGGAGGACTCGCCGATAAATCGAAACATGCTTTCCGCGTTCCAGACTTCCCCGTCGGTAAGGATAAGGATCTCAGTCCTCATACCCGATCGCCGCGTCCTCATAGTGTCTATTATAGCCGCAAGTATCTCCGTTCCACCCATGTTGGAATCCATCCCCCCGACATGGGCCTTCGCAACGTTTAGTGACGCCTCCGAATATTCCTGCGATTGTGGCCAAAGGAATGAATGGTTGGATCCGAAAGAGCATATATTGAAGTAGAGGCCCACAGGCAACGAGGCGAGGAAAAGTTGAAGAGCGGATCGGACCGTGGCAATTTTATCCTCCATTGACCCTGACCGGTCAACAACGAATATGATCTCATGACCTTGCGAAGGAAGGGCGAATCTAGGAACCATTGTAACCATAAGTGTAGACGTATCTTTGAGGGTTGGATGAGGGGCGAGGAATGCTCTGGGGTCGCTGATATTGTTGGTACTGATGAGGAGGGAGAAATCCGTGTCGAGACTCGTCAGAGACCGAGAAGCAAGAGCAAGAGTTGCATGTGCCTTCATAGGATTGAATTCTGAGTCGTCAGAGCTAGAATGGGACCCAAGGCCGATGGAAATGGGATGACTGGGTGAAGTAACACCCCTGATTGGCCCACTCATCGTCGCAGTGATGGAGAGGGAAATCCCGGCATCCTGCGCATTACCAACATCCTGAATATTTCGCGAGAAGGTGTCCCAACAGGCCCGCCATCGATCCCCGAAAACCAAGCCTGGGGTAACGGGCCCAGTTCCGTACTTGGGAGCAATGACGGTGGGAATGACGAGTTTGACTCCATCGACCTCAATGTCTTGCTTCAATTCGTGCACATACTTGATAACAACCACCACTGAACCACCCGCTGAAATGTTTCCAACGCTGGTTGTAAATACTTCACTGGTGTCCTGGGAAAACAAAGCAGTGACTTTTCCGGCGGATTTAGCAGCTTCGTAGATGGCTTTCGCGTCGGCCCTCTCCTTAACTACTCCCCTAATTGTCTTCTCCCCAACCAAAGCTTGGAAATCCGTGACAGAGGAGGATTCGTAGAGAGGGAATGTATAGTGGGCTTCAGAGATATCCCTAGTTGACGAATTGTTGTACACCTGAGTGAGTGTATGGGAGACGGTGAGATCCACGATGTGAGACTTTAGTGTAGTGGAAACGAGTTGAAGGGATTGCAGGCAGCCATTATCAGCGTAGGCAACTCTGGTGGTCATGGTGGTGATGGCCGGAGCGGTCTTGGGGGTGTGTTTGTTTGGGAGAAGCTAAATCTACGAGGGGGTTGGAAGGGGCTCTTATAGAATCCTTTGGAGCTGAAAGTAGCCCAATATATAGAATAATTGATGCAAATTATTAAAAAACAAGTTACATTTTGGGTCAAATTCACGGATAACTTTGGGCACTGAAGGCATCACTCATACACAGTGCCCTTTAATCTGGCGCTCGCGGTCCCAAGGGCGATACCTAAAAAACGGCTTACTGGCGCTTGCACCGGCTAGCGGAACCATGCGGACAACCAGCTCGGAAACTTGGTAGATTGGGTTTTAAGGCCTACAGCTAACACCAATGATCGGTGCGGCTGGATGGCGGTATCAAACATAAGTGTCAGCTGCCTCAAGGCAGACATCTCAAAACGGCTTACTAGCGCTTGTAGCGGCTAGCGCAAGATTTCTAACAGTCGGGAAGCTTGGTAATCTGGATTTAAGGCCTACAGCTCCCGGTAACACCAATGATCAGTGCGGCTATATGGCGGTATCACAATATTATTACAATACAAAAGTCCAGAAACACAAAATCTGTGGCAACCGTAGTGCCCCTACAACCAATACCCCCATGCAAAGAAGGAAGCGATACGAGCCGGTATCGGAAGCGAAAGTCCGGGGTTTATCAGACCATGAGGGTCAGCCTTACCCTGGAAAGTCTCGTGTTACGACGTCTCCTCAGTGCGAGCAGGGCTACTCGAGTATATTTCCCTTTATCATTGAGTATGATACCGTTTTGGGATCGACATTGCGATATGTCCCATACTTGTTCCAAGGCAGCAACCACCTAGACTCCAGGGTCCATAGTGCAAACAGAGCAACAAGGCGTGAACAAAAGACAAGATGCCCAAGCTGGTTATGGCTCCTGGTTAGGGCTATCCTAACATCCATCCCGGTTCGGGGGACTAGGCTTGGGTTCAAGTTCCACTCTTGTCACCCGCTTCTTGTTCTTGTTTTCATTCCCGTTCGGCCCTGCAGTATTGCAGGTAGGCACAGGGTACAGCTCAAATTGCAAGGAAAAGCGGGGGTAGTGATATTAACCACTGACAAGGATTCTTTTCTGGGGCGAGACCTCTTCGAGTGACCTTCGTGGTAAATACATAGTTGAGGGGACAATGCGCTACGGTAGGCATCCTACGGTTACCATATTCAATTTCAGACACGCAGGATGCAAAATTTACTCAAGAAGAAACATCTATTAACTACCGCTACTCTCTCTGAGATTCGGGTAACTTATTCCCACCCCCGGATATCCCCAGAGTCACAAACAAGCTTGTGCTGCCAGGGTTTTCTCTCCCAAGTTACTTCGCATAGATGTTGAGTAAAATATAAAAAGCCCTGCCAAATTGGCACATCGAGTCAGCCGACTAACAAGAAATCCCTCCAAGAGATATGATGGCAAAATACTATACTAGGTTTAAACGACAGTTAGGTATTGTACATGAAGAGGAAATACAAATAAGCAAAGAAAATCGCGCCGAAAGAAAAAAGAGTAATTCTGCACATTTCAGCAGGGACTACGAGAAAAACATGATATATGATCACCATACTCCATTGCCGATTTTTTAGTTCTTTATGTTTCGTGAACTGTGAGGTGTCATAACGGTCATAGGCCTTTTTAATATCTTCCACGGCGGGTACGTCCTCCACTGGTGGGTCCGATGCTGATCAGGCTCATTTCTTGGCTTAGGAGGTAGTCTTCCCTGGTCATGCCGGTTGTGTCGATTGGGATTTTTGCGGGAAGAGGCGGAGCTGGTTGGCGCTGTTGGGATCTACCCCCCCTTGGTTGGTCTGAATTGTAGCCATACCTGTCATGGCCCTTGGCTGGGACAAGAGCTCGGGAGTCCCTATCCCTCTCCATCTGCCGCTCCCTTTCGCTCTCCGGGTTATACATGACCATTGCGCCAGGTCCAATTGAATACCTGTCACGGGAGCTGCCATGGTTGCGACTATTACTAGGAAGGATAGCCATACTCTGGGAATTCCTGAGCCTCTTTTGGAGCTTGGCCCTCTCCCGTTCCTTTTCGCCCCGATCAGGCTGAGGAGAGGGACCTCGAATACTAACCTTCTTAGGAAGTGGTGGGGGTACGGGGCCGGTGAGGGCTAATCTTTCTCCCCTCCTCGGCGGCTGAGGACTTGGAGTCCTCTGTCTCCCAGTGCTATGGCGACGATACTCGGCCGGAACAGGTGGAGGCGGGCGTGGACTTCTACCTCCTCGCCTTTCGGGTTCGGGAGCAAAGCTCTCAGGTGGTAGAACGTCGGTACCATCCAGAACCCTATTAGTCCCGGGAACAATCATCTTACTCGGCAGCTTCCTCTTGGATTCTGTGTTCCACCTTCTGGCAGTTGCTTCCGCTTCTTGAGGAGTGTTATAGGTGGGGCCCGGGCCGTTGATCGCCGCCTCTAGGGAAGCGCTAGGACCTGGGTTGATTAGATCAAAAGAATCGGGCGAAAACGGAAGCCCCTCGAATACTGGCTCAGCCGGGGGCACTGGCTTCCGCTCAGGTGCAACCATAACTAGGGTAGAGTTCCGCCTGACCGCATTTGCAGTCGCTCCAACCACAGGCACCACATCATCCCGCTCTCCGTGGATAGGCATAGGCTTAACCATAGGCGCAGACCTCTGCTCACGACTCTTTTTCACCGTCACAGGCCGCCCCACCACTTGATCTTCGGGGAGCAACTGCGGTTGATAGAGCTGCACATCTTGAACTTCTTCTACCTGGGGCCTATGATAGTTCTGACTAGATCTATGCTTGATCACATGCGAGTGGGACTGAGGACCCTCTATTTGTAGTGGCCTACCAGACATGTCCGCGAAGCCCAACCCCCTCTCAGCCTCGATTCTTCCAGACATTTGCTCCGCAACAAATGGGTCAATGCCGGGTACAAGACTGGGGGGAATTGGCATTCCGTTCCTAGTAGGCGATGGTTCAATTCCAACAGAAGGTCCTCGCGCTTCAGGGGCGCGAGCGTTCATGTTACTATATGATCGTCGATGGGCGAGTTGCGTAGAAAGTTCATAGCTCGGGAGCCCAAGATCTTCCTCTTCCTTCGTCTTCGGCTTGTGGTTCCCCCAATTTGGCTCATCAAAACGCATTGGAGCAGGGCTATGCCCGTGAGGCGGAGGAGGCGGAGGGGGAGCATCGTCTTCATCTCTGAAGTCTTCAAAAGAGCTTACGGGAGTAGGTCCATATGAGAGCCCAGGATTCTCATCCTGGTAGGTAAGCGGACGCTCCTGTCGCAGATGGGCTGTTGAAGCGACTGCATTTGGAGAATACGCATATTCGTCGTAGTCATCTTGTCCACGGTAACGAGTCTGAGGTCCGGGATAAGAACCACCATATTGATCCTGAGCTGGAAACCGTGGATCATAGCTATTACTTCTATGCATCTCAGGCTCACGGGGATCTGGGCTATGGGATTGCTGTTGTTGCTGTTGGTGGTATTGCCAATCGGGGACGCTCTGGTAATTCTTCAATTGATGCTGCGATTTGTGCCTCTTGTGAATGGCTTGTTGGTGAAGATGCGGGGGGTTAGGCGAGTGATGGCCAGGTGACGCATCATAATGCCTTCGGTGGGTAGGTGGAGGTGGGGGAGGGGGTTGCCCATGAGGGTCGCCATCTTCTTCAAATCTGCCAAACACTTCTCCTCCAGGAATATGACTATCTCCATAGGGATCGTAAATGCCTGTAGCAACTGGCGAAGGATCGGGTGCCATAGCGATGGTCCTGGATGATCCTCTGGGAATCCGGTGTTGAGGGTGCTGGGGCTCAGGATATGGATGTTGGTTGTGAGGGCTGTTCTCGTATCCAGGGTGATAGGAATGCCTCGATCGTCTGGTTCGCTTCTCTGGAACGGGCATTGGCTGGCTGACGTCCTCCTTCGAAGACCGGGTAGGATCCGATGGTAAAGGCCGTCTCTTTACAGTTCTATCCTTGGAACTGACCATCTCCCTTGCACCTCCAACTTTTCTCGGGGCTTCCTTCTCCCTTTCCCGTTCCTTCTCCCTCCCTCCCAAATCCTGCCCCAATCTTTTCTCCCCCGCTGGCGGTGTTTCCTTGGGCCTCATATCCCAAAAGGTGAGTTCAACCAAGATCTCCCCGGCGTATTTCTCCTTACATTTCAATCCTCTCCAGCCATCGTCGGTTCCGCCTCCCTTAACCAAAATTTTATCCAACTTAAGAGTAGTCTCGCCTATAAGATCAGTTTTCTTATCGTCATTAAAAACAGTGATCTTCAGAGACTTGTAGTCAGGAGAATTCCGCACTGGAAAACGAAGCTCCTTATCCCTATGGCAGGTTAGAAGCTGGATTAAACATGGTGTTTCTACCACCGAGGAAAAATCTTACCATCGGGGTGTTTGGCCTCCGCGAACATCCGCATCTGTTCGTTTTGCCTCCTTCCCGAGGCGGGCTACAACGTAGGGATCTTGCTTGCCAATTTTCTTCCTGTTGGGGAGATTTTTCTGTAAAAGTTAGCAACCATCAACCAGACCAACGTCGCGACAAGGGGTAGTAGGAGATTGAAGAAAAAACTCACAGCCTTATCCAAAACAACAATCAGAGTTCCAATAACCGGCCCATCTACCGAAAGATCAGACCAAATCCCTGCGGGATGTGCCTCCTTTATTCCTGCCCTGGGCATCGTGGGTTGACTTCTACGGTCTCAATACCCCGACGATTCGTCGGTAAGACAAAATCCGCACAACCACAGTCGAAGGGGCGAAGAACAAACAAACTTGTTTAAAACTAAGCTCGCGAGAATATGACGATGGTGTAGGAGTAAAGTGTAGGGCAGTAGTAGCGTGAGAGAAGACAGAGAAGATTGCAAGAGGGAGGAAGATACTGGCTCTATGGACCTCCGGAAATTCAACTGGCTGGATAGCAGAAACAATTTGCCAACTGCAGGACCTCCGCACGAATCGTTTCTTGCGGTGGGAGTTCCAGCGACAAGGGGATATGAGGTTAAGATTAATTGGCTGTAGGGGGGAAAAGGGGGAAGCAGCAGGGAGAGGCAGCGGATAGGCCAGATGATAGGTCCAAGAAGTAGGTGCTCAGAAAGGCGCGTCCAGTGGTTGGGGGGGTGCTGTTTTGGAGGAGAAAATGCGTGGCGCAGGGATTGAGGGAGGCTGGTTTCGTTGCCGCCAGCAACGGTGATCCCAGTGCTCAGTCCAGCCTCCAGAAAATTTGGTGTTGAAATGATAGCCTCGGGGGAAAAGACCACCGCGCTTAGCTAATAAATACAGTGTTCCTCGCTTCACTCTTTTCAGCCCAACTGCTCGATGAACCGTGAACGGAGAAATGTACACTAAACGGATTTTCAACCAGGTAACCTATCCGCTTATCGCTTATCTCCCCGCTGGTGATGGGGGGTAATTTAGTGTATCATGTGTGGGGGGGGGGGGCTTTATTGACCGAGAATCCTGATGCCAAAAACCGCGCCCCTTCCTACCTCGAGGAAAACGGGTGCAATGCACCATCTTTTATCTCAAGACAGTGGACCAAACTTCCCACCTGCATATTGCCGTTGATAGTAAGCGCAGCAGCAAGGCTTAGCCTCATTCAGACCAAGCTCCAATGCCACGGAAGCCATGGTGTACTTGTACGGTAGCGCATCAGCCAAAAAACTGTCAAAACTCCCCTGCTAATTGGTTGCCAGGACTACGAAAGTAACGCAAAATACGCAATGTATGCAGATCGATCTTCGGAAATTAAAAATATGTTTCTATTTCAATCCGGGGTGTGGGTCAGAGAGTACGAGCAACCAGCCAACCTATCAGAACGGCCCCCGCTTCCACACGCACCGCAGCACTCACCAAACCAAATCAACCTAATTATCATAATACTCGTAGAGAGTTTGCGCATGGAGACCTACTGTAGGTGGTAGGATAACAGGTTATTTTCGGTTAACCTAAAAAGTCTTGGACACCCAGGTGAATGGAGAGACCTGGACGAGGCGTAAAATGGGGCTTTTCGAACCTGAAGAAATCAGATCATTGTAGAACAATAAATCAGCAAACGGACAATATGCTCTGACTATTTAGATGTTCCCAATAGTGCGATAGGCCCTAGGGAGGTATTTCCTTCACCAGTTGATCGTATGATACTACACATATTATGGCAAGATGCTCTCAAATTTTTTGCCTCCCATCGGACTGGTGTGGCGTAGCCCAAAATCTGAATTTGAGGTCTATTCATTCCACTGTCATCCGGCCACCTGTTGCGCAAACTTATTCCTGCACCTACAGTAGGTCTACTTTCTGCTAACTGCCCCTCCTAGGTCCTCATGCGCAAACTCCCTATTACCGTGTGATACCCGTTCTGCCTAACGGCTCTACCGTAAATTCTAGGTAAGACCGCTATTATCTATCTAGTACGGTGGTTGCTATTCCTAGAGAAGCGCATTTGTCATAGGGGACATAGTAGCCGCCCTGAGGGCATAAGTTAGGGGTGAGGAGAATTCACAGTATGATATGGCATCGTAAGCTAGGGGAACAAATCCTTGGAATGCCATATTCGAGCACGACACCGTGTCATACTACCGTAATGCAAATCGAATACCGTAGACTACCGGTACCGTAGAATTCCTGAAATAAGGTACGCTCCTTGTTCAGCGCTTTCGTTGGTATCTAATGTTTAGGGTTTTCTGATTGCACCAATAATCTTTACCGGTCGCTAGAGGTGCGTCTGACTTCTGGATGCGTCTTATCTCAGGAATTCTACGGAAGAAACAACCCGAAGTAAGCTTTCCCACCATCTAACATTCCCCCTTTCGTGGGCACATAACGTGACCTAAAACCAATGGCTGGGCTTCTATTTGCTACTTGAGTTTGGCAGAGTAGGAGCTCCCCCCTACAGCACAACAATTTCCTTTCGTTCTTTCCTTGCGGTACTCAAAAGCCGGCGAAGGTGTCATACTGTAGGAAAATTTCCCAGATCCCATCCCGCCCCGCAAACATCCCTCCATTTATCCGCTCACCACCTACCATCTGTAATCTACAGCAGACGCAGCACTGTACAGTACTGTAAGTGTACAACCCTGATAAGCGCAATCAGGCAACCTCTACCCAACACGGATTCAAACATTATCTTTCCCTTACATACTGCAGCGAGGTCGTGATTAAAAACCCTCACTTAAATCCACCTCCTCGCCGACATCCTCAGGATGGTTGGGGTGCGTGTGTTTCCGTATTGGCAAACAAACACAAACTCCACCCGCTCCTTCTCCGTACCTGTGCCGAATTGCGGGTAAATACAGCACTCAACACGCATACGCAGTAAATAACAGTCAAGACCTCCACCGCACCCTAATTCCACCCACTCGCTGACCAAACAAACAAGGCTTCCTCCCCAGGAACCATATGTATGTACTGCGGTACTGCCGCCTAGCCCAAAATGCTCGAACTACAGTACCATACTTAGAATACGAGATCGGGACCGGTACTCAGAATACAGTACCTAGGCAAATATCTTTCTCGAAAGAAGAGCAATCACCTTTTGAGTCTACAAAAGCCTCACGAATCAAGTCACCTTACGCGTCTGCAATACAATACCACGTTTGCCCCACCCGAGTTCCTTCCTCCTAGCCACACAGAATAGCATAGCATAACATAGCATACAGTAGTAAACTCTATTGCTGCGATGCGATACTGTCCTGCCCACCAGAGCACCACGCAGAAGAAGCCGCGTGGCGTCTTGACGTTTTCCATTTCCGAGCCCACTCACGCTTTGTCATATCATACCGGTACCCGTTCAGTAATCGTGCAACCTTATCGGTTAAACAGCCTCACGAGTGAGATTCAATGATCCACTAGCCAATCACTTCGGTTTCTGTGGTGTTGAGGCACTGTGTGTGCGCATACGGCAACTACGGGCACTACTGCAGTGTAAGACCAACTACCTCAGACGCCTCGTGAAAGAAGGAAAGAAGATCATGGCGCGGTTTACACATGTACAGTACGATTCCCTAACGCGGGGTAGTCTCGGTGCCGCGCGTACACTCGCTGGTGATGATGCCATGCGGCTCAGCCAGTCCATCTGCCTCGGGGGGAAAAAAGAAAGCCGTTTATGCAAGGAGTTTGCGCACGGACTACTTTTATGCTCCAAGTTAGTTAGCGGGACTCCGGACCGTAGTCTATCATAATACCGGTATGCCGGTATTACTACCAGCCCTAGCCTATTTATCTACCGGAAGCAGTAGGGGCCGAACGGTTTCAATAATAGACTGCTTTCGGCAGCGAATCCGCCCGGTCCCGTCCTTGAGGACTTACGATACTTGCAGTACGTATACCGTTACCAAGAAAAAAAGAGAACAGTCCCCCCTAGCTTCAAAATACTAGAATCGAGAATCGCTCAAGTTATCTTGGCCTTTCATTCATGTCCTTAATAACTAGCTGTCACCCTCGCTCCCGTTTCAGACATGCATCCCAATCACCCTTGTACAGTTGTAGTAATGTACGACTGCGGGCACTGAGTGGTGAGGGGAGGCAGGGGTATTGGTACTGATTTTGATCAAGATCGATGATACTTGTATAGTACATTGTAACCAGCTCGTCCCATAACGCAGGCTTTCTATTTCGGCACTTAACAAAAGGCCGGAGGACCATGATTTCTCTGATACTATCTTAACGTGTAGGCTGTGTACCTCAATTATTAAGTCAGTCACCTAAAAGTTGACTAATCTATGATAAGAGGAAAAATGGGTTCTCTTGGGCGCACAGTACCCTACTATATCCGTCGGGACTTGAAAAAGTAGATAAGGCTAGCATTTGGAAATTCTGAATCTGAAGTGTAGAGATGGTTACTTTGCCTTATTCACTTGCAATCTAACTTAGAGGTTAGGAGAACTTAGCAAGGAGTTGAGGAATCGTTATAACACTACTAGTAGAAAAATACAGGTAGCGTTAACAGACTATATGAAGGGTGCCATCCGAAGTGAGTGGAATTTCTGTTATCAATAGACCTAATTCTTTCCGTGCACATGTCACCAGCAGCGACTAACCTATCCACAATATATCAATGAATCCAAGGACCCTGCTCTGACTATAACATCTAGCCGAGTGAACATCTAAGCAAAACCTACGGCGGGTCATTTGTAGGAGGCTAGCGACAGAAATGATGAGCAGTGTAAGGATTTTCCACTGAGAACAGCCATATTCACAACCTTCCAACCACACATCCAGTGAAGCAATTTGGGCCAAAACTTCATCTCTATATGCACAATTCCCTGGATTCTACTTTCAAACCCTTTGGAACTCTGTATTCAGACTAGTTAAGGAATTGTCAAGAGAGCTATGGTTGGTACATTGGTCTTGGCGCAATTTCTGCTCGCCATTTTTGTCGCTAGCCTCGTACGAGTATAAATGACCCGCCGTACTGGTGGGTTATCTGCATATGAAATACAAGGGTAGGAACCCATTCACTCGAACAAATAGGGATATATTTGACTGGTTAGCATTACGGTAACTAACTGTTCCATACCTTCTTGCCAGACCTTGCGCGTGCCCAACTAGGAAGGAGACGGGAAGTCTTTGCGTGCATAGGTTGGTCTAGGAAGGCAGGTGGTATAGGGAAGGGCAGCTTAGGCGTTGCTAATAGGAAAGAGCAGCGAGATACCGGCATCTGATGTGGGCGAGCAATTACAGGCAGTCGGAGGCGGGGTGTTCGCACAGATTTGAGTAAGATTGATTAGACGACTCTGAGGGAGATCTGTGAGGTTCCACAAAAGACCCCGCTTTTCTTCAGCTCTCAGCGATTCCATCAACCGACCAAACTCAATCACCTATCTCAACTAGTTTCCGAATAGCAAAGATGGCTCATACCAACTCTTTCAATACTGCCAATTCCTATAATAACGTGTGGAATAATTGTACCATTACCGAGGGGCAGTCTCAAATCTTGACTTGGATATCGCCACTGGAGCCCAGGCTACGGCACCAGGACATCCAAGAGAGCCGGGTGGGAAATATAGGGGAATGGCTTTTACAAACCGAGGAATTTAAGAGCTGGTGCACAGGCAGTGGGGGAGGTGAATCTGATAGGGCAGTTTTGTTTTGCTATGGAGACCCAGGAGCTGGCAAGACTTATATTAGGTAACAAGGACCACCGGTGGCCTCGATGAATGGGAGAAATGGACAAGTGCTGACAAGCTATGATGCCAGCTCATTGGTGATAGACAGCTTGTGCGATCAGGCTGAGGAACAAAATTTCGGTGTGGCATGTTTTTACTTTGACTTCGCGGCCCAAAAGGAACAATCATCGACGAGTGTGCTGGGCGCCCTGCTAAAGCAGGTTGTGGGCGGACTGGGTGAGGTGCCGAGGGAAGTAGCACGAGCCTACGGAAATCAGAAAAAGGTAATTGGTGGACGGGGACTACGACTTTCCGATGTTGTGAGGATGCTGCAAACGGCCTCTTCCGAGAAGCCTACATTCATATGCATTGACGCTTTAGACGAATGCGTGGCGTCACATCAGGTCAAGCTTCTTAGTTCGCTAAACCAAATCCTCAAAGAGTCTCCAGGCACTCGAATATTCGTGACTGGGAGACCACACATTCAGGCTGAGATCGGAAAGCGTCTTTCTGGAAGAGTAACGAGTGTATCTATTACTCCCAGGCGAGGTGATATCCTCAGTTATCTCCACAGCAAGCTAGACGAGGACACATCGGATGCGATGGACAGCAGTCTGGAGGCAGATATCTTGAAGAAAATTCCTGAGGATATTTCGGAAATGTATGTACAAGCCCTAACACTGAGTAAGCTATCTCAAAGTTGTCTACTGACAGAATATGTCTAGATTCCTGCTAGTCTCGCTGAACATCGATGCGATCTTACAGGAAACTACAATCTACCGCCGGCGGCAAAAGCTGAACGCAATCACCGAGGGCTTGGAATTGGGGGATGCTTATAGTGCAACGCTGGGTCGGATAAAGGGACAAGATGGGGAGAAAGCGAGGCTTGGCATGGCCTGTCTGATGTGGATATCTCATGCTGAGCGACCATTGAAGCCAGATGAATTGTGTCACGCCCTAGCAGTCGAGATAGGATCGCCGAATGTTAATACCGATAATGTCCCTTCAATGGGAACACTGCTATCTTGTTGTCAAGGGCTTATTGTGGTAGACAAGAAGGCTTCCACGGTCCGGTTAATCCACTTTACGCTTCTGGAGTACCTCCGGGCTCACACCGAGCTGTTTGGTAAAACTCACTCGACAATGGCGGAAACTTGCTTAAGTTATCTGAATTCGCACCAGATCAAGGCTCTTTCAACCATTCCCTCTCCTGATCTCCACGGCACACCCTTTCTCCAATATTCCTCGGTATATTGGGGAGCCCACGCGAAGCGGGGCCTTTCGGATCGCGCTAAATTACTTGCGCTGAAGCTACTTGACGACTGCAATAACCAAATACCTACAAAACTCTTGTTGGAAGGGCAGGAGTACTACTCGCACTTCACTATTGATTCTGCCAAACTTTGTCTGTTCGGTGGCCTACACTATGCATCCCTTTTTGGGATTGTTGAGATCGTAGTTAATTTGGTGGAAATGGAAGGCTGTGATATCAACCAAGAAGACTGCATGGGCAATACACCTCTCATGTGGGCTGCCTGTAATGGGCACGAAGGTGTGGTGGAAATTCTGCTTGGGCGAGACGACATCAATCCCAACAAACAAGATGTCGGTGGTCAAACACCACTCTGTTGTGCCGCCCAGAATGGGCATGAGGGGGTGGTGAAAATGCTACTTGAACGTGGCGATGTCAACCCCGACGAACCAGATAACGACGGCCAAACACCACTCTGTTGTGCTGCCCAGGATGGGCGCGAGGGGGTTGTGAAAATGCTACTGGGGCGAGACAACGTCAACCCCGACAAACCTGATAACGACGGCCGAACACCACTCTGTTGTGCTGCTCTGAATGGACACGAGGGAGTTGTGAAAATGCTACTCGGACGGGACGACGTCAATCCCGACGAACCAGACAACGACGGCCAAACACCACTCTGTTGTGCTGCCCAGGATGGGCGCGAGGGAGTTGTGAAAATTCTACTGGGGCGAGACAACGTCAACCCCGACAAACCAGATGACGACGGCCAAACACCACTCTGGTGTGCTGCTCTGAATGGGCACGAGGGAGTTGTGAAAATGCTACTCGGACGGGACGACGTCAATCCCGACAAACCAGATAACGACGGCCAAACACCACTCCAGTGTGCTGCTCGGAATGGGCACGAGGGAGTTGTGAAAATGCTACTCGGACGGGACGACGTCAACCCCGACGAACCAGATAACGACGGCCAAACACCACTCCGGTGTGCTGCTCTGAATGGGCACGAGGGAGTTGTGAAAATGCTACTCGGACGGGACGACGTCAATCCCGACAAACCAGATGACGACGGCCGAACACCACTCTGGTGTGCTGCTCTGAATGGGCACGAGGGAGTTGTGAAAATGCTACTCGGACGAGACGACGCCAATCCCGACAAACCAGATAACGACGGCCAAACACCATTCCGGTGTGCTGCTCTGAATGGACACGAGGGAGTTGTGAAAATGCTACTCGGACGAGACGACGTCAATCCCGACAAACCAGATAACGACGGCCAAACACCACTCTGGTGTGCTGCTCGGAATGGGCACGAGGGAGTTGTGAAAATGCTACTCGGACGGGACAACGTCAGCCCCGACGAACCAGATAACGACGGCCAAACACTACTCTGGTGTGCTGCTTGGAATGGGCACGAGGGAGTTGTGAAAATGCTACTCGGACGAGACGACGTCAACCCCGACGAACCAGATA
>Ga0307507_10006155_pt1 | contig 18764 bp, 12 predicted proteins | sample 7_EM_MG_FD_207223 | JGI IMG/M metagenome (GOLD analysis project Ga0307507, IMG submission 207223) | Populus trichocarpa ectomycorrhiza microbial communities from riparian zone in the Pacific Northwest, United States - 7_EM | ecosystem: Host-associated > Plants > Roots > Unclassified | place... | reverse complement strand
CGGGGATGCGGCGGCCGAGATCGCGACCGCCGAACTGCCCGTGCCGCCCCTCGAAGCAGCGGAACCGCCAGTACTCGCCGACGCCGCCGGCGGCTGGGCGCCGACCGACGGCGGCCCGGTCGGGCGGCCGACGAAGGTCGCGGAGCGGGCCAGCACGAACGGCGAGCAGACACGGTTCACCTCGGCAGCCGGGGGCGCGTTCGGCGAAGCGCTCGCGACGGTCAACGCGGCGCTGGCGACCTGGCCGTCCATGCGCCAAGGCGATTCGCCGGGGGTGAAGGCCGACTACATCGCGGTCTGTCTTTTTCTCAGTTCCGGCGAGGGCGCCGCCGCCGCGGTGAACCGGGCTGTCCGAGCGGGACGGGAAGCGCCCGTCGACGGCCAGACCGCCTGCCTGTCGTCCGGGATCCGGCGGTTGCCCACGCATCGCCGCCCCGTGCTGCGGCAGGGAAAGGTCGGGGAGTCGCTCGAACACGGCAGCGTGCCGGGTGCGGTGCTCACCGAACCGGGGTTCCTGGCCGCGAGCATCGACCTCGACGTGACCGTGCCCGGCGCCGACCTCGACGTGCTGATCTGGCCGTCGTCGGCGCGCCGGACCTCCGAGCTGATGATCGGCCGACCGATCAGCGAAGTGTTGTTCGTCGCCGGCGCGCGGTTCAAGGCACTCGCCGTGCGGACCGCTGAAACGGGCGAGCCGGAGGACGACGGCCCTGTCGCGCCCCGGATCGCCGTCCTCTTCCGCGAACTGGCGCCGGGCGAAAGCCCGTCCGGCTCCGGCGAACTCGACGAACGGGATCTTGCCGTGCTTGAGAAACTCGATCGTGTGCTGGCCCGGCGGCAGGGGAGCCGGCTACGGCTCGTCGACGAACCAGGGTTGATCTCGCGCCTCACCACGTCGATGGTGGCATGGCACGAGGAGCTGTCCTCGCCGGATCCGGACGCACGCCCGGCGATGGCGTCGTGATGAGCGCGCGAAGCTTTTCCCGTGCGCTGTCGGTGGTGACGGCGGCGATGGTGGCTGGGGTGGTTCTCGTGACGTCGGCGTCGGCGCAGCTGACCGCCCCACCCCCGAGCAAGCAGAAGACCCCGCCACCGTCGACCGGCAAGGGGGCACCACCGCCCGGCAAGGGGGCGCCACCGCCCGGTCAGGGGGCGCCGCCGTCCACCGTGGCGACCGCGGTGCCGCCGCCGGGCTCGGCCCCGCCGCCCGCGCAGCGCAATGCCCTCCCGTTGCCGGACAACCAGAAGGGCTGTCTGCCGGCGCCGCAGGGCACGCAGATCACCGTGCCGTGGCCGCAGACCCAGCTCGCCCCGCAGCGGGCCTGGCCACTGACCAGGGGCGCGGGGGTGACCGTCGCGGTCGTCGACACCGGCGTCGACGGGCAGATACCGCAGTTGTCCGGCGGCCGGGTGAAACGCGGCATCGACGTCACCACGCCGGACCGCGGCCGCGCCGATGACGACTGCTACGGCCACGGCACGTTCGTCGCCGGGATCATCGGGGCGTCGCAATCGTCGGACACCGGCTTCGCCGGGGTCGCACCGGGGGTGACGATCCTGCCCATCCGGTGCGCGACGACCCCCGCCGACGGTTCGCCGCCGGTACTGACCGCGGCCGGGATGGCCGCCGGCATCCGCGCGGCGGTGGACGGCGGCGCGCGGGTGGTCAACATTTCGGCCAGTACCCCCGTCCCCGACCAAGGACTGGAGAACGCCGTCGCCTACGCGGCGGACCGTGACGTGGTCGTTGTCGCCTCGGCGGCGAACAGCGCGCAGGCCGGTGACCCCGTCACGTTTCCGGCGTCCTACCCGTCGGTGATCGCGGTCGGTGCCGTCGACCAGACCGGCAAACGGGCGGATTTCTCCCAGACGGGATCGTTCCTCTCGCTCGTCGCGCCGGGAGTCGACGTCGTGAGCGTCGGACCGCGCGGACCCGGGCACTGGCAGGGCAGTGGCACGAGCTATTCGGCACCGTTCGTCGCGGCGGCCGCGGCGCTGGTCCGGTCCTATCACCCCGGGCTGACCGCGGCGCAGGTGAAACACCGGCTGGAGGCGACCGCGGACCACCCGGCCACCAAACTGCCCGACCCGGGATTCGGCTGGGGCACGGTGAACGTGGTGGCCGCCGTGACGACGGTGTTGCCGGAGGAGCACGGTTCCCCGGTCGCGGTCGTCGTCGGGCCGCCACCGGCCGGGGCACCTCCGCCCAGTGCGATGGAGGGCATGGGGCCGATGATCGCCTTGCTGAGCGTGCTTCTCGTGCTGGCGTTCACCTCCGCGCTCGTGGTGGTGTCCCGGATCTCCCGGACCGGGCATCGTCGCCGATGGGACCGGGCCAGGGTGGCCGAGATCCGGTCCGGCGGTTCCGGACCGGGTGAAGGACCTCCCCCGGAATCGGGTTCGTGACAGGCCATCATGGGCGAGTTCTGGCAAGTCGCGCTCATCGTCGCCGGTGTGTTCCTGTACGGCGCCGGTCTGTGGGAAGTCCGGAACCAGGCGCGGATGCGACGATCAGGCGTACGGGCCGACGGCGTTGTCGTTCGCTACAAAGCGGGGGCCCGGTCTGTGGACGACACTCAGCCGGCGTACTACCCGGTGATCGGCTTCCGCGACGAGTACGGCATCCGGCACGAGTTCACCAGTAAGGTGAGCGGTTCGAGCCGTCGGTTGCCACCTGGTTCCCCGGTGCGGATCGTGTACCTTCCAGGACGCCCGGAAACCGCGCGACCGGCGACGATCGGATACCGGGTGTCGGCGCTGGCTTTTTCCTTCGGGGTGGGAACCCTTTTCCTGGTGATTGCCGTCCTTTTCGGTCCCGATAGCTGAAGCGCCCACGGTCTGAAGGGTGCCCATGCTCTGGTCCGGTGTGCTGAAGGGGACTTTCCTCTCGTGAGATGAGAGGAAAGTCCCCTTCATGACCCGGCAGCCCGCACGGGTGGGCAAATCTGCGTGGCCGGCTTGCGGTTCCGCTGGGGCCCGGTGGTCGTGAGTGGTAAATGTCGTTAGAACGACATTTACCACTCACGACGACCGGCTCGAATCCACCGGTTACGAGCGGCCGGTCAGCCGGCCGTCGGTTCGCCGGGGGTTTCGACGAGCGGTGTCTGGACCAGCCGCACCGCACGGCGCCGGTTGATGAACTGCGCTCGCCCGACCGGCAGGACCCGTGGCTTCAGGTTTCCGAGGAACGCGCCTTCCGTCTTGGGACAGGACAGCATCAACGCCGGGGTGCCGAGCTCCCACATCCGCCGGATCGCGGGGTTGGACATCGATCGCCCGGCGCCTGCCGTGCTGCGGGCCAGGATCACGTGCACGCCGACGTCTGCGGCCTGAGCGAGGAGCGGCATCAGCGGCTGCAGCGGGCCCGCGCTGCCACTCGACTCGGCCAGTTCGAAGTCGTCGATGATGATGTAGAGGCGGCCGCCCGTCCACCAGTCGCGCAGGGGCAGCCTGCTCGGGCTGATTTCCGGGCCTGGAATGCGTGCCGCGAGCGCGCCGGCCGCACCCGTGATCGATTTCGTCAGTGCCTCCGCCCCGACGGCGTACTCGAGCTGGTACTCCGGGGGAATCGAGTCCCGTAGCTCGCGGCGGAAGTCGCCGAACATGACCCTGGCCTCGTCGGCGGAGTGGTGTGCCACGACCGACTTCGCGATGTGCCGCAGCATGTTCGTCTTGCCGCTCTCGGCGTCACCGTAGATCAGCAGGTGCGGGCTCACGTCGAAGTCGTGCCACTCCGGAGCGAGGTGCACGTCCTCGAGCCCGAGTGGCATCCGCATCTCGGCGGCAGCCGTCGAGGCGTGTGGCGCCGGCAGCTCGGTCACGGGCAGCTTATGCGGCAGCAGCCGCACCTGCGGGGCCCGCGGAGCCTTCGGCGGGGCCAGCGCATCGGCGAGTTCGACCGTCGCCTCGGCGAGGTCGTCGGTGCGGGAGTCACCGTCGATCCGGGGCAGCGCGGCGAGGAAGTGCAGGCGGTCCCGAGTGATGCCGCGGCCGGGAATCGACGGCACCGTTGCGGCGAATCGGCTGTTCACCTCGGAGTCGACCGGGTCGCCGAGCTTCAGCTCGAACCGGGTGCCCATCACGTCCCGCAGCCACGGCCGCATTTCCGACCACCTGTTGCTGGCGATGACGAGGTGGATGCCGAAGCTCAGGCCGCGCGCAGCCAGTTCGGTGAACTTCTCCTCGACGTCGTCGAAATCCTGCCGGATCGTGTACCAGCCGTCGACCACCAGGAAAACGTCGCCGTACGGATCGATGTCGTGGTACTTGCCCTGGCGGCGGGCGCGCCGGTAGCTCGCCATCGAGTCGATGTTGTGCTCGGCGAAGATGCCTTCCCGCCGGGCCATCAGGTTGGTGACCTCGAGCACGGTCCGGGTCACGCGGTCACGGTCCAGCCGGTTGGCGATGGAACCGACATGGGGCAGGGCGCCCAGCGCGGTGAGCGTGCCACCGAAGTCGAGGCAGTAGAACTGCGCTTCGGCCGCGGTGTGGGTGAGTGACAGCGCCGCGATCAGGGTGCGCAGCATCGTGCTCTTGCCGCTCTGCGGACCGCCCACCACCGCCACGTTTCCCTTGCTGCCGGACAGATCCGCGCTCAGCAGCTCGCGGCGCTGCTGAGCGGGGAGGTCGATCAGGCCGACCGGCACGACCAGGTTCGCGGTGTGCAGGTCGCCGACCGGCCGCAAGCCGAGATCGGGGTGATCGACCAGCGGTGGCAGCAGCTGGTCCAGGGTCGCCGACACCTTCAGCGGCGGTAGCCAGACCTGGTGCGCTCGTGGGCCCACCCCGATCAGCCGCTTCATCAGCACATCGAGCATCGTCTCGACGGCCTCGTCTTTCTCCGGCTCCGGTTCTGGTTCGGGTTCCGGCAGCTGGGTCGACGGCGGTTCGATGTAACTGGTTCCGAACGGCACGACGTGCTGCTTCGCCTCGACGAGGGCGGCGACCTGCCGGCGCTTCGCCCGGTACGGCGAGGACGAGTAGGCGCCCTTGAACCGGATCAGGGTCTGGGTGTCCGGCCGGAGGTAGCCGTTGCCGGGACTGTTCGGCAGCTCGTACGCGTCGGGCACGCCGATGACGCTGCGGCTTTCCATCGCGGAGAACGTGCGGAGGCCGATCCGGTAGGACAGGTGGGTCTCGACCTTGTGGATCCGGCCCTCGTCGAGCCGTTGCGACGCGAGCAGCAGGTGGACCCCGAGGCTCCGGCCGAGCCGGCCGATCATGGCGAAGGTGTCGATGAATTCCGGTTTGCTGGACAGCATTTCGCTGAACTCGTCGACCACGATGAACAGCGCCGGCATCGGCTCGAGCGGCACGCCCTGCGCCCGGGCGGCCTCGTAGTCGCGCCGCGAGGCGTAGTTTCCCGCGGCTCGCAGATGTTCCTGACGCCGGTTCATCTCACCCTGGAGCGCGTCCTGCATGCGGTCGACCAGTTCGAGTTCTTCGGCGAGGTTCGTGATCACCGCCGAGGTGTGCGGAAGCTCGTCGAATCCGAGGAACGCCGCGCCGCCCTTGAAGTCGACGAGCACGAAGTTGAGGTCCTCCGAGGAGTGGGTGGTCGCCAGCGCCAGCACGAAGGTCCGCAGCAGCTCGCTCTTGCCGGAACCGGTCGCGCCGACGCAGAGCCCGTGCGGGCCCATCCCGTCCTCGGCGGCCTCCTTGATGTCCAGCTCGAGCGGCGAGCCGGCACCGGCGATGCCGATCGGCACCCGGAGCCGTCGCTTGCTCGTCATCCGCTCGCGGCGGTACTTCACCGGTTCGAATGTGGCGACGTCGTTGATCCCGAGCAGCGCCGCGAGATCGTAGTCGCCGGCCATCGGCTCCTCGTCCTCCTCGATCGCTTCGCCGATCCGGAACCGTGCCATCGTCCTGGCGAGCGCTGTAGCCGAGATCTGGCTCAGGGCGTCGGGCCGGCACAGCGGGGCTATCTGCTGCTTGCCTACCCGGTCGAAGGTGACGGTGCGGATCTCGTCCGCGTCGACCTCGAGGAACAGCGCCCCCGCCCGCTGCTGCCACGGCAGGGAACCGGAGATGTCGAAGATCACGGCGTTGCGGTAGCCCTCATCGGCCAGCCGGTGGTCGGACGGTACCCCCACCCCGTCCAGGACCAGCACGACGAACGGTTCGGACCCGGTGACCGGGGTGTCCGCCTCGAACCGGGGCCTGCCGGTGAACGACGGGCCGCCGAGGAGGAGTTCCAGCTGGTCGATGTCATCGGTCACCAGCCGCCGTGCGCCCGCCGCGTCCCGGCTCTCGGGATCCTGGTTGTGCGGCAGCCATTTCATCCAGTCCCAGCGCTGCACCTTGGCGTCGTCGGCGCAGACGGCGATCCGGACGTCGCCGGGTGCGTGCGCGGTGACGAGCTGACCCAGCATCGCCCGGACCAGATCGAGCACGGCGTCGTCGTCGCCGCTGAACTGGATCTGGCCGAAGCCGCGCAGGTACACCGCGATCGGCGCCTTCGGCAGGGTGGCGTACGCGCGGAGGAAGCGGCGCAGCGCGTGCGCGGTGAGGGGCTCGAGGTCCTCGACGGGCTTGCTGTCCGGCGGGAGCAGCTTGAGCGAGGAGCCCTGCGTGCCGAGCCCGACGCGGACCTCACCGAAGTCGTCGTGGGCGGGACGGCGTTCCCACAGCCGGTAGCCGAGCGCGAGCGACCAGAGCGAGCGCGGGTCGGGGTGCAACCAGCGCGCCGCGGCCTGTTGCGCGGTCAGCGACTTGCGCACCTGCTTGCGCAGCTGGGCGAGATAGCGGGTGTAGTCGCGCCGGTGGCCGTTCAGTTTCTGCTTGTGCGTGACCGACGAGCGCAACATCTGGGTGATCAGCATGCCGAGCGCGGAGGTGACCATCAGGCCGCCGCCGACGTAGGAGATGGCGCCCGAACCGGGCCGGACGAACATCATCACCATGGCCAGTGAGCCCAGGGCCATCGGCGCGTACATCAGCACGGAGCTGACGCCGCCGCCGGTGTCCTCGGGGACCCCGGGTGGTGGTTGCATCTCCATTTCGGTGCTGGGAGCCGGCGGCTTCGGCCGTCGCGCTCGCCTGGCGAACAGCGTTGTGCTCATGAGGCTCTCCGTCGGTGAGTGGACTTCCCCTATTTCGCGATGACGTGCCCGTAGCCCAGGGAAATCGTGCTTCCGAGAGCTAAATTCGGGCCTGGTCACGGGTCTAGACCTGGCAGGAAGGACCTGGCACCACATGGAAGAGCAAACACAGCATCGCACAACAACCTCGGCGAGGCTACGGTTCGTTCTCGGCAAGCAGGCAAGGGATGTCGCACTGCCCGCCGAGGTACCGCTCGCCGATTTGCTGCCCGCGATTTTGCCCCAGTTCGATGCCGAAGTGGTGGAACAGGGCGCGGAACACGAGGGCTGGGTCGTCCAGCGGATCGGGGAGGAGCCGCTGGACGAGGATCGCACGCTCGGCGAACTCAACGTGCTCGACGGGGAAAGTCTCCACCTCCGGCCACGGGCGGCGCAGCTTGCCGCCATCGACTACGACGACCTCGTCGACGGCGTCGGCGAGCAGGTGCGCGGGCATCCGGGCGGGATGACGGCCGACCGTGCCAAGTGGACGTTCCGGGGTGGCGCCGTGCTGGCGTTGCTGCTCGGCGCGTTCCTCGTCGTGGGCAGCGGGTCGGCGGCATTGCAGGCCCAGCTCGCCGCCGGCGCGGCGATGATCCTGCTGCTGGCGAGTGCCATGGCGGCCAGGGGTGCGGCGAAGCCCGACGTGGCCACGATCCTGGCCGCAGGAGCGATGATCTACGCCGCGGTGGGCGGAGCTTCGGTGGTGGTCTTCCTCGATCCGCTGATGACGCCGATGGTCCGCCTCACCGGTGCGGCCGCGGCGGCATTGGTCACGCTCGCCGCCGCGGCGGTGCTCGTCGCCGATGCCGCGCTCCTGTTCACCGGAGCGATCGTGTTCACCACGATCCTGACGCTGACCGGGGTGATCGGCTCGATCACCCCCACCACCACGGGGGAAGCCGCCGCGATCGGCATGGTGCTCTCCCTGATTCTCGGACTCTTCGTGCCACAGCTGGCTTTCCGGCTGTCCGGGTTGACCCTGCCCATGCTGCCGACCGGTCCCGACGAGCTGAGTGAGGACATCGAGCCGGTACCGCACAAGGTCGTCGTCGATCGGGGTACGGCGGTCTTCGGCTATTCCACGGCCTTGTACGTCGGGCTGGGGCTCGCCCAAACGCTTCTCCTGCCGTTGCTCGTCATCGACGGGTACGGCTGGTCCATGGTGCTTTCGCTGGTGATGGCCTTGCTGCTGTTGCTGCGGTCCCGTCATCCCCGTGGCGTTGTCCAGCGTTGCGCGGTGCTGGTTCCCGCCGGGATCGCGGTCATGGCCAACGTCGCGCACATCGCGACCGAGCAGTCGCCGGCCGGTCGCCTGCTGCTGTTCACCCCGCTGGTCCTGTTCACCGGGCTGCTGTTGCTCATGGGGGCCGAACAGCTGCCGGGGCGCCGTCTGCGTCCGTACTGGGGACGCGCGGTCGAGGTCTTCGAATCCATCACGGCGGTCGCGATTCTGCCCATTCTGCTGCAGGTGTTGCACGTGTACGCCTTCATGCGCGCATTGGCCGGCTGATGAAGTCACGCAAGGATCAAGTACAGGCCTACTTCTTCGTACTGGGCAGGCTCGTGGCCGCTGTGACGCACGGCAAGCCCGAAGCGTTGCAGTCACCCAGCAGACGGCTGGCGACAGGAACCGTTTTCGGGGTGCTGCTGGCCGGTGTGCTGATGGCGGTCTTCGGAATTCTCGGCCTGTTCGTGCCGGCGACCGCGGACAAGTCCTGGCAACAGGCGGGCACGATCGTGATGGACAAGACCACCGGTGCCCGCTACATCTTTCTCGACGGGCAGCTCCGGCCGGTGCTCAACTACTCCTCGGCGCGCTTGGCGGCGGGCACGTCCGGGAGCGGCAGTGTGGTCTCCGTCTCCCCGGGTTCCTTGAGTGGCGTCCCGGTCGGCCAGCCCATCGGTATCGCCGGGGCGCCGGACTCGTTGCCTCCCGCGAACAAACTCGACGGCGGCCCCTGGACCGTCTGCGTGCAACCGCCCGGATCTGACCCGGCGACCAAGGGTCCGGCCGTGACGGTTCTGCTGAGCCGGCCCCCCAGCCCGGCGATCGGCGACGAGCAGGCCATGCTCGTGTCCACATCGGACGGTGTTCCGTTCATGGTCTGGAAAGGCAAGCGGTTCCGGCTGTCCGGCCGCGGGGTGAAGGCCTCGCTCGGCTACGGCAACGCGCGGACGCTGGCCGTGACCCCGGCTTGGCTCAACCCGATTCCCCAAGGCCCCGACATCGACGTGCCGGGCATCCCCGGGATCGGGCAGCCCGGCCCGGCGATCGAGGGCAGGCAAAGCCGGATCGGGCAGATCTACGAGGTCCGGAACCCGGCGATCGGGACCGACCAGCTCTATCTGCTCCGCCGGGACGGCATGGCACTGCTGAGCCGGACCGGCGCGGCCCTGCTGCTCGCCGCGCCGCAGACCCAGCAAGCCTACCCCGGCGAGGCCGTTCTCCCGGTCCAGGCCGGCCCCGCCGCGCTGACCGACGTGCCGACGTCAGCCGCGCCCGACCCCTTCGCCGAGCTCCCTCCATCACCGCCTCAGTTGCTCGTACCGCCTCCGGATTCCTTCCCGTGCATGAGGTTCGAGTATTCGGCTGCCGGTGCGCCGGCGCCGGTCGCCGCGTTGCTCCCGGCGGCGCAGATCGTCGCGGCGTCGGTACCGACTGCGGGGCATGCCGCGGGCGCGGCGGCGGACAGGGTGGCGATACCGGTCGGCAGCGGAGTGCTGGCGAGGGAATTGCCGGCCCCGGGCGCGGTCCCTGGCCCGGTCTACCTCATCACCGAAGTCGGCACGAAGTATCCGCTGGCCGATGCGGATGTGGTCACCGCGTTGGGGTACAGCCCGTCGTCAGCCGTCTCGATTCCCGCCCAGTTGCTGAGCCTGCTGCCTTCGGGTCCGTTGCTGAGCGCGGACGGTGCGCGCCGGGCTCAGCCGGTGAAACCGTGACGGCGTGGCCGGACTCGTAAGGGGACTTCCTCCGGTCCGTGGCAAATCGGTTCAGCTGCCGCGGTACCGGGGCTCGCGAATCTAATCTTCAATCAGAGGCCGTGCTACCAACGTGGTGTATGGCTCGACCAAAGCGTGATAGCACTATTGGTAGGAGAACCTGGAATGGCGCACTCAACCCAACTCAATGCCGAAACGATCAACGGGCAGGCGTCGCGCCACGACACCATGGCCGACGACGTCAGCAACCAGCTCGACCAGCTGAAGGCTCAGGTGGATGCCACGCTGGCCGCCAGCCCGAGCGCGGCGACCCGAGCCCTGAGCACCACGTGTGACAACTGGGTGGAGTCCGTGCGCAAGTCCGTTCTGGCGCACCTGCGCGCCATGGCTGAAAACATGCGTCGCGAGGCGAGCAACCAGGATGCCATGGACAGCACGAACATGCAGCAGATCACCAACCTGTCGATGGAGACCGGAAACTTCCTGGGCGTAAACTAGCAACTCCCCCAGTCGCGATCACACTTCTTTGAAAGGAATCAGCGATGGCTGACGGTACGATCACATACGATTACAATGCTATCGAAGAATGTCTCTCCATGATGACGAACAAGGCTCAGGCCATCCAGGATCAGGCCGACGGTCTCGAGTCGGACGTCAAGCGCATCATGGTCGACTGGCAGGGTTCCACGGCCGACGCGTACCAGCAGCTGGCGACGGACCTGGACAACGACCTCATTGCCAACCGGCAGAACCTGGACAGTCTCACCAAGACTCTGCAGGGCGCGGCGGATGCCATGCAGCAGCAGGACAAGAGCGGCGCCGGCGGCATGGGTCGCTGACTCGGGCGCGAAACGCCGGTGTGCCGGGCCGGTCGCCCGGCCCGGCACACCGTTTTCGGCGGCCATCACCGATATCTTTCTTTGTATAACCTGGTAAGGAGTTACTCCCGTGGCAACCAGTTGGGATCCGGCCGCGATCACCGCGTCCGCCAAGAACCTCGGCAGCATCATGAATGACACGAGTGTGTTCGACGCGCTGGTCAATCAGTGGCCCGACGCGGGGACGCTCCCGCTCGCGGAATGGATCGAGCGCATCGTCGACGACCGCAGGAACGCGCTGGTCGAGCACGCCCAGACGCTCAAGATCACCCTCGAGGACATGCAGACTTCCTTGACCCAGATCGCGAACAACTTCCAGAACACGGACGGCGACAACGCCGCGAAGATCAAGGCCGCCATCGAGGATCTCGAGAAGCAGGTCTCGGGCGACATCGGAAACTACCAGCAGACCACCGAAAACGATCAGGGCAACTTCAGCGGTGGGAACACCGGCAAGGGTGACGGTTACAGCGACGACCTGACCAAGCCCATGTCCTGAGTCCCGTCCGGAGTGTTCCACACACCCATTGGCCAGTCGACTGTCTCTCTCAGTTAAGGATGTTTTGCCATGTCCGACTCCACGCCGCTGGTCGGTGGGTTTAACGCTGGTGCACCGACGACGGACCTTTCTCAGTACTCCACTGTGCAGGATCTCACCAACGTCGTATCCGACTTGGTCTTCACTGCCAACGGGGGCCACGCCAGCTTGTCGAGTAATACGACCGCCGAGGCGTGGTACACGTTGCAGTTCGCCTACGACGCCGCGACCAAGGCGCTGGGTGACATCAACCAGAGGATCGAAACCGAGATCAAGTCACTGCGTGATTCGCTGACCGGTGATGCCGGAGATGCGTTCAACAACTGGGCTACCGGCACTCTCAAGAAGAGCGAGGACCTGTTCCAGACGATCAGCGGCAAGCAGTTCGCTACGACGATCGGTAATATCGGCCACGCCATCCAGGTTTTCGGCGATGGCTGGTGGAGCATCATCGACAATTATGACGCGCAAACCGAGCAGACGCAGGAAGAGTACCGTGCTCAGGCTCAGCAGGCTATAGCCCAGGCTACGGATCAGGGTACCGTGCGGCAGATCCAGGATAATCTGGATACATCTTTTCAGACCGAGTTCGACGCTAACGAAAAGGTGAAGATCAGGGATCTCAAGAATGCGGTGACGGCCTTGGGGCAGCAGTTCACCGCGCGCGGTGGAGATCTCGTCCCGATCACGATCATCGCCGGCGACCCCGCTGACTCGCAGAACGTCAACGGCAATGGCAATGGCAATGGTGACAACACCTTCTACAACTCGGAGAACCCTGACGACAACACCGGGAACCCCGACGACAACACCGGGAACCCTGACGACAACACCGGGAACAATGACAACGGTGACAACACCTTCCATACCTCGGAGAATCCCAACGACACCTCGGAGCCGTTGTCGGGTATCGGGGACGGCTCCCTGGGGCAGGACGAGAAGAAGCAGCAAGCCAGCCAGACACCAACGGGCCAGGGGGAAGCCGTGAGTGGGCTGGGAGGTCCTGGTGACACGGGCAGTCCTGGGTTGGCCGGCGCGCCGCTCGCGGGTGACAATTCTGGGGGACTCGGTGACACGCCGGGTGTGTCGCCGACCTTGCAGAAGAAGGGCCTGGACGACTCGCCGTCTTCGCAGCCGCTGAGCCCGGAGCTGGCGGGGGCCAGGCAGGCAGCCGACAAGGCGATCGACGATCTGAAGAACCAGACCACGGATCCGACGCGGCAGAAGGCGCTGGACGACGCCAAGAAGGCCGCGGACGACGCGATCAACGGTCTCACCGGCACGGGTGGCCTCGGTGACAGCCCGGGTGATTCGAGCGGCACTCCTGGCTCGCCTGGTGCGCTGGGTGGTCTTCCCGCCAACGGCTCGGAGCTCCTTGGCACACAACCGACTGGCGAATCTGCGGGGTCGCCCGGTGGGCTGGACCCTCAAGCCCAGAAGAGCGTGGACGACGCGAAGACGGCTGCGGGCAAGGCGATCGACGATCTGAAGGGCCAGACTACGGATCCGACGCGGCAGAAGGCGTTGGACGACGCCAAGAAGGCGGCGGGCGACGCGATCAACGGTCTCACCGGTGCGGGTGGCCTCGATGGCAGCCCGGGTGATCCGAAGCAGGCCGCGGACAAGGCGATCGACGATCTGAAGAGCCAGACTACGGATCCGACGCGGCAGAAGGCGTTGGACGACGCCAAGAAAGCTGCGGACGACGCGATCAACGGTCTCACCGGCGCCGGAGCGGGCGGCCTGGATGGCAGTCCCGGGGCTCCCGCCGGTTCGCCTGGTGATACTGGTGCGCCGGCTGGTCTTCCGGGTGGCCCGATCGGTGGGCTCACGCGTGGTACTCCCACGAGTTCGCCCAGTGCTACTGGCGGTCTCGCGGGCGTTCCCGATATGGGCCCGGACCCGTTTGGCATTCAACAGTCTGGCTCGCCTGGTGATACTGGTAGCCCGACTGGCACCGGTGGGCTGGACCCTCAAGCCCAGAAGAACGTGGACGACGCGAAGAAGGCCGCGGACAAGGCGATCGACGATCTGAAGAGCCAGACCACGGATCCGACGCGGCAGAAGGCGCTGGACGACGCGAAGCAGGCTGCGGACAAGGCCATCGACGCGATGGGCGACCCGACCGCGACCGGCAAGCCCGCCACCGTCTCCGGTGGTCCGGGTGGTCCCGGTGGTGGAGATCTCACCGACGCGAAGAACGCGGCGGACAAGGCCATCGGCGCGTTGAAGAACCCGAGTGACTCGCCGACCACGAGCCAGGCGCTGGACGACGCCAAGAAGGCGGCCGACCAAGCGATCAACGGGGTGTCCGACAACACGGCTCCTGCTGATCAGCAGAGCCCGAAGTCGTTGCAGAGCGCCAAAGACGCCGCGGACAAAGCGATCGACGATCTCATCTCCCAGACCAACGATCCCGCGCGGAAGCAGGCTCTGGAGGACGCGAAGGCGGCCGTCGACCATGCGATCGCCGATACGGCCAATCCAAGCCACCTCCAGGCGCTGACGGACGCCAAGCACACCGCGGACGACGCGATCGGCAAGCTCGCGTCGCCGGGTGACTCGGCCCAGACGCAGCACGATCTGGGGGCGGCGAAACAGGCTGCGGAGAAGGCGATCGACGGGCTGCGCGACACGGTCGACCCGAACAGCCCTCAGCACCAGCAGGACCTCGCGCACGCCAAGGAGGTCGCGGACAAGGCCATCGACGCACTCGGCAAGCCGGGTGACACGCCGGCGGAGAAGCAGGCGCTGGCCGACGCCAAGGACGCCGTCAACAAGGCGATCGACGGTACCGACGCCAAGGGCGGCGCGCTGCAGAACTTCCTCGCACCGAATGAGAAATCGCCGGTTTCTCCGCCCTCCTACGTCGGGGCCCGGATACCGGCGGACGCCCTCACCTCCGGCGGTGCCGGTGGCGGGCCCGGCGGACCGACCGACCTTGGCCTTTCGGATGCCGCCAAGGCGGGTCAGCCCGCGGTGGCGAATGCCGGTGGCGGGCTCAGTGGACCGACCGACCACGGCGTTTCTCCGCCCTCCTACGTCGGGGCCCGGATACCGGCGGACGCCCTCAAGCCCGGCGGCGCCGGCGGCGGGCTCGGACCGATCGACCACGGCCTTTCGGATCCCGGCAAGGCAGGCCAGCCGCAGCTCGCGAACGCCGGTGGCGGCGGGGCGGGCGGAGGTGGAGTTCCGACAGCGGCCTCAGGTCAGTTCGACACTGCCGCGTCGGGTCAGGGGGGTACCCCGGCGGGTGGTGGCGGACCGGGCGGACCGGGTGCGCCGATCAACCCGAATGGCGGACAGCAGGCGGGCGGTATGCCGATGGGCGGCATGGGCGGCGGAATGGGTGGTGGCATGGGCGGCGGCGACAAGGACAAGGAGCGAGAACCTCAGATCTGGCTGCAAGCCGACGAAGGCGCCTGGGGCGACCACGATGACCATGAAGCGCGTCCCCACGTTCTTGGCAAGGGCTGAGCCGTGATCGAACCGCCTCCGCCGCTGCCCTTGGTGGATCCCGGGTTGGCGTCCCTCACTTATGACCAGCTGGCCCAGTTGGTCAACGTGGTGAGCCCTGACGTCTTCTACCTGCGCGCCAACGCCTTCGACCAGGCGAGCGCCCGCCTGGAACAGGTCCAGGACGATCTGGCGCGCGAGACCCGGAACATGTGGGAGGCATGGCAGGGGAGGATCGCGGAATCCTTCGACGGCGTCGTGGGGAAAGTGTCCGGCTTCATCACGAACCTCCTGCAGGCGACGACCAGCCCAGGCGACGGCGCTGCCCTGCGCCAGGCCGGCGATACCTTGACCCAGGCGCAGCGCCGGCTGAGTGATTTGCAGGCGCGGGGCCAGACCGGGGACGCCAAGGCCGCGTTGCAGATCGTGCAGGATCTGAGCGCGGCGTACGAGGAGGTCGGTCTCAGCCTCACCCCGTTGCCGGAATCACCATTTCCCGGGCCTGCGCAAGGAAACCTGCCGGCCGTGCCCGTGGCCGCGCCCGGCAACGGGACTCCGTTGGTCATGGCGTCCCCTGTGATCGGCGTACCGGCCACAGCAGTGGGGTACTTGCCTCCGGGAGTCGTCGGCGCTCCGCTCCGACAGGGGCATGCGCTGGATCAGCCAGCGAGTTCGCAGCAGCATGGTCAGGCGAGTTCGCAGCGCCATGGTGAGGTCAACCTGCAGCGCCATGGTCAGGCGCGCTCGCAGCCGCGTGGTCAGGTGAACCTGCTGCCCCAGGGGCAGGTGAACCAAGAGCACCACGGTCAGGCGAGTTCGGAGCACGACGGTCAGCGGCCTGCCACCGGGCAGCTCGCCGGGCACCGGGTGGCACCCCAGGAAACCGCGCACGGAAACCGACCCGGGTGGCTTTCGCCGGAGCACTCCGGTGTCCCGGCCACGCAGGCGCTCGGGCGACGTGGCGACGAACACGTGGACCGGGGCACCGCTGAACACCATCGGGAACCTGCGAACCCGGCAGTTCCGGTGGCGGGCGTTCTGGGCCGCGTGCACCATGCGGCTGCTTCGAAGGCGCGTAACGAACCGAGGAAGCAGAAGGAGACGGCGGAGCGGAAGCATGCGGCGGAGCCGGCGAATTCGGTTCCGGTGGCGACGCACGGCGAGGCGGAGCCCGCGAATTCGGTTCCGGTGGCTACGGAAGCGCGACCTGTTCCGGATCGCCCGGCTGTCGAGGTCGCCGGGGCACCGGCGCCGGCGGCCCCCGGTGCGATCACGGCGCACGCCGCGGGACCCACGGCGACCAGTGTCCCGACGGTGACGTCAGGACCGGGTCCGGTGGTGCCGCCGACGCCTGCTCCCGAGGCACAGGTGCAGGCGGCAGTGGCGCCTTCGGTGCCCGCAGTGGCCATAGCGCACCATGCCGGTCCGGCGCCGATCGTCCCGGCAACCGGGCACACCGCCGGTGACGTATCCGCGCCGACGGTTGTCCAGCCCGGCCAGACGTTCGACGCCGGATTGGGCGGTGCGCCCACCGGCGGAGCCCAGCCCGGACCGTCACACGCGGTGCCGCCGGTCGGCCCGCTCACCGGTGGGCTTGACGCAAGCGTGCCGGCCACGGCCCCCATGGCGGGTCAGGCGGGCGGCGGCCACAGCGGTGCGGCGCCGGTCGCCGCGGGCGGCGGGGGGGCGATGGCCCCGATGATGGGGGGTGCGCACGGGCACCAAGACCAGCAGAAAGCACGTGATCCCGGTGCTTTCATCGGATCCGACCCCGACGTCTGGGACTCACAAGACGGTGTGCCGATGGCTGTCGGCCGAGTGCCGCCGCCGGCTGAGGTGCCGGAGACCCCTGAAGGCACCGATGCGGAACTCCTTGGCACATCGGATATCGCGCCGTTGCAGCCCATGCTGGGCCGGTCGCGCGGACGAAAGGACTGAGATTGTCATGGTTGGTTGGACGGACGGCTTCGATCCCGATATGGGGATCAAAGAAGCGATGGAACGGCTCGAAGCCGAGCAGGCGAAAGTCGGCAAGCTGAGCGAGCTCTGGCGAGACGGGCGCACCGTGATACGCGCGAAGGATCATTCGCTGTCGATGACCTTCGACGGTCGTGGTGACCCGGTCGAGCTCGTGTTCAACGAATCGAAGTACCGCAGCATGGCTCCGGCTCATTTGGCGAAGGTGGTTTTGGACACGCTGCGGCAGGGCCGGGCTGAATCCGTTCAGAAGATGTCCGAGATCATGGGCTCGGGGAGTGCGACGGGTCTGGACTTCGGCGAGATCGTGAACGGTAACGCCGATCCGCAGGAATTGATGGAGCGGCTGATCTCTCCTTTTCTGGAGAACGCGCGTGATGTCATGCCGGGGCTCGCCGGTCCGAAGTCGAAGGATGAGTGATTCCGATGCCTGATGGCTTTTACCTCGATCCGGACGGCCTCGCTGCGGCCACGAAAAAAATCAATGATGCCGGTACTATTCTCGGCGGAAAGCTCCTGAAGTTGAAGAATGTTCTTGACCAGCACGATGGTTGCTGGGGAACGGACGACGTCGGGCAGGCGTTTGCCAAAAACTATGTGGACGGCGCGAACAACATAAAGCAAGGTGCGGACGATGCGTCGCAGAACATGATATCCCTTGCTGAGAATCTTAACGATGCGGCGAAGGAATTGGAAGCCGTGGACGAAGAGCAGGCTGCGGCTATGGATGCATCGTCCACGGAGGGCTAATGATCTGATTCCGCTGGTGCTGACGTCGGGGTGACGCCCCTCCGGTGTTGTGTTGAGTTTGCCGAAGAAGAAGTCCTGTCGAGTTACCGAAGGAAATAGGTGGAGCAATGAGTGGCTCGGATGAGACTACTGAGCTACCTTCGGGGTTGCAGCACTTCTTCAAGGTTGCGCTCGGGATGCAGTGGCCGGAGGCGAGTCAGGCGGGCTTGGAGGCCATTTCGGACGCGTGGGGGGATTTTGCGAATGATCTGAGTGATTTCGCGGATTTGGTGGCTGCTGGTGCCAATGGTATCGACAGTTCGATGGAGGGGAATATCGCGTCGAGTGCACTGTCGATGCTGCGGGGTGAGTTCCCGGCCGATCTGGAGAAGATGATCGATGGCGCGCTGGATCTGAAAAAGGCGGCAAAGAATGCCGCGGCGGATGTGCTGAAATCCAAGATCATGTTCGTGGTCATGGCGGCGATGGCGCTGGCAACGGTGATCGCGCTGCTGTACTCGATCATCATGGCGTGGATGGCGGGGCCGGTGGAGGCGGCGGCACAGGTGAGTTTGCGGATGCTGTGGAAAGAACTGGTCGCGAAGATGGAACAGATGACGGTACGAGAGATTACCGTCGCGACGGCGAACTGGGCGGGCAAGGGAATACTGAACGCGGGCTCCAAGGCGGCGGGTGGCTCGTGGAAGGTCGGGTGGAAGGGGGTCACCTACGGGAAGGGTGGTGTCGCGGCAGGCGGGAATATCGTAAAGGCGGCCGTGACCACGGGCGGGTATGCCGCGGTCGGGGCGGGGCTGATGGGTGGCATGGACGCGGCGATCCAGGGGATTCAGATCTACACCAACAATCGTGATGGCTGGGATACGAAGTCGATCGAGGGGGGCGTGATCGGCGGGGCGATCGGTGGTGCCGCGGCGGGGCTCGCGCAGTCGGCGGCGCGCGGTATCGGCGCGCTGCTGACGGGGGCCACGGACAAGAGGTACCCGCCGTATCTGGTGGCGCTGGGGCATGGTGCCAACGCGGCATCGCAGGTGTTCGCCATGGCGGCGTCGGCACCGCTGATCAACATGATCAACGACAGTCCTGGCAATGCGTGGCTGGGCGCGCTGGCCGCGCTCGCCCCGTTCGGCAAGGGGCACG
>Ga0307507_10006154_pt1 | contig 18766 bp, 27 predicted proteins | sample 7_EM_MG_FD_207223 | JGI IMG/M metagenome (GOLD analysis project Ga0307507, IMG submission 207223) | Populus trichocarpa ectomycorrhiza microbial communities from riparian zone in the Pacific Northwest, United States - 7_EM | ecosystem: Host-associated > Plants > Roots > Unclassified | place... | reverse complement strand
CCGCGCCGCCCCCCCCGCCCCCCCCCCCCCCCCCCCCCCCCCCCCCCCCCCCCCCCCCCCCCCCCCCCCCCCCCCGCCCCGAGTAGGCAGGATTGAGCGATACTGCTGTCAATATTTAGGTTGTACCGTGTTGCGGAATAACATTGCTGAAAAACGAGTATGAAAACTGAATTCTTCCCATACAGGAATTAGGAAGCTTCCACCCAGCAGAAAGCAATAGCTTCAACACAAAAGCATCCCCTGAAACAGAAAGTGGCGCAGTCTAGCAACATTAACCCTCATATGGCGACACTGTTTGTCATCGTACCTCCATTAGTTAGGGCAATCAGCATGCAATCCACAATTATGGCATTCTCCTGGAGCCACCTCTCTTTGCGCTCACTCATCGTGTCAAACAATACTACAAACTTTTCCGTCATTACAAACTCCTTTCCGTCATATTTTAACATCCTCCAGTCGTCTCCTGTGGTGACAAATCCGTATATTATACCACCTAAGTTATTCTCTCGTGCATCCCTGATTGCGAGCAAGATTTGGGTCATCGCTTGTCCCATTGATTGACGCTTTGCCTCAATAATTAGGACAGATCTTTCTTCTGTAATTGCGACCCGATCGACAACGATAAACTCTTCCATGCCCCCTGTCTGGCCATCTGCTGAGATAATCTCCTTTTCTCGCTTCAATAGTGTCTTACGCCCACCCTTTTTCATAGCTGAAATAATGGGACCAATAATATAGAGGACCAAGTCACTAACGTTAGCCTCTTTGAAATCGGAGCTTGCTTCAGTAGGATATCCTTCTATGTCGAGATATTGGAGGATGTGGTAATAAACTTCGTCCTTGGTATTAGCGATCGTCCTCTTGTCGATACCGGCGTCTTTAAGGATAGTAGGTGAGTCGCTAGTCATGACATCGACAGGAACAGCACGGATTTCGTCGATCCGAATATTTAATCTTTTTTCGGCTTCTTCTATAGAAATCCTCGAATAAGATGTAGTCCATTTCGACCTCTTCTTCAAGCTGCTGTTTGTATCATCGAGGAAACCCAAATCCTTTTTAAGAATTGTCAGTCAGGTTCTGTGTTAATACAATATGCTCTGGCTTACCTTTGTCACGCCAGCTAGTCTTCTGCTAACAGTGTCGACATTGTGACTAACCAACTTTTTTTCTTCCCAAGTTTTGTGTTCGGTAGTCACGGTCTCGGTCTTGCCCACCTCACTTGTAAGGATGGCATGGCTGTAACACTCTAATTAGTAGACTCAAGCATCAGGTATGAGACTAAACATACCTGGTACCAAAGGGTTTGTTTAGGTATCCAAGGCTCAACCTAGTTTTGTGAGCGTGAAGAATAAACCCGTGGCCAGGAGACAAAGGCCAACGAGCTCTGACAGAAAACATAATATTTATAAAACAATTTTTCGCGGTGGGGGGAAGAGGCAAATTTTCGTCTTTCTTTGATGGTGAAAGGGTCTGAGGTTGTTCCAGTGTTGAAACGCAAGTGAGACTATGCCAGCAGTTGTTTAAATAATATGAATAAGGTATGATACTCCAATTGCCAAGGAATCCCCAAGATTTCCCTGTCCAGATTACTAATCAAGGACTTACCCTGACATCCGAAAGTTTTTCTTTCACTATCCTCGCCTGAAGGCACTAATTTAATAAGAGCAACCATGTCAATTCTGAATTCATTTATCTTCGTTATATCAACTCTACTCATATAGATCTAGAAAGGTTGATGATGCTATTCAAGGAACTGGCATATGGGATTCTCAGTATTACTCTCTGACGGGTGGGGCGTTAGTATATGGCTCAGCATGTTCCTATTTAGGCTTAAGAGGGAAGTTTGATTTTACCCAGGTGGTGTAGTTGGTATCAAATCCGGCTGCTGTTTATATTCTCTTCACCAGATGGTCCACTCAAGGCAAAGGGATTTCTTTTTGGGTCATTTCTGTTCCAGTGTTCCCAATACCCAACAGGATCCCGTATCTCCACTAGTGCATCCCTCACCTGGCTCTCCACCGCAAGAACTCCAATACTCTGACGTCCGGCTACGAGGTTAGATTTTGTCTCTATTAGTAGGATAAGGTCTGGTTTTTGTTTTCATTTTTGTTAGTCCTTTGGAGAACCGTCGTCTTTGATGGTCTCCTAGCTTCTTGGAAAGTGGCAGGAACATTGGCACGGCTACTAGTTAGTAAGCCGATCCAGTTGGAGGCATTTAACCGTGTTTGTTCATCTCAAGGCAAAATGTTCTGTTGGTAGTATCATACTTGCCACCCCCCACATACTCACTAGTTTCAACACTCTAACTCTCCCAGGCTACCACAAATTGAAGCGAAGCAGGGAGGATCGCCCGCTCTCTCGCTACCCGGACAAGATACTATATTTCCTTGGAAGCGGCTTTATCTTGGCACCCCCTTCTTGCAGTCCGCTTAACGTGAGTATTCACATGGAAGAGAGCCTTACTGACTTAGTGATACCGTACATACCTACTGAATCACTATTTTCCCAGAGTTTTCGTAGGGCACTCAGGCAATCGAGAATTATAGAAATTAGAAATACCCCACGCGGACCACCCACTCACCCACATTTACCATACCAACTCTATAGAACAGGTGTAACGGCCATCCCCGACTAGGCCAGTCAATATAGTACAACATCTTACAGTACCAATTCAACACTACTCTCACTATTTCGCACCTACCAAACGTATCAACCCGGCAACCAATAGAAAATACCTCCCCACTTCCACCACATCCAGGAATACCAGTACGCTAGAGCACGTCCCAGGCCCGGGCACGCACAAACAGAGCAAGGCTCGGAAATATTGCGCCCAGAAAGAAACCAGTAACAGGTATCCCCACTGAAAAGGCTACCGGAAAAGGTCTTTGTTTTAGGAATTAAGTTAAGTTAGCTCTTCTCCGAGCACCAGGCTTCGGAGATACGGTAGGACAAAACAGGCAATCATCTGGCTAAAATTCAGTTCTCAAGCTAGCTGTTAGCCTGCCTAATCTCGGAGGTAACTTGGGTGCCGCCACGAGTAGTAGGTTAAGTGATACAGTCCCATCTATCGTAGTCCGCCAGATACGTAATCCATCTCCAGAGAATTTTTTTCAACAAGTGGCGAGCAGGGTAGAGCATAATAGCAATCATGGCACACTGGGTGCAAATGGCAAATATCCAACGGTGACACTCACTAAAGGGCGCCCAGGTCGAGAACCCACTTGAAGGGTGTATTTGAGCTTGTGAGGCATTAACCCACGGGTATTTCTCATTTTTTCTTCAAATGACCCGTAGTTATTCAATATGTTCAAGGTTCCTAGCGATATAAAGACAATGTTCTCACGATGAATTGTGGGGAAGGTATTAGCCCAACACTAAAATATATTAACGTATCAGGCCCATCCACGGTGAAATTTCACCAGGGAATGCACACCCGCAACAACCCAAAAGCAACCGCCAATAAATCTATTTACTTCACCCTTGAAAGGCGAGTGATAGTACATGATCCCATAGCTCTGGATTTGGTGAGTTGAGATCACTGACACACCATCAATCTATCCACCCCCCGTTAGTAGCCCCCCTCCTTCTACATGCAAGCCTCAGTTAGTCCCGGGGAGATCCTCTACCCACCAACAACCCACCCACCCTGCCACATCCTACCCACTTCCTGCGTAAACAACGCCCTAACTTCATCCAACCTTACTCTCTCTCCCGGATGCTCGCGAACGCACATCTCAACCATATTGCGCCAGGTATCGGGAATGTTCATCTCCTCGGACCACCTAACTTTAACACCCCCTGTAATATCCAGGAGCTCCGCGGGGACTTGCTCAAACATCATCCAGAGCATGACGCCGAGCGAGTAGGTTTCTACAACTTCTAAAGCGCTGGGGATGGATTTCCATTCTTGAAATATGTTTGGGAGCTCCTGGCCGTGGCCGCCTTTTGTTTGGCCAGTTGGGGTTGGAGAGGTGGAGGAGGTAGTGGTAGAGGTAATGGAGGAGCTTTTGGCGGAGGGTGGGCGTTGGTGATGACGACGGTTAAACAAGGAGGGAGGTTCGTTGCTGTCGGTGTTGATGATAGATTTGAGGAACCTCTTCTCCTCGTCGAGCTCTTCGCGCTCTTGAGCTAGTTGCTCCTGCTTGACTCTAGCGGAATTATTTTGGCGCCATTTCAAGGTAGATTGGACGGCATTATTTCGACGACTATAACGTTCCCTAACCTCCCATTCACCTCTCACCTGACTTTCAGGTGGGAAACGCCAGGGGGATACCATTTTTGGTTCAGCACCCTTTCCGAAACCACGGAGGCATAGTAGAAGGTACTGGTCCACGTAGAATCTCTCTAGCCCGAAACCCACACCACTATCACCGAGTGACATACCAGCGACCCGGTGAAGGTCTATGACAACAGTGGTCATTTGCAAAGCCCATTTGGCCTTCTGTAGTAAAGATATCTTTCTTCTTCTCTTGCGCCCCAGGATTGAAGAAAGGGATATAGAATCGCTGAAAATATACTCACTCAGTTTGCCATACTTGTAATACTCTGTTATGAATCCGATGACTCTCCTCGCGGTCCCTGGTTTTCCCAACGCAACGTAGCCAGTTGGGGCCTGGGCAATGTAAGGATGAAGAGGGAGACCGCCTAAAACTCTCATCTCGGAGTAAATATGGTCCACCTGCTCGGAAATGTCAAGATCGTCACCCGTTGATAGACTGTTAAGGTCAAGTGCTTTAATAAACACAGTATGTCCTTCAAGCATGCCGGCCCAAGCTATATCACCCAATCTTTTCTCCCAAATAATTTCCGACCGGTCGTTGAAAGACGGCCCAGACCTCTGCCCAGTGAATTTGATCCCTAACCGAGCGGGTGTCTTTAAACTGGAAAGAAGCAGCTGATAAGCCCACGTCGGAACAAGATTGTATTGAGGCTCCCCATCACTAGTCATCTGTATTTCAAGAAGATGCCACGGGCTTCCAAATAATGAGCTCCCCAATATTTGATTGGGAATGCGTGTTAGTAATTTCGTGAGAGCCATCCCGGGCTCTACGGGAAGCGGGTCATCCCGGCTCTGAATCCGGATTGGCGAAGCTACGGGTGAGCCATCAGGAGTGCGATACACGGTGCCAGCCTCGGGCTTGATGACGACTGTATTTTGAACGATATTTGTACCAACCAGACCAAGCTCAAGCGACACATAAGCTTGATTTTCGGCAGTTTTGAAGTTAATGACCTCCAACTCGTATATAACTGGTGATGAGGAGTGGTCGTCTTCAAAAGACGGGGCTTTGCTACCGGGGGACGAGAATGAATCTCTGGCAGATAGGGTAGGCTGCGATTGAAGGGGGGAAGGTAGTACATCGCAACCTCCAACGAGGGAGCTGCTTGATCGAGGAAATGCGCCTTGAGTAGGAGATGACAGGGGGGAGGAGGGACGGGGGGGGCCGGCGGACATGGTGATGAGCGGGGAACTGGCTAGCAAGGCCGGGCTGTTGCAGATATGTATGTCTTGTCAGAATGTGACGGGATGGAAGAAAAATTTTTGCGGAGGAAAAAAGAAAGAATTCAATTTATTAAACCTTGAGGTGAGGGGAGAACCATACGATGATTAGTTGTTTTTGTTGTATCGATGGATGGTGGTTAGTGGTCGAGAGGGTCTCGAGCTTTGAGCTACGGTATGTTGTGCAGCAAGCGAAATGACGTCGTACTTGCAGAGCCGCATTTGCGAGGGAATGGAGAAAAAGAAAGGAAGAGTGGGGAAAGGGACATGAGGGGGATGCAATTTCCTAAAAGAGGCTCCCCATCTAGACCGCAGATTACAACCCTGCAGAGAACAAGCGAGTCCGAGAGCCATTTCTTGGGGTATATTTAGTCCTGGCCAGGGAAGTTACCATCCGAACCTTGTCAATGCTAATTTCACGTTGCGTCGTGGACAAGCGATCATCACGCAATGAGAAAAAAAGCCAGCCTCCCCAATCCAACGGTAGGGCGCGCGAGTTACTGTACTAGTACCGTGCTCGAGTACCGTGCTTGCCCGCAAATTAAGTCATGGTGTAACGGGTCTCAGATTTTGGTGTTTTCCCGTCGACTGGCACCCGGCACCATAACTTGATATGCGCGCAAGTACGGCACAGTATGATAGCGGCATATCATGCAATACCGTAGGGGGGTTCGGAATCGATACACTAGCTCTGGCAGAGGTGTATTCTGCCAAAAAATATAGTGCACAATATTCCTCTTCTAGGGGAGGGACGCAGGCGGTAAACTGAGCACAGAGGCATGGTGCAGTTGTTTCTCTTCCCACGCCCAAAATAACCAATTAGCTTATAACGCTGTCCTCACCGGTGATCAATACAAGTAGACTGAACCCAAAGAACACTTTTCATGGACGAGATAATGGAAAATGGAAAATGGAAAAACCATGAGCCAACTAAAATCCCGAAAAATAGAAAGGCTTAAAGCAGCATATCTGTAACGGCAAGGCATGCAACACACTGCCCCGATAAACTACTCTAACACCTTAAATACTTGTACCGTATGCCACCCCAAGAAAGCATTAGACGCGCGCCGAACAAATAGAAGCACCAATAGATCCCACGAGTAAACAAAAGAAACATAGTCTGGTATCAAAAGCGAATAAGCACTTAATAACATCCATCTCATTGCTTCACAAGTAAGGTCTCCCAAGACAGAGTGCACTTCGAGCCAGCTTGGCCCAAGAAGGTGACCTTTTTACCCTTTGCATCAACCTGTATTTCTTGAATGTATCGCGTTCCATTAGCAGCGCAGGTCCCGACAATTTTGCCATGCTGGTCTACTGCGACTATCGCCAGAGCATAGCGATTGTCAATGTATGAGAGCGGCCAATACGTATAATCTCCCGATCTCAACACCGGATATGAAGGGTATGGCCACTCCCCGCTTTCAGAGCATAGCTTGAGCTCTGATGGGACTGAAAGACTGCTCCCATCGGCAGTGCTGACCTCCGGCAGGACAATAATGGCGTCACAGAATCTTTTAAGTTGTCGACGCACTGCCTTGTAATCGTCTTCCTCTTTGTGTCCGAATCGACATATCTCTCTGTGATCCCGCTCTAATGGCGTTTGCTCCTCGTGCTTCAGATGCAGAACAGCAGATTGTTTATCCACAATCTAGGAGTAATCAGTAAATCAGACAATCGAGGCATTGGTGGTATATAGGTCAGATGGAACCGACCACTCTGCTCTTAACTGTCCAACCCGGTATTGGAGTCTTTTTAGTCTCGTAGAAGGTAGCAATCTTAAGTGAATCATAATGCCGCCGGAATCTGCCCGATAAGTCCATGAGGCTCCGAGACTTGGTGCCCAAATCTGCAACCAAGATAGTGCGAATATCCATGGTTTTGAAGATTATACCTAACAGATTTCTATAATCGGCGGTAGCGCTACCTCCATGCGGCGTGGCTAGAAAGACAATTCCCCGAGTCACCAGGTTAATTATATGTGTACGGCTCTCCTCTATTGCCATATTCAGTGCCTGTCGAACGACGCAATCCAGATTAGGGAAGCTCGGAGTGAAACAATGAACTATGGATTTCGGAATCCAACTGCTTTAACAACAATCCCCCCTAAACTATGGCATATAAATATTATCGGCCGTTCCTTTTCTTCCTGATGGAACTATTAGAACGTTGGGTTTCATCAAGAAAGTTGTTTAAGGCCTTACCTTTGATTGTCTATTATCGACCAGAAAAACCAATAGTTGTTTTGCAAATTCAGTTGTATCACTGATAGCATCCGAGTTTCGGACATTTGAGTTGTACCCATAAGTCAGGATACGCGCTTTTTGAAAGTGCTCAGGCAAAAAGTCCCGAAGCCACATAGTACCCCCTGCTGCTGCCCAAGTATTAAACGCATGGCCATTGAGACCGTGCACCGCAATTATACTATAGAGAAGACATAAGCAGATCCTATAGCACTCCCGGTTCACAAGGTCATACTCAACAACGTCATCGTCGTGGCTAGACAATACTGTCAAGCTCAAAAAATGATCGTCCACCAGCAATCTCTCTCCTCCTATGAGCACATCGTTGTTTTTCAGGAACGACTTAGCAAGCTTCTCTTTCTTGAATGTGACAGTTGCCGTCAATGAATCACCCTTCCATTCGGTTCTGGCTAACGAGATACATTCCGGAGAAACGCTGAGTAATTCACTTAACTCAGCCTTTGTTGTGTTTGCCGGTATTGAACGGAATCGTAAAGGAAATGTGGTCATGTTGAGGTTCACACGATACCAAAGTAGTACTGCGGTTGTTGCTGCGAGCGATTGCAATAATGATCCATTGCTGCTTGAGTATCATCGTGATAATCTTCTCGAAGCGGGACGACCAATTAGCTGCAACCACGTTATTTTGCTCTTTATTGCCTGCTGTGCGACGTCAGCGCCACAGTCTTCAGCCTGGTGATCTCCAGATACTGTACCGGCGGGCTTATCGATGAACCCCTACAAGTATGAAAACGGGGAAAATCGAATTTTTAGTATCAGATGGAGGTCCGGCATAAGCGGAGGCTCCAGCGTGGATGGCAGCTCCAGCGGGAATGGACGGGGGTATATCGAGGGTCATATGCTTGCCACCAAGTTACCGAAAATAGGCTCCATGTTAGGCAGAGGGCTAGTAAAAAAAGTTGATCCAGCTGGTTACTGAGTATGGCGGGTGGCATAATTAGCGAAGTTCTCGGGAGTGTTAAAGGAAGGTTGCGGTATGGGAAATATTCCAGAGACGGCCCCGCCCAACCGTTCCCCCTACCTCACTTCAGCCTGCACCTTGAGTTAACCTACTCGAGTACTGGAGCACTATGGCCACCATCAAAAGTCCATAATCTCACAAGGCTAACGTATCACGTTTGCAGTACCATATCTCTGTCGTAATCGTATACCGGTAAATCGTGGTGAGCTATAGGGCAGATAATCCCCATTCTAATGCTTCCCATTGGGGCACTTTATTCCCTCTTCTTAGCCTTCCTTTCATTTTCTATCTAATCTCGATCCCCCAGAAATCCCAAAACCACGGTATCCTTGCGAGTATAAATTGCGAGTGGAGAACCCTATATTCATCTCGTCTTCGATTGGGGAGAGGAAAAAAGAGTTCCCTGCTTTTCCAAAAGCGGAAGACTACCTCACGGGTGCAGCTACTGAATATTTAGCAGGAAAAAGGACCGCAGATACTCGTAATAATAAGTTTGTCACTTGGCTTTAGGGCGGCACTGCGGCCTACTCAGGGAGTGGTCCTTGGCAGTGCGCTAGCAGCGATATGACAAGTGCACCGACCAATAACTCGTGTGTGTGACAACATCATCCCCGGGCCAACCCCTTTCGTACTGTAAACTACCGTAGTGTAGAGTACAAAGTACAACGTATTGAGGAATATACGGCACCAGTAGTCTTGAAATCTGCTGCTCAGAGAGGCCAGAGATAAAGATACGGCCGCCCTGCCCTTTCGAGCATTGTAGATATTATATGAGAACGACATAAATTACAATGCAGGTTGCCCTGAACCTACACTACAATACCGTACAGTTACAATATCACATCATATCATACCTGGGCTGCTGGCTAAGGCATTAATGAGCAGTGTGAAGTGCAGTGCAGTGCAATGCAGTGCAGGGCAGTCCATACCTCCCACCCGTTAACCTGTCGTTTCGTCTACCCTGCGGCGCTGTATCTCACATCTGATACCTTACTGGGAAAGGAAAACCGGTGTTCGCACAGCATTAATTTATCAACAGAATTGTTTCACTCTGATTCCGCTCTGTTCAACTCGCTTGTGCATCGCTTGCTTGCTTCCTTGCTCGGGCTGAGGATTAATTATTCCCATCTTTTTTCCCCTCACCAGGAGGGCCTACCACCACAATTTCCTTCACCCTCTCTTACAAGGTTGAGGGGGTGAGAATACTATGGAAATCAGAGAAGCTTTGTTTTGTGTTCTGAGTTCTGCACATACAAAGTAATCCGTGTTTACTACACTTTAACGTAGTATTCATGTCACGCGGGCCAGATAAGTTGTCCGTCTCGAGACTAGGTGTTCGGTGGCGCTGCCTAGCTCATTGGTTGTTCATTCATTGTAGCTTCTTACCCTACTCCCGTGAACCAGTCGCGGGTTGCCGGTTGCCTCGCTCCAACCAGACACCGCAACGGTATTCCCCCCACAGAGTTCCCACCACCCTTCCTCCTTCTCCATTCCCGCGTCCCCATTTCAACTTCTCCCACCAATCCATACCACCGCCTTGGTACCCTTCCGCTCCTTCTTTCTTTTGTCTATTCGCTTCCTTTTTCCTCACCCATACACCTACCAATCGCGGTAACATAAAACGGTTACCCGCACTCCCTTTTCCCAGTGAGGAACAGGAGTAGCATTTGGGAAAGGAGGAATCTCTACAGTTTCCACACGCTGTACATTACGGCACCGTAATCCGCTATTACTAAGAGTGGGAAGAAAGAGAAACCGGTCAAGAGGAGGATTAGGTCCACGGTATATATCAAACGAGCTGCAGAAGTTGGGCCAAGTTTTCTCTTTAGATACATACATCAAACGCGGTTGTCCGTCGGAAACATCTTGCGCCCCCGCGGTTGGTGCGATTAGGCTTTGTTCAGCGGTCAGAGTTCTACTGGTGCTAGAGATATACCGTACATAAGGTAGTTTCACTTCCTCCACCCACGAAGCGGCTGTTGTTTTAGCTTGACGCCCTCCCTCCCTCACGCTTTCTCCATTCTCTTGTCGCAACCACCACCACCGGTGCCATTATAACTGTCGTGGTCGCCCCGCTTTCCCACATTCTCCCACCAAAGAAATAAGATGGGTGTATGTTCGTCCTGTCTCGGTATTCGCCAGAAAGACGACGTAATTATCCCCTCTCCCCAGTCAATCATTCGCCATTAATAACAAACATACCTTAGCCCGAACATCAACGTCTTCTTGCGGCCTCGGGCGATCACCTTCATGGCCATTCCTATACAAATGGGCATTTCGCTAGTTCCTCACATCACCACTCAATTCCGGACCCTCAAGCGCTCCTCCATGAACGCGAATACCTAGATCGCCTCGTAGCACAGACGTCAGAAAATCTTATAGACATATTCGCCCCTCCAATGCTCACACACAGCAACTCTACCGCTACGCCGAATAGTCGCGGCGAGTGGTATCGCAGCGTACTCAGTAAAACGAGTCCGCCTAACGACGGGCCCGAAATGCCCGTCGTTTTGGACCCTGCTGTCGTCGGCGGTTCCGAGAGAGAGTGGTTGGAGAGTGTGCTGAAAGGCGGTGAAGAGGCAGTGAGGGAAGTTGGGAGGGTAAAGGGTGTCGGAAAATTGGTGGTTGGACTGGATTACGAGGGGTGATAGCTGCTTTCGTGATATGGGATGGTTTTAATGTCCGGGTTGAGCATGGGAATGGAGGAGGTAGCTCGGGACTTTCTCTTTCTCTTTTCTTTGCTTTTTGTTTCACCAGAGCTTATTTGGTTACTAACCATTGCTACCATTACCAACTACCGCACTACTGCTTTTCCCTCTACGAGCTTTTTTATTCTTCTGTTTATTTATTAGGAGCATTTCCATTCACCTTCCTGTCTTCAATCCGGCTTCTCTTATACTGGTAAACACTGTAACGAATTTCCTTTTTTTTTTTTTGTTAGCATTAGCTGTGGGGGTGTATTTTTCTTTCTCACTATCATGCTGTGTCTGGGGGGAGCGCCGGCGGTTTCGAGGCGCACAGGGAGTGAGGTATTCTATGGGTGAAATATTCTATTATGTTTTTACATATTATTATACAGGTAATTTTGTCATTCAGTCGTGCTCTTGCACGATTCTGTCCTCCTGCTACCATGCGCCTGGCCCGGGAAATCCTGTCCATAGCGCGATTGACCTCTCTTCAAACAACACCGATGACAAACAACCCATGAGGCATTGTTAACCTATACGCCTCTGCAATTTCCTCACCGTAAGCCCTCGTAAAGGTTCGGTTGGCCCTACGTACGCACACGTACTCACTAGCTTCCTCACCATCCAGTGTTTCCTCTCTCTCCTCCTCCTCCCCCTTCTCTATCTCTTTCCCGCTTCCTCTCCTTCCTCTCTTCATCCACTGCTTCCCTCGCCCCCATCCCTGTCATCTATCCTGGAAACTTTCTTCCACCACTCCCATCCTTACCTTTCTTATGCTATACCCTACTCACCCTCCTTATTGATTTATATCCACCCAATTTTTGTTGTTTAACCATGGATCCACATCAGCCCCCCATACTTCCGCTCCCAATCGATAGTGAATCAAATTCCTCCCGGGGAAACTTTTTTCCCAGGCGTCCGGCGGCTGGAGCATTTGACTCAATTGGTCAAAATTTCAAGTTTGCTCCTCCCGCGAGGAAAGAGGGTATTTATTTTCATCCCTTATAACTATATTACCTTTACTCACAACACATTTAGTACCTAGCTCCTGTTCCCCGAATACTTCCGAGAGGGATGAAATTAGGGGTAAGAGTGCATGCGTCCTTGTTTGTGAAGTTGCTAATTCTTTAGCTGCTAAATTGAATGGTCCATTTATTCCATCTACCCCAGGGCCACTCAACCCCGGCTTCTTAAGTGGCAACAGGAAGAGGCCAATTGAAACTAAAGATAGTGGATTTCCTCCCCACAAGGCGAGTAGGCCTTCGAAAAGGGAGAGGCACACAGCTACATCAGATAGCTCCTCGACGAAACCCACGGTCATCGTCTTGGACGATGACGATGATGAGGCAGAAGACCAAAGTTCCGCGCCAACTCCTGCTTCAGAAAATGGGCCTCCCGGTAAGGTCCGTGCTACCGATATACACTATGGTGCAGCCCAGAGGGATAAAGTTCCGAGATCTAGAGAAGATGGTCCTTGCGCAAGGAAAAGGCCTAGCGGGTTTCCTTCTGCGAGCTCTGATTCCTCAGCCCAGTCGTCTCAAGCTAGTGGGCGAACTGTACTCTCCCATAACCGGAATTTGAGAAGGCACCAGGACCATCACCCGGTTTCTGTAGTAGGCAAAGACAAACTCGATCCGTCAACCCCCACCCCATCAAAATCCAGTGATGCTCTCGATTGGAACCGAAGCCAGCGCGATCTTTTGATAGCAATGAATAGTCTTTCGGCGGAAAAGGATTCTATTGAAAAAGAGCTAATAGCAAAGGAGTTAGCTCTAAAAGCAGAGCATTGTCTTCTCGAAGCCGAGAGAGAGAAAGCTGCGCAGCTTGAGGACAAGATTGCAAAAAATAATAAGAAAATCTCTATCATCAAGGAAAAAACTGATGGCTTACAGAAGTTTTTCAACGGTATGGGGTGCGACTATAAGGTTTTACAAGAGAAGTACGCAAAGCTAAATGCTCTGTTCAACGAGGTCCGCAAAGAGAGAGGGAATATACAGAATGATAATGAGGAAATCCGACTAGTAGTTCAAAAGCTCCAGAAGGATAATGGTGAACTTTTGGAATCTATATCCCATACAAAAGAGAAGTTATTCAAGTTTGAAAAACGTGTGTTTTACCCGCCATCGCCGCCATAAGTACACTGTGTTAATGATAATTTAGTGAATGAAACCAACGTTTATCTACAACAGCAATTGTCTGAGAATGCGGGCCTTCTGGCGGCTGAGAGGGATAGGGTACAATCGTTAGAGCTACAAGCCCGCGAAGACATTAACTATTTTCGTCACGAAATCGAGCAGAAGCAATTTTTGTTTGACATTACGCAGAAAAGCCTCACGGACTTTGAAAAACAACTTTCTGAAGTCGATAATCTAGGCCGAGCCATTGAGACAGTCAAGGAGTCTAATTCAAAAATTGCGGAGCAGCTTATTCAAAATTTGTCGACTAAATGTGTGCAGCTGGAGACTAACTTGAGCATTCGTGCGCACGATATTAAAGGCGTGATTGAGGACGCCGTGAATAAAGGTTTAGAGAATTCTGAAGAGAGGTATGTAGATATATCACGTAATCTCGAGTGGTATCTTAAAGCTGACACGGACAAGGTTGAATGGATTGGCTTCAATTTTTGAGAAGACGGATATGCGATCAGATTATTTGAAAATGGTGAATGAGTGTAAGAAATTATTTGATGAGTGAGGCGCCAATTCTCCCTTCATGAGTACCAAATTATCTAACAGATACCAGCATTGTGAAAATATCTACGCAAACCCATAAGGTTGCCTCTGATTCGGCTGGCTCTGGGAGTGGATTTGTTGAACATCTCAATTCTCAAATCTATCACCTAGAAAGTCAACTCGAAGAAATGCGGGAGCGTCAAAGTCTTGATCTAGCAAAGCTTACTCAGAAAGAAGCGGAACTAAATGCTTTAAAGCATGAACTTGCTGAAAAGCAGAACGAGGGGCTCCTCTGCAACAGGCTAGAATCCCTTCTACAAAGCGGGTAGTTGCCAAATAATTGTTTTTTAAATCAACATTCCTTTCTAATTCATTATCTAGGAATGCTGTCTTGGGCGAGAAAATAGCATCTCTTGGTCTAAACATCCAGAATGGGCCAGGAGATAGCAGTCTAATTGCCGCTTTCAATCTCGAGGTTTCCCAGCTAAATGGGAGCCTTGAACAGATTACAAGAAGCTTCAATGATCACTTGTCGGAAAAAAATAGGGAGATCAACCGACTGGAATCTCAAGCTAAGAGTTTGGATGCTCTTTACTCAGAGGCTTGCGAGAAAATTGCGAGCTTCGACAAGGAAAAGACTGAGTATATTTCTCTTATTGGACATCAGAGGCTACAGGAGCGTATAGACCTAGAAAATACAGCCAATAGCCTCAGACTTTCAGAAACATCCGGTCTCAATAATAGAATCAGATCTTTAGAAGTTCAGAAGGAGAGGCTTGAGACTGCGAACGCACTACTTGAAGAAAGGCTTCTGGAACAAGCCTCAGAAGATTTGGTACGTCTAATTGATTCTTTTAGCAGTTCAAAAGTATTCATTGGGGCATTCTGACAATAAAAACTGTAGCCAAGAAATGAGGAGGCACAGACAGCGGTATGGAATAATGGCTCTCATAATTCAAACAATAATGATCTTCTGACAAAAATTAGGCGGCCGATTTAGAGAAGGCCACTTCGGAAACTTTAAACAAATGCAATAATCTGGAGCAAGAATTGCGTGAACTCAGGTTTCAGTCCTCCATGGAGCGCGCTCTGGCAGATCGCAAATGTCAGCAGCGTACCACCGAATCGGAACAGCTTCAACAGCGGGTCGAAGATTTACAGATCAACCTAATAGCCTCGAATCAAGAGCTAATTGATACGCAAGCTGAAAACAAAGTGTTCCGTCGGGGCCTTCGCGACGCAATGCAGACACTTGAGAGTAGCCAAGACACCCTAAAGATACTAATTTTAATCGCTATTCAGGGCCGTAGGGAAAAGGAGTCATTGGCTGCAAGACTAAGAAATCTGGAAGCTGAGAACCAGAGACTTCTTGAGAAGGGTGTAGAGATATTTCCCGTATCAAAACGGTCACGACAGTCCTCCGACACTTTATCTCAGTCACAGCCGCCCTACAAGAGTGGATCTACTAAGAAGAGTGGCAAGGTGATGTTTGCCCCACCGATTGTTGAATCTAACTAACAAACTTCTAAAGGTTGAATTTTCTGAATCACCAATAATGAGCCTAACTAGCATTGGAGATGCATCTCAATTCCAGCGCGCGCAGCCTAACGACGAACAGGTGGATTACCAAGGGCTAGCAGCTGAAATTCTACACACAAATGAGAGGGAGCGGGTTAATCGGAAGGTTACTAATACCGAACCTCTCATAAAGCCTATCGCCCCCCGTTCCAAGCCCAGGGAACCCCGGGTTGAGTTTAGTGACTCGGGGAAGAGGTATAACCAAGCATTGAAAACATTATCTTCTTCGACTCGCAAGGCGCCGGTTACTAAGACCAAGGTCACGGAAGATTCGCAAAATTCTGATGAGGAAAGATACTTGGCTCTACCACCAATGTCCTCGCCACCAATGAATTTTCCTCCAGCCAATATTAACAACGACGGCCCTAGCTGGCTCAATTCAGGGGAGGCTGGATGGAGCGCCTTGAACACCCAGCTTCAATCGAGCCAACTCCCCCAGGTTGCGGAAAAAACTAAGGTATCCTCTGGACACCGTTCTGAGGCCTTGGGACATGAGGCGGGGAGACAGGCCAAACCCAAACTCGCCCGACACAAGAACAAGAAAGCCAGGGACGAGGATGCGATGGCAGAGGAACCTACAAGGGAACAGGAGAGCGGAGAAAAGGGCACAGGGGTGCATAGCTCCGGTTCCTTCAGGGCTGTCCAGAAGAAAAAGAGGGCCTCGAAGAAGCACCAGAATGGGAATTTCATTTTATAATAACACTATATTCATTTTTTTTTCATTTTTTTTCCTCTGAAAAGCTGTTTATTAGTGCTATTGCTTGTTTAAAATTTCACCCAGGGGATGTCTAGCGGTTTTATCGGTTGTGCTCACACGTAGAGGTTGCAGTTTAGTGGAATTGAGCCGGACCTTTTATCTGTAGATTTGTGTTTCCAATGTCCTGTACACTTTGAAAAGTCAATGTGTTGAAGGTGAAAACCACCCTCCGATGACTAGCACTCGAAACCCAAGCGACTTAAGCTTTACCATTGCACAGGGAGAAAACCTACCCCCGAACAGTCTATATACACACCACCCGACCGAACCCTCCAAACCCCAAACTACCGATTCTTCCCCCTCTTCTGCTCTAAGAACAACACCCGTCGCTTAACTAGCCCCCCCCCCCCGCCAATCAGCCACCCCACTCTCCTCTCCCTTCAGGGAAACAGGAAAGGAAACTTACCAACAGGATCATACTTTATCATGCTCAAGGGCTTATGCGTACGCGGGCGCACTAGCGACCTGAAGTATCCAGTCATAGCCATGGATATCAACCGTACGACGATGGTTCGAGATTTCGCTGCTGGTGGGTCAGCTGGGCCAGGCAGGGTGGGAGATTAGTGGCGGGAGGGGTACCTTTTTTTGCCATTGTTTTTTTTTTTGGCCGGCTGGATGGGTGAAGGAAGGTGAATGGATGAATGGCGGTGATTCGGGGAGAAATTTGGTTCCGCCTGGATGGAAGCGGAAGAGTTACAGAGTTACCCGGTTTTTGGTATCTAGTGGGTTAGGGTTGGAAAGAGCGGGTGGGTATATGTGATAGGAAGTGGGGGAGGGGCTGGCGGTAGAAGTGGTTTGAGGGGTGAAGTCTTGAAGGAGGGATTTAGTCGTTTTAGCGGCGGGGGAGCGGCGATCGAGGGAGTGGGATGTGGTTGAGGTAGGAGAGGGGGTCATTAGGTGTCACTCGGGAGGGGGCTAGGTAGTTGGCCTGCTCATGTATTATATCTTCAAATTTAATTTAATAGTTTAACTTATTTTCTAGGGAGATGTGTATTGAGATACGAATGAATAGAGAGTGGGGGACAGGGGCTGTGTAGGGATTTCTCGTGGATGTCTGGTACCGCGGGGGGTTAGCAAGGGAATGATATCGTCAATATTCACCTATAGATATCGCATCAGGAGACTGACAAAGATGTTTCCTGATCTTAACCGAGCCCCCGAGCGTACGAAGTAAATTAGAATAAAAAAAGAAGGAATCTGATAAGTGACCATGTATATACGAAAGAATATCCCCCTGCGGGGAACATAGATGTCGAGGGGTAGATAGATGCCGTAATCTCAGATCCGTGGCTTTAGAAAAGCTAATTCTAGTCCCCTTCTTCAGGACAAATTTGACGCTAAGGCTAATTTATAGACAGACAGGAAAAGCCGTCCCCCCCCCCCCGGGAACGGGGGCATTTTTCGCAAAAGACAAAGGCGATTGGGGGCATCCGGGCTCCAACAGAAGGTGCAGATATTGGGGTGCTTCTTCTTCTTTGCAGAAGCGGTATGAAGGGTATCATAAGTTCCCGGTTGCCCATTTCAGCTGGTGTTTGAATTGAGCGATCCCCGCCATGGAACACAGTGTGTCTTTTAGGTTGGGTGATCTTAAGGTGTTTGACTCGCTACGTGGTGATGATGATCCCCCTGATAGGATCTGGACGAAAGGATCGGGGAGTGTAGGAAACCTTTTATGGGGGATTGGGGATTGCCTTAGTCTGCTCTACCTTATTTCAAAATCTTTTCCTCTCTTTCACTTCTAGGATCACGTTTACCCCCCCGGTGGGGGGGGGGATATCGGGGGTCTAGTATCTAAAAATTGAACCGCGCGATGTTTGCTATCATACAGCATTCGGGGAATCCGAACTAGATTCATCCCGAGAGGGACGAAGTGCTAGCAAGAAAAAAGATTTCACGTTGTAAGGTTATGCATGCTCGTAGTGAGTCTAGGAGCTCGGTTTACGTAGTGGCCTGGCCGGCGACCCTTAATGCGCAGCGGTGGACCAAAACTATCTTTATGAGAATGATTTTCCCTGAGTAGAGGTTGATGATATCTGCAACAAATCTATAGTGGTTCATATCCTTCGAAAAAGGATATCACGTGGGGGAGAGACTTTTTGCACATATACTCCTAGGATATAAAAAAGACTTCAGTTTTGTCGAGCTAATGTTGGTATCATAGGAAAAATCGTGGCTTACTTATGTACTTCTACTGAGTAGGACGTTCGATTATCCCAAGGTAAGGGAATATATTAGCACGCCCTAAAATTTTCTCATTTAGAGAGCCCCCTGGGTGGACTTTGGACTGACTATCGAGTGAGATTCTGTGCTAGAAGTGAATGGTATTATATTATTACAAAGGGAGGGC
>Ga0307507_10006153_pt1:0-17500 | contig 18766 bp, 12 predicted proteins | sample 7_EM_MG_FD_207223 | JGI IMG/M metagenome (GOLD analysis project Ga0307507, IMG submission 207223) | Populus trichocarpa ectomycorrhiza microbial communities from riparian zone in the Pacific Northwest, United States - 7_EM | ecosystem: Host-associated > Plants > Roots > Unclassified... | reverse complement strand
TCCTCATTCTTTTGATTGTTTTTTTTTTCTTTTTAAATTGGTTTTTCTTTTCAATTTCACCCTTCAATAAAAAATAAAATTTAATTTGGATCTCATTCTTTTAATTGTAACTTTTTATTTTGAATCCTTTCGTATAATTGAACTTTTTTTTTTTCAATTTCATCGTTAAACATTTGATTGATTGAGAATTGAGTTCTGTAATTTTTTCGGATAGGATGCTTCAGGTATAATGACCTGGATCACGAGTTTAAAAAGTTAACGCGGGTTGAAATTGGTTATTCTTTTTAAGAAAACGAGTTTTGTGATTTTCTTCATTTTTTTTAATTAGTTTATCCTGATATCATGACTCTGATTACAAGTCTAGTAGGATAATGCATCTCATGCTAACTCTTTTGCTGGACTTAAACATCATTTTTTATTTTTTACCTTGCGCCGCGGCTTGCGTGGATTACTTTTTATATGTAATCATCTTGATTTTACTGCAGAATTAGTTGCAGTAACAGTTGCAACTTCTTCCACTGTTTTATGCTAAACTTCACTTCTGGCCTGCTGATCTTTTGCTTCTGTCGTTTTGTTTCCCATGCTAACTAATGCCAGAATTACTGGGACTTGTAACACATAATTCATCATTTCGGAACTCAGTAAGCATAGTTTCTACACAAGGAGATCCACTGAGCAAGTAATTCAAAACTTTTGCAGGTATCTTCGAAGGGTTTTCACTGTCTATAAAGTATAAACTTCAAGGACTTCAATCTGCTGAAACGGAGAAAGTTTACCCTCTAATGTATCCATAACCATAGCTAAGGCCTGGACAATTCAGCACCAAAATTCTATTCATGACAGTGTCAGATAAGCATCTAATTTGTGCAATTTTATTTGACTTTTTGAGAGAACATAACATAGAGGAGGGGGCAATTAAACAAGGGAAGAAATCAAGAAGCAAGGCATAAGAGTGCAAGTATTATATATTATCTGATTGTACCTCAAAAGAAGAAGTGCATAGCGCGACAGATTCTGCATTTCGAATCCCTTGAAAAAATTTATGCAAATTTTCAGAGAACAACCTCTCCGTACCCCACAACTCTTTCATCATTCGAAGTTCATTTGATCTCCATCTGTTGCCACGGACGACATGACCCACTTCCGTTTGTTTTAGAGAAGGGAGGTTGATCATAGAGAAATTCAACTCCGTCTCTCCTTTAATCTTCAAAAACGTAATCTTCAAAAACGTAAGCTTTGGTGCAGAAATTTCCACAATGTCACTATTTACCCAGTTCACAGTTAAGTTGACAAGTTTAGGTCCTGATATTTTCAAAATACCAAATCTCCAAGCATCAAAATGGCTCAGGAATAGGTTGACCAGATTGGGACACACCGCTGAAAAGTCAAAGCATTCAGTATTGGAAAGGATAGCAGACGGCCACCAGCAGAATTCAAGATGCAAATTTGTCAATTTGGGCAACTCTAGTTTGTTAAGCTTGAGGTCTATCAAGACAACCCTAGACGTGCCTTTCACGATAAGATGATCGACATGGTGAGATGCAGCATAATGATCTATAACCATGTTGACGTGAGATGATGAATCCTTGTCTAAAAAAGACTCTAGGGTAAGAGATGCCAAGTCTGCTTACTTTGAGTACATTGTTTTCTTCACGTTGAGCCATGACTTTAACCAGGAATAGCTGAAAATTACTTCGACGGTAGGTATAAGAATTCATGTAGAAATAAAGGTCAGGAAGAGAAATCCAAAGCAATTTGTCCATCTCTTGGAGAGGATTGAGGTTTGGACTGCTTGTCTAGTTTCGAGGAAGGAGAGGATGTGTTGGACAATGTGGTCTGGTAGATTGCTCAGTCTGTCCACACCTCCTCTGCGCGTGGAGGAAATCAAGACCCTGAACATCCCTCAAAAGATTTCATCCTTATTTGACCAACATAAGCCACTGAGTCTCAGTAGCCAAACATTTTAGTTTGCTTAATCAAGGGCTATCACGATGAAACTGGGAACATAGGAGTGTAGCTTGAATCTGAATTATCGTTTCAATGTTCATAACTAGTCAACAACAGGGTACCTGCAAGTTTGTTAGAGTAATGGTATTTTCATCTAAAACTTGGTTCCATATTATAATCATGAGACTTTTCTCAAATTTGTTTCTGGGTTTCAATTCACTCGATATCTTACAAGAGGGCTACACTGTTCATAAAATGTCAACGTAATGTTCTTCAATTCAGTTTCCATTCAACAAGGCCATTGGTAACAACACACTCTCCAATTTTCTGATAGCATGTTATGAAATATGGAGTAATCACCAGAGGAGAATCTTAAACTTAAATGGCACTTAAAATTTGAGCAAGTTTGGATTCATCACAAATATCTTCGTTCACATTCTCTGATCATGCCAAACAATGTTCATCCGGTCATCCAATGTTCGATTCCCACAAGTGCAACCGGTCCACAATAGCAGCGTTATAAGGTCAGGATATAAAACTCCTAAAACCTGCAGTAAATCCTTAGAAAAATGATAAAAAAAAAAAAAAAAACTATCAAAGATATTCTTTGGATAGCTTTCCAAATCCATCTCATAAAGCCTTCCTTCATTACCAAAATAATACCAGTAAGCCCAGTTCTCAACTCCTCAAACACTAATTTAATCACATAAAATCACCTTCCATGTTCATAAGCTCCAAACATCTTGTAAACAATAAATAAAAGGCAACATCAAACTAGCACTAGAAACACAACGAAGGAAGACTAGAGCAAGAGCAGAGAAGGAAAAACAGTCAAGTTTTCCCAATGTATCCTAGTCTACCTCTCCTGCAGTTGATAAAAGAAATATGAACAATCTTTATCTCTGTAATTTGATGTGGTTTTGCTGTATTAGAATGGTGAGTGTATTTATGGGAGCTGTTAAGAGTTTTTAGCTTCAATGTCAGTTTTACCAAGCAATCATGCCTCCAGAAAAGAAGAGCAACTCAAAAAATCAGCATTTTTTGGAATTGCTCAAATGAAAAATCAACAATCAACTAAAAGTAAGAGTACAAGAGTCGAGGAAATTAGAATGTTACTCCATTCAAACATGAACATCCTTCAACTTATTTCATGCCTATTTAAGCAATAGAATGCTGCCATAATGCATTGAGTTTCAATCTCAAAACAATATAAAAAAATATCTGTAACAGCTTTTTATTTCACATTGGGATACCTAATGAGAAATTGCTACGTAGACTTCCTAACTAATCAGTATGTTAGACAAAGTAATTTGATTGGTTGTTTGCACAGGGGCATGGAGATAGAGCGAAGCTCTCACTCAAAGAAAAGGCAATAATGATAGAACAGCCACATCTTAACCTGAAAACAAGTTCCATTTATAACTACATGACGAGTTGTAACAAAGCCTTGGACTGCAAATGTTTGGTTCTAGACAGACAAGAGGGGGCAGCTTTTCGAAGTTTATCTAAAAATAAATTTATTATCTTATAACAGGGCAGTCCTGTTCAGAGAAAGTCAGAATGATGTTGTTCAGTTCCATTTTCATTCAAGGAAGATGAAACCACTAGTAACAAAGTTAACAACACAACTCCCTGTCTTATGAAACTAGAGTATGCAATAGGGAATCAATCATGACAATAGGATCTAAGATAAAATGCTTACAATTTTTTTATCAGGCTTAGTGTTGATCTCACAACCAGCAATATAGTTGAAACAATACAGTTTGGGTTCTGTGATGTTTATTATAAACAATGTTCACCTGTTCACCCAATGCCGATTTCCACAAGGGAAACAGGAAAAGAATGCATGTTCAGCAGGTTCCACAGAAGAAGCATCGATTGATCAGTTTTAGATGCAAGAACTCCTAGGCCTTCACTTCCACTTGTTTTGATCCACTTTCAGTAATCAACAAACCAAGCCCTTCCTTTGTGTCAGCATCCAAATAGGACTTGTGCTTACTCTGATACAAGGGATTTGAGGTCAGAACCCGTAAGTCCGAATTCTGATTAATCTCCAAAACTTCAGGCAACCCATCACCACATCCTTTGGACATACCCACATCAATCCTAACAGCTCTATTATTACAGGCCACGTTAATCCCATCCTCCTGAATTGTATGCCCCATGATCATCCTCTTCACCCCAGGAACCGTAGCAAGCACATGTTCAAGCATGGAACAATCACAATTCTTCTCCACATCAGAATACTTCCTCAACCAAACCACTGCATTCCTCCCTCTACAATACCTCGGCGCAGCTTTCCCCATCAGCCCACTAATCCAATCTCTAACCTCCTCATTAATCCTCTCCAATCCATACTCAACATGCTGCGCCAACAAGCCTCCATGAACAAAAATCGAATCCCCAACAACCAAAACTGTCACATTCTTTGACAAAAACTTATTCGCAATCGGCCCATTAGGCCGCAATGCAGCAATCCTAGCTCTAATCCCCTGAAGAACCTCTGAATCAACCCCTCGAAAATTCAAAGGAATCCCATCATAGATATCCTTTGGTTTTTCTAACCCAACACACAAACTTTTCATTTCATTACCTAAACAATACCAATAAGCCCAATCCTCAAATTCCTTTAACCCTAACTTAGTCACATACCTAAAGTCACCTTCTATATTCATGATCTCATGATTCCCATTCATGGTGATAAAATTACCTCCATCTTTCATTGCCTCCCTCTTCAACTTCTCCAAGAAATACAAAATCTGTATCTCATCATCACCTCTATCAAGAACATCACCAACTTGCACCGCAGTAGCTGACCCACCAGCCCATTTATCAGACCCATCAATCAAACCAGCAAGCCTTAAAGCCTGCTTGGATTTTTCCAAATCCCCATGAAGATCACCAATGGCAATGAGTCTATCAGGAGCTGGGTACCTTGTTTGTAAAGAAAGGGGTGTTTCTTGATGGGGGTTTCGAGGATCCAAGCTAGGGTTTTGTGAAGGTAAAAAGAGGCCTCCACTGACAGAGAAATCAACAAAGGTGTCCACAAAGGAGGAGAGGAGATCTGGGATGTGTTTGCATAGTGCCTTTCGGTTTTCTTCTTTGTTTTCCATTTCCTTGGCTCTGGAAAACAAATGGTGGATTATATAAAAATTTTGCAGTCTTATTATATTATTGGATTGATTGTTATTTATTGAAATCAATGAATTAGTTTTTGTGATATTAAAGATAATTAAATAGTTCCTTAGCAGAGTTTTTTTCCTTTTTTTTTTTTTAGAAAAATTGTTCTTCAATCTATTGGTCCATAGAATAAAAACAAGAAGTATGACAAATGGTTGTACTTTATGACAAAAGTTGGCCATACATAGCCATCAAATGGTAGAAAAAAACAATTTGTATGCCTAATTCTTATGTGATATAATATTGAAAAGAACATGCATCAATATTTCAAATTTTTTTTATGATTGCTTGATTTGATTAGTAGAATTTTTCCCCCCCCTTTGAATTAATAGAATTAAAAACATATATTAAATAGAAATCTTGAAATGTTAGATTGACTTGGTATAATTTTTCTATATATATATATAAAAAAAAAAAAAAAAAGTGACAAATACCAAAGAAGGATTATTTTTTACAATTTCTCTGTTTGAGTGTAGTTGTGGTTGCTTCTTAAAGTGTGTTTTATTTAGAAATATATCAAAATAATATTTTTTTTATTTTTTGAAATCAGCATCAAAATGATCTAAAAACACCAAAAAAAATATTAATTTGAAGCAAAGAAAAAAAATAATTTTTTAATTTTTTTCAAAAACGTTTTTGAAACGCAAAAACAATCAAGGCAACGTGTGTGATTTTGCAATATTCAAATCCTTTTCTTGAAAACAAATCAATACTAATTAAATCAGACTTATTTTTTTAACATAGTTTAATTCATCTATTTATTACTAACTAATTGAATTGATAAAATAATTTTTGTCTTGGATTGGTAAATTTATTAGCACGGTACTAAAGAATTTAAAAGAAAATTATTATATGATATAAGAATGAATAAAACTTATTCTAAATCAATAAAATGGATTAAATTCAATTTAATTATGGTAACCAACTCGTAGAAGACAATAATAAAAAAAAAAGCTAATTACATTATGATTTGGGAATATAATATAATAAAATATTTAAAAAAATCCCATCATGAATAAAAAAATAATCTTGGTATATGAAATATAATAATAAAAATCTCCAAAAACAATAAATCAATAATTATTATCAATCAAATAGTCTAGGGTTTAAAGTTTACCAAGCAATGTCCAAATCCAAGCCTATTATTTCTCATACTCCATTTTACAGCAAATGAAGGCCCACATCGGCCCGACTTGCTTGCTCCTTAAAAATCGTCACCAAGATTGTGCACTTAAACCCCTAAAACCCTATTTCCACTGATTGAATCCCTAAAATCCCCAAAAGTCTCTTGCTTTTCTTCACTGTGCAAAAATGGCAGATCATATAGCAGCAATGGAAGCTCAAATGGTATCGGAGAGAATGAGAAGGAAGCTCAGTGAAGTTAATTCAGCTGCTCAGGCTCAACTCTCCCCTGTCCAAGATCACATCAATTTCACTCTTCAGGTATTGCTTCTATGTAAATATTGAGGTGGATTAATGTATCTGTTTCATGCAGCTGTGGGTTCTTTATGGGCTTTCTCATGTGGGTTTTCTTTATTTTTTTAATGGGTATGAATTGGTTTGCTGTTTAGCTAAGGAAAGTGCAAAGATTTTTTGTGCTATTTTGGTGATTATTTGTCGTGGCGCTTTACTCAACTGTGCCTAATTTGCTTCTGGCTGTTTTATTATTATTAATATTTGTGGAGATTTTCTTTTCATTTTTTGAAATAAAAAGATGAAAACTTTTCAAACTTTTTATTGTTTTATGGGTTTGTTTTTTGAAGAGACAATCAGAGAATTATGTTTTTTTGTTATTGTTATTTCATGGGGTTGATTTGATTGTTTGAAATGATAATTTCTTGCAGCAAGCATACTTCAAATGTGCATATGAGTGCTTTGATAGGAGAAGGAAGCAAGAAGAGATAAGCAATTGCGTTGAACATTGCAGTGTTCCAGTTCTTAATGCTCAGAATCACTTTGAGAATGAGATGGCCAAGTTTCAAGTAAGTTTATTCTATCTTTTTAATTTAACATGAGGCTTTATGTCATTACATTAAGGGGTTGGATGTGATTTATTCTTTGGATAGTTGAATTCTATATGTATAAATTGGAATAGAAAGGAATAATGTCTTGCATAGGTTTGCCTAGAAGTAACATAAATGTAGTCATGAGGATTAGGGGATTAGGCAAAGGGTTTGTTGGTTTGGCTTTCATCACTTTGATTACAAGAGACATTTGCTGAATTTCTTCAAATATAAGAGACACCAAACTAAATGTACAAACAAATGAAGCATAAACACATTTGCTGATCAGTATTTCAGTTATTCTGCTACTAATCTGAAGCAATTGCAAAGGATGACTGCATGCTGTTGAGTCAAAGTTGTTTCTTACAATTTCATCAATCGAATTAAATCTACCAGAATGTTGCATTACTGATTACATAACAAATCAAACTAGAAAGTGATTGACAGTTTATAGTTGCGGATTGTGACATGATCAATAAAATTATACAGACGTGTGATTTTCTCAAACCCCATCTGCTTCTGCCAATAATAGAAAGAATCTCACTATCTTATACTTTTTTCTTTAAGTTGTAACTCTTATACTTTTTTTATAAAAGAAATGTGAAGATATGAGTGTTAAAGTTTGAGAATTACAAACAATTAAGAGGGTCAAAAGCCTAGCCACCCTGTTTAGGCTTGTCTCTCTATCAATCTAAAGCCAACTTTATAGTGCTTGGGATTGAAGAGCTCTCTCTAAAAGTATCTTGAGTTGAGAGTGTTTTAGAGAGTTAACTAGTTTTATATTTTCTTTTTCTTTTCTTTTTCAATTACCTTGACAGCATACTTGGAGCTTTCTCTCCTTTCATAAGTAATCTGAAGAAAACTGACCCTCTAAATACTCTGAAAACCTAATTCTATTTGAGAGGGTTCTTTTAGCCATCCATGGAGACACAAGCATATAAAAAGAGACTATGCTACGGACCGTTTTAATTGTTGGAAACTCAAACTAAATCCTCTCTCTTTTTTCACCTTCCTTTCATCAAAGAAGTGGAGTATAACAACTTTACAAAATTAGGTATTTCGTTGGCTACTTTATGAAGTTATTGCCATTATTTAATCACCCTGTTATGTAATCTAACAATAGAGATAGAGAAGGGCAAAGGCTAAATCATGGACCACTGTAGTAGCGTTCTCAAGTCACATATGCTTCAAATTTTCTTGTTTTCTGGTGAAACCTTTCAAAGTTTCTTCATTCCATGTTTTTTTTTGTTTTGTTTTTGGAAAGTGTTCCATAGTTTCTTAGAGTGCATTTTTTGTTTGAATGTCTAAACCAGCGGTTAAGGTTGTTGTACACGATCCAGTCATGAGCGATTCCTAATGGGTTCACCATTCCCGTCTCGATCTGTTCCCGGTCCTAGCGATCTGTGGACTTTTGCGAGCAAGAACAAATATCAGATAGAGAATGATTCTTCTCGTATAGAAAGAAAGCGCTAGTTGAGTTTCATATTTCGAGCGAAGAAAGCCCTTTCATCAAATTCTTGTTCAGCTTCTTCCATATTGAAGTGTTAACGGTGCTTGGAATAAAAATAAAAACTAGCAGAAATTCTCATTATAATCAGGCTTGCTTGTTGTATGTTAAAAAGTTTGTTGATACTATTTTGTTGTCAAGTGTCAACATTTGTGTTGCATAACAATGGGCGACATTGCCCCTCTGATTGCACATCTTGTAGTTTACACCTGATCTTCTTACAAATTGCAGCCGGTGCATTGCTCTGTGCTGATACCTAATGTCAAGTTTATTCTTCAATGCAGGAAAGGTTGAACAGGTCTCTGATGGTCTGCCAAGACAGATTTGAGGCAGCTAAGGCTCAGCAGCTTGGATCTGATGCTGTAAATGTTTTGGAGTCGTGTGTTGACCAGTCAATCCAGGATAACATGAAGACACTGCCACATCTAGTTGGAAGAATGAAGCAATCCCTTGCCATCCGTGATGAAGCTAAATGAGCATTATGACAATTTAATTTTTAACCTTCAATTACTTCTGAATTTCTGTATCAGTAATGAGAATTGGCGCGACGTGAAGTTTTGCCGTATAGTCCTTGTAGAGACCGAAAGATTTGAGGAGCCAGCATCTTATGTTCACCACCTTGTGTTAAATATTCTGCTCGCCAAATCGATGACAACTTGAGCTTAGGCTTGGGGTTGCATCTTAGCAACAGAAGGTAATGGTGTGAATTAACACCAGTGAAACGTTCAACATTATTTTATTGAATCCAAGCATTTAGTTTTTGGGAAAGCAAGTAAGAGAACTGTTTCTTTTTCTGCATGCATCCTGTTCTCCTTGTTGAACATTGAGCACTGCTGGTGCGGGATCACCGCACGGAGTATTTCTTAAACAAACATACTCTTAAAAAGCTAACACGATCAAATCACAAAATTATATATGTCTGGATTAATGCTAAATAAGTATTTTCAAATCAACTAGCATGTTATTCTTTGATTATAAAATGAATTCTTATCAATATTGAAATTTGGATTCTAAGATTTTTTTAACAAAACACTTAGCCGTGAAAAAAATAATAATAGCCTTTTGAGTTGGGTACCTAATCATCTGGAAATTTATTTTTCTCTTCTCAAAAAACTTCCATTAGCCCAATTGAATAATTCGGGCAACCAGAAATTAGTATTACTCTTTTTCTATTAAAAATTATACTATTAATTAGCCTAGATTTTGACATAAATAAAGTTGTCACTGGCCAAAAAATAGTTTTAGAAGAAAATCTTAAGCCTATTAATTTTGAATATGAATATTTATAAATAATAAAACAAGTTGGTAACAATTCGAATTTCTGAGCATCCATTTCTCACGATTTTATGATTTTCTAGAACAGTGGTTGTCCTTTCATGTCATTTTTTTTTATTAATGTGGGTGTCTGGACTAACTTGCGCACACCTCGACTAATTCCACGGGCCCTGAAGTTAACGACCATGTAAGCCTCCAGTGGCCATCATATTAGCAACCAGTCCCTTCATGACACTTGTTATATTATGTTATAGGTAATTAATAATGTTTTTTAATAAAAATCCAACAAGAAAATCAGAATATATAGAACTGTGGAATGCTTGTAAAACAAATCTCTTCCCAGGTCAAACATTCGTTTTATATATATATATATTCCCACAAGAACAAGGTGAAAATAAAAATAAACGAAGATTGGTATATCTTAAAAATTAATTATCCTTTTGCAGCATAATCTTTCCAGCTTCGAGAAAGAATACAGAATCGTGTCTTCCTATCTCTTATAAGAACAATACTAACAACAATATATATGAACACTTCCCATTCATTTCATTCAAAACCCTACACAATTCTCCTTCGTTTTATACTAGTATTTAAATCTTGCTTTTTCCTGGCTATTTTTTGCATTTTTATTAAACTTCTAAACCATACAAATACTTTAATACTAATTATATTTTCACTCCATCCTTCTTAAATTACTATACCTTAGGCAGATGTGTTCTAAATACAGAAAGACACCGCAATTTAATTCCCTCCAATAGCTTATATGATATAATTAGTGTAGAGCAAAAAAAATAATTATATATACCTGTAACTCATGCAAATTGTCTCCTAATTAGGTTGTAATTACTTCACATAAAAAGTTTGCAAGAATATTTTAAGTATATCTCTTTTGTCTGGGCCGGCCCATATTCAAGTTGGGTAAAACTGGGCTGGGCTATGGAATTCCAATTAATGTGGTCTCATAAGTCTTTTCAGCGTCTAGGGTTTCCTCTCTTCCCTGCTCCCATCTCCTATATAAAGAGTTCTTGTCACTCACTTGGTTCATCAGCCTCCTCCTCTTTCATCTTCTTAGGGTTCATCTGTAGTGGAATATGTTATATTATTATGGTGTGTTTATAGATTTTTTTTAAAAAAATGAAAAAAGAGAGAAGCCAATTTGCAGAGCAAGGACGTCAAGAAAAAAGAGATGGCGTGATTTGCATTGAAGGTTGGCTATATCAATGATAAAATTGGCGATTCTCCGTGCCTGTCAAATCTGTTCATTTTGATCATGGCCTCGAACAAGTCGCTACAAATCGTTTTAAATCTCTCTTGTTTTCTCGGTTTCTTATTTCCTTCCACTTTCTAAATGAAAGGAATCTTTGTTGAAACAGAGTTCTGAAAAACAAAATGAAAGATGATTTTTACAATGATTAAAGCATGATTGTCGCTGATAGTGAAATCAAAATTGATTATTTGATTCTACGTATTTGATTTGATTTATGTTTTTGATTGTAGCTATAACGCTTCTTATCTTTGAGAATCAGATCTAAAATCTGAAAAACAAAATGAAAGATGATGTTCACAATGACGAAGGCATGATTGCCGCTGATAGTGAAATAAAAATTGATTCAGCCTTTGATTTTTTATGTTTTTTTTATTTTACGTTTTTTATTTGATTTATTTTTTTATATAATTAATAAAAATATAGATCTCAAAATTAAACTGGAATTTCAGCTTCAAATTTTGATTTTGATTCTAGCTCGACTTTTATTTTATTTATAAGTGAATAACATATGTATTTTAAACTGGAGACCATGGCTCGTTACCCCTTTCGGCTTGAAGGAGAGAGAAGCATAAGATGGTTTCATCTGGATTCGGATTAAACAAGGTTTCCTTTGAGGGTATCTTTGTACTTTCATATTAATTTTATCTAAAATTAAATTAAAAAAACTATTAAAATAATAACATGTTCAGCATAATTTTAAAGAATGAAATTAAAAATAAAAAAAAACCAAAATCAATTACCAAATAACTACTCATGAGATTTGAATAATAATATAAAAAATAATTTAAAAAATAAAAATATTATGAGATTTGAATAAAATAAAATTTATAATCAATTCAATATTTAATAATTTGTTTATGAAATTTGAATAATAACATAAAAGATAAAATAAAATAAACTTAATATTTGATCATTTGTTTAGGATAAAAAAATAATAATTAAGATCAATCTAGTCAAATCTGTTAAATTTGTAATATCATAAATTTTTTAAATAGAACACCATTTTTAATAAATTTAATATAAAATATTAAAATAAATAAAAAAATTATATGATTAAGATAACTTCACATGAATCAAATTGAAAAGTTTTGCAGTATAGTCCCTGTAAAGACTGAAAGAGTTTGTTGAGCCAACATCTTATTTTCACCTTGTGTTAGGTATTCTGCTGACCAAATCGATGACAACTTGAGCTTAGGCTTGGGGTTGCAATCTTAGGTCCAGAAGGTAATGGTGTGAATTACCTTCTCTTAGTTTTTGGTAAAGTAACATAATTATATTTTAATTTTTATATATCTCTTTTTTGTTTGGGCCGGCCCATATTCAAGTTGGATACAAATGGGCTGGGCTATGCAGTCCCAATTAACGTGGTCTTATAAGTCTTTTCAGCGTCTAGGGTTTCCTCTCTTCCCCGCTCCCATCTCCTATATAAAGCGTTCTTGTCTCTCACCTTACCTGGTAGCTTCCCCCTCCTCTTTCATCTTCCCAGGGTTCATCTGCAGTGGTATGATTGTATTATTATGGTGTGTTTATAGATTTTTTTTAAAAAAATGAAAAAAGAGAGAAGCCAATTTGCAGAGCAAGGGCGTCAAGAGAAAAGAGATGGCGTGATTTGCATTGAAGGTTGGCTATATCAATGATAAAATTGGCGATTCTCCGTGCCTGTCAAATCTTTTCATTTTGATCATGGCCTCGAACAAGTCGCTACAAATCGTTTTAAATCTCTCCTGTCTCCTCATCTTTTGATTTCTTTTTTTTTTTTGCTATTTATTTCATAGTGAAATGAAAGAATAAAGAGCATTTCAAGGCAAATTTAATCCATTTTCTAAATAAACAGGGATCTTTGTCGACCCAGAGCTCTGAAAATTAGTGCTTCTTAGCTTTGAGAATCAGATCTGCAGGCTTTGAATATAATAGAAAAACACAGATCTCGAGCAATTGGATTAATTAGTAGCCTTCTCAAGCTCTTGAGCAAGGCATAGTCGTTAAACAAATCATGGCTTCATGGGAATCGGATTGAAACATGGATTGAGGAGATGATTTTGGAAAATTTTACAATTTTTGTATTTTTAAAAATTGTTATATCAAAATTAAATTAACAAAAAGAATTAAAAAGATGAGGTTTAAAATAATTGAATTAATGATTCATGTTCGTCTGGATAGCTTCACAGCTATACATCAAAACTAAATTAAAATCTTTTGTAGAGGGTTTGTTGGTGGTTAATATATTGATTCGAGGATAAATTGATTTTTTTTATATTTTAGGTTAATAGTAAAATATTTTAAATACTCTGTAAAGTAAAAATATTAAAACTATGATTCAAGAGTTTTTTTGGTCTTATGAAACTTTGATTGCACAGTAAAATAACGATATTGCTATTAAAACCAGAAAAATTAAAACCGATGTCTAAAGGCCTTTTTGTATCTTTTTTTTTTTGTATCTTTTGTTTTTTTTTTATCTTTATCAATGTGAACATGGAGCAATTTAAATTTTTAATAAATATTAATATAATTTATATAAAAAAAGTTGCTCGGTTATTTTACGCAAGAACTTTTGAATGAGAGATGCTTGTACTTTTTGGACGATGTGTAGAGTATTTTTTAGTGGTGTACAGTATTTTCTAGTGGTCAAATGCTGTTTTTTATGATGTGTTGAAAGCAACGCTATTTGTTTTTATTATTTTATTTTATTTAAATTTTATATTATATTTAATTATTATTATTTTAATTCTTTAATTTTTTATATGAATAATAATTTTGCTTGTAGTTTTTTCATGTTCCTTTTTTTTTTAGTAATCTTGATTTTATTACTCAGGTCACAGGTTTTGAAAATTAGCTTGATTTAACTTTGATTTTTTTTTTCAAATATTTCAAAATTAATTTTTTTTCAATTTCATCATTCAAACTTGGTTACATAGCCTTAAGCTTTGTGATTTTTTTTTTCTTTCTATGAGGTTATCCTGAGTTACAGGTTAGTTGAGTTAACTTAATTGACAGTTTTTTTTTAATTTAGATTTAGATTTTTATTTTATTTTCTCTTTGTAAGTTTATCCCATTTATTTAATTTTTGTTTTTTTATCAAATAAGATTGTTGAGACTTTTTCAAAATATTTAGAGGGTATTTTTTATAATATTGACGAACATTTATTTTTTTCAATGGGTCATTGATGTTTATCTTTTTTATTTTGTTTTTTTTATTATTATTTTTTAATCATATTATTAAATTAACTAAAATTATTAAACTCATTTAAATCAACGACCTAGATCCTAATTTTAAATCCAAATAGTAATTAAGTTCCATGTTCAAATGTTTTTTTTTTCTTGTAAATAAATTAAAAATGGATTCATATTTTTTTCCTTTTTTTTTTCCATAGAAAATCATTTATTATGCTCATAGTAAGATCCTATATTAAAAAATATATATACTCCCCTTTTGCAAAGGAGTATGTTTCAAAATGTATGTCTCTTAAAAAAAAATCAAAAATTGAAATTTACTACTTTATCATTATTTAAAAATCAAATTCATATACTTTTTAATAAACACTATATATATGAATTGACATTTAATACATCTTTATACAATATTGATCCCTACATGGAACAATGTAATAAACTAATAATTCAATAAATTTATATAATAATACATCTAAAAAACCACATAGGTCTCACTTGATATGTAAATTGATAATCTTTTAATATATTAAAATTACACACACACATATACATGACACAATTAAGAGGTATTTATAAAATATAACTCCAACGCTATTTGTTTTCTCTTGAAATTAATTTCATCTTAGATCTCAATTCTAACTTTTCTTAGTGCATTAAAAAGCAATGGTGTAGTGCTCTCATATTTGCAAAAAAAAAATTATACAATGTGATTGAGGCTGAGTGGATCTTTGTACGAGATAGGCTCTAATACAAAATTACCATCTTCAACTTCATCTTGGTTGTCATTTTTCATGATCTCGATAATTTGCTCGTTACTCAAAAACTTTTAAGTTACTTTGTTTCCTCTAAGATATTTTAAAAGGTACTCAACATCCATTGTATCACGATAATTTAACTATTTGATTAGAACATGCAATTGTTGAATGCCTTTATCATCTAAGTGTTGATCCAAATACTTTGCATTCACCATATCTATAAACCTAATTTTACAATGTTGAAAATAATTTGCAATTAAACTTGCTTGAACATTTGTTGTCCAAGTGAGATTGTAAGATTCATTGCATCTAAAACATGCATATTCTTTAAAATTTGGATCCCAATTTCATAACCCTCTAAAAAACTTAGATAAATGACGATAATGCATCTTATAATCTCATATGATCCCCAAAACATGAGGCTAAACTTTTTATATTGTGTTGGGTGGCAAGAAAAACAATTCAATATTTTCAAACTTTCAATAGTTTTTGGATGAGTAAGACAATTATTAGCACGCAAGAGAACTTTTCTATCATCCATTTTCTATCAAGTTATCAGACATATTCTTGGAATAAAATCTCAATCATTCATTCTCATTTGTTTGCATGAGAGTAGCAGTTCATACCACTCAAGTTCATATTCTTGAAACAACTTGGTTTAACATACTTGCCAATAAACCATATAAGAATTTTCTCATAACCATCCTCATTGCAACGAATAACATATATAAGTTTTTTACTTTTCTTGTTTCTTATCTAATGTTGCTTTGTTTCAAAAGAATGCTTCAATTGTAACTTATAAAACAATCATTTTTCATTCATATTGAATACATTTTTTATAGAAAATTGATCTAGTTTCTCTCTCGTGAACTGCAAGTTTTTCTCTACACGAGTTCTATATCAACTGATTTGCTTTCTTTAAAATGATGATATATCTTGATAGTATGTCTTGATTTGAAACACTCGAGCTAAACTTTAAAAAATATGGAATGATGGCATATATATATAAGTATATTGTTTTTAGAAACTCTTTTGCATTCTTCATGATTGGTTCTCGTATCATATTTAGATTTTCTTGATATTGAACAAACCACAACCTTCTCTGGCTCTAGGAATTTTATGTTTTTTTTTTTTTTTTTGTATCATATATATTAACTCATAGATATTCTGATGATTTCTTGATTGTGTTTGATATTGTTACTTAAGTTACTTGTAAGTTGAACTTTTCTAACATCTACTCTTGTAATTGCTTTTAAATACAAGTTGAATTTTCTATATTGTACTCACATAATATGTTTTTGCATTTCATCCATTATTGTTGATTTCTTTACGCCTCTCTTCCATAATGTTTTGCGCATTTGATCTATTATTGTTGATTTCTTTACCCTTTTGAGATATAAAATCATTGCAATTAGTCTTATTGTTTATGATATTATATATTTTTTTTATAGATATTTTTGTTTAACTTGATATTCATGAAGTATATTAATTAAGTATACATCAAATATAGTTTTAATTTATTGCAAAAATAAATAGTCTCATGACTTCTATTTAATAAGACTAATTAAACTTGTGAATTGTTTTTGGTTAAACAAGTACATAAAATAATAACAATTCATAATTCAAGAATTAGATAATATTTGTATAATCACAATACATAATACATTAATTAAGTTGAACGTTTTGGGGGGAAAAAACCCTTGATAAATTACTTTTTTTCATCAAGCAATGTATAAATCGATAAATAATTAATTTATCAATTAAATAATATCATGATTATTCAATAAATTTTCAAGACAGAAAAGATAATAAATTATATTTATAGAGGAATAACTACATGCGTAAAAAATCCAACAGTAAGTATAAAGTGCAGCATGTTTCAACTTTTGAATTCCAAAACGAGGACCAATATCATGTATGGCTCCATATCCATCGCATTATCCTACATTAAGAACAGTTCTTGTTCATCGGCAAGCTAGCCAAGATGGCAGCCGGGTTTCGCCTTATATCGAGGCCCACAGGTGGACATGAAAAGCTGCACCATGAAGATTGTCACCATCATCGTCAAAATTGCCAAGAAAGGATTATTTGCTTACACTCAGGACAAACACAGACTCACACAACAGACTACTTGAAAAGAACACAACATCAAAACTACAGCTACCCCCATCAGCATTCCCAGAGACAAACACACAAGAAACAACTGTATCTGCAACTACAACTTGACCAAACTCACTTCCCAACAAACTCCCTTCCCACAGACTAAATCTAAAGAGCTGCAAGACATATTGCACTTTGCAATTTCTGTTTCTGTGGTGAAGAGTGAAACTAACCATTGCTGTTGCATTTTGCACTCAGAGCTGCACTTGTCTATCAAAAATCCAACTGAAAGGAA
>Ga0307507_10006152_pt1 | contig 18767 bp, 18 predicted proteins | sample 7_EM_MG_FD_207223 | JGI IMG/M metagenome (GOLD analysis project Ga0307507, IMG submission 207223) | Populus trichocarpa ectomycorrhiza microbial communities from riparian zone in the Pacific Northwest, United States - 7_EM | ecosystem: Host-associated > Plants > Roots > Unclassified | place... | reverse complement strand
CCCCCCAGGCCGGGCGTGTCTGCGGGGGCGGGCCGGTAATTTTCGTACGGATCCACCAGTTTCTGAACGGACACCGCTAATTGAGAGGAAATGGGGAGACGGCACTTGGAAAGAACCAATAAAAGTTAGAGAACGATTGGCTGAAAAGGACATACATTAGAGATAATCGAGTAAAGGGGATAGAGGGAGGGTGAGGAGGAAGGGTCTGAGGATGGGATATTCGCCCATTCTTCAAACATGATACCAAAGCATACCCCAATACAAAAAACCAAGCACCATCAAAAATAAAATAAAAACACTCCATAAAATACCCTCCACTAAAAAAAAAAAATACCCAAGCGGCAGGATTGAAGACGAGTTTTTTTGGTGCACCACCGCTAAAATGGGAGCATCTTCAATCCAGGTATGGGCCAGTCATGTTAGCTCACTCGAAGCCAAGCCTGTTCACTGGCCGCCAAGCCATTCAGAAAATGACCCCCAAACCGTGGCTCATGCGGCTTAGTGTGGCTCAGGAGTGGGGGTAACCCTTAGTCTAGATGGTCCAAACCAAAACTGATTAAGCAATCCCCGTAGCCTGTAGGTGACCTGTTTCATTACTTTACCGTATTATTATTACCATGATCACCCCGGTGCCGATCGGCGCTTTGGTTGGCTACAACTCAAATCGGGAGCAGCCAGAGGGTGGAAAAGCGAGCCAACCAGCGAGCTACGGGAGCGGAGCGTTGGTTGAACGATGTGGTTTTTTTTCTTTTTCCCTTTTTTTCTTGACTTATCATACATTGATAATTATTACTATCATGTTGCTATCGCACTGGAGGAAGGACCCGGGAGAGAGAGAAAGGGAGAATCAAAATCAAAATCTTGGTAACGTATTTGGCCAAGATTTCCCCAAAGGTTCTTGTTACTATACTAGCAGTAGTATATTGCCCTATGAGACCGGTACTTTTCATCCGAGTCTCCAAAGTATAGTACCATATGATTTGCCGGTACTAGATTCGCCGGTGGGGGCCGGGTTATAGTAGCGGTTAGACTAGTAAAAGTTCACTTTAAGACACCGCACACGCATCCTACCAACGGATCGATCATAGATTCCCGTTTTTACACACCGGCCATGTTACAGCGCTGCAGGTATGATAGGTTCTTTTTCTACTTGTACGCAGGATAGTAAAAAGGCACACTAGATCTAGAGCCCCCGCAAGTGTAGTCCATAACGATCACCGGTAAAGGCTCGTGAAAATGTGCTAGGTGTTAAGTTAGGTGTGGTTGGCTGACAGGGATAACACTAAACTGAACTGTACGACCGGCAGTACGAAGGGTGGGGGGAGTTTCTAACTTTGTATCCCTCTCGTCTTTCCTTCATTTTTCAAGCTAGGAGGATGACTTGGCATAGCAGTAAGGTAACGAAGAGTGAAAAATGATTGGGGTCACGATAGTGATTCTAGGTCAACCAACACATTTTCCCTCCCTTCTCACTACAGTACAATACACTGTTGGGTTCACTCTTCTTTTTTTCCCCCCTTCTCGTCAGCAAAGAGCTGAAGAACAGAATTTGCATATCCGCCCGCATTATAATATCGGAGTAATAAACATACTACATAGTACTCAAAACAAACCTTGGACCCATAACAAATGAAATAAGACTAGTCCTAATAATACTATCGAAAGAAGGATATAATAGAAGTGGCTGAAAGAATAAGATAAAAAAGGAGAGAATATCTCCCGTCAGTGGACAAAATAATAAAATATCGAGAAGATAGAAGTAGATATTATTAACCCAAAAAGAAAATCACCCCTCGCAATATCCATACGGCCCATTGTTCCCATTTCCACCAAATCCTTGTAAAGGAATCCCATAAGAAAGAAAGAAAAGAACAGCGCATCTAACGCCTTCCCTGCAGTAGATTACCACCCGGTCATGGCCTCTACTGCCTAGAGTCGAAAGAAATGACAGAAAGAAACGATACCATATACCAAACCCATAGGGAATGAAGAAAGAAAAGACTTAAGGAAAGATCCCTCGACAGGGGATAGATTCAGGGATTCGTGTAGCACCCATTAGACAACGTTGGCTAACACCGAGGCGTCACCCCCAGCAGCCTCAACAGCTGCCGCTGCCGCTGCAGTGAGTCTCTTTCTTTTTTCCGCAGCCTCCCGTTCTCTTCTGGCTTTAGTTTTGGAAGACCCACTTGGCGCTACGCCATTGAGGATCCGTGTTTTGTCGAGGGGTGTGTAGTTTACAAACGCTAGTTCCGTCTCTCCCGGTATGCACAAAGCTGGTGAGGCTCCCGATTTTGCTTGCGAGCGCATTGATCCTGTGCTCGCTTTCCTTCGTGTGGATGAGCTAGGCCGTGATGACTTTAGCTTCAAGGGTTTCGACGCTGCTAGAGCTGCCGCTGCCGCTGCCGCCGCTGTAACCGGTGGTGAGCCACTTCGACCGATGGATGGGGTAGATGGATACCCAATTTCTGGAGTAGGCATTGTGGAAGGGAAATAGAAGTCTGGGGATTCCGGGGGGGAAGGGATTGGGGATGCCATACTATGGGGATAGATGCCACTATCCTCATCGTCGAAGGCAGGCGAGGGGGGTTGGTGGACATAAAGTAGGCTCCCATAAGGGGAATGACGAGAACTACCATTATTGTATCTCCCAACTGTTGAGGCAGATGCTTCCCCACTAGGTTGGGACTCAAGCATGTTCAACCTTCGGATATCGACTTTGGGAGTCTCACCCCACCAAGACTCAGACGGCTCGGTCTTGACCGCAGGCGTACTTGAAGGCATTGGTAGCTCGAAGGAATGCTGGGTGAGAGTGTTGGGTATCCAAGGGGTATAGTCGATCGACAGGCCGCGAGTCGCTGGTTGCTCAAAGAACATAGCGGTATCTGTGGGAGCGCTTGACCGGCGGACCGAGTAGTGGAGGGCCTGCTGCTCACTTATAGTCGAAGGTGTCGACAAGGAGGACATGCTGTGGGGACGGGCTAGTGTCACTGGGTCGTTGTTGTAGGGAGACGACAGGTTTTCGGCTGATAGACTAAAAGGGGTCTTGATCGAGTAATCCGAGCGGGAGCTCAAGGGTCTCGGTGATATATCTGAGGGGGCATATCGAGGGATGCTGCTTAGGGGTTGTGGCGAGGAGTAAGCAAGAATCTCGTCGAAACCCAAGCCGCTATCGTTCGGAGTGGTAGCTGCAGTTGAACAGGAAGTCGCAGTGGAGGGGGGGGTGGGCGAATGAGTGGACGAAGCGCTAGTTGTGGCAGTCGTCATTGACATTGACAAATAAGCTCTCCTGGCCTGGTGCAGATCACGACTTTTACGGCGCCGGAGGGAACGAAATTTCTTTTCAACAGGAGTAGGGGGAAGATTTCCAGCGTTGGCAACTGTGATTGACTTTTTATGTGAGGAAGGGGTGTTGATTCCTGGACTCGATGTGCTGCCGTCCGATTCTGGTAGTAGGGACGGGCTCGCAGGAGTGGCAACAGATGCAGAAGTAGGGGTAGGAGTAGTCGATGCTGTAGACTCAAATTCGTAATTACAACCAGAACCTTCCTCGGAACATGCACAAGCAGGAGCAGGAGCAGAGGCAGAGGCAGAGGAGGAAGGAGAGGAAGAAATAGTGGAAAAAGTACAAAGGCAGTTTTGACGGTAAGAGGAAGGATTCATAGATTTTTGGCTAGACAGAGAGTTGCCCTTATAGCGGGCAGAGGTGTGCATGTGCATGATTTTAGTGGGTGCTGAGTGAGTGGCCCGAAGTGGAAGAGGCGGGGCCGCCATTTTTGGACCGGTGTATGGTGATAGTGTGAGTGCAGAGAGTGGGAGCGAAGCGTTTCGGCCTTGCAAGAGTTGGTTTGGTGGGACAGCATTCAAGTTATTTGTATCTGTATTAGACTGCTGTGGTGTAGCCAAATTCTGCCAGGACCTCCTTGCATGCTGATCGTTCGGACCTGCAGCAGCAGATAGCTTTCCAGTCAGAGTACTAGTGTTGCCAGTTTTCTTGGTAATGCTGTCTGCCCTGTGCTTGTTGCCACAACTGCTCTTCCAATCGCTATTGTTACCGTTACCATCGCTGCCTTCCCCCATGTTAATTTCGTTGCTGCTGCTCCTTTGCTTGTCCATACTGGTCTCTGGCCTAACAGTCTCTCTGGCATTGTCTCTGCCACTCCCGCAAAGCCCCGTCCCCCCTTCCACCCATCTTCCATCTTCACAAAATGGCCCAGATCTCGCCTGAGTTGGAGTCGTGGGGCCATCATCTTCCCTGATCACCACAACCCTCCCCTCAGGCTCATTTTCACCGTCCCCATCTCTCCCAAAACTGACTTCTTCTCCTTCTCCCCTCCCGTGAGAATCCACCACAAAGTCGAATAATGCGCCGTATTGCACATCTTCAGTGAAAAGCCGCACTGCGTCAAAGGCGTTGCCGCCGTTTTCGGAAATATGCATATCGTCTGGCATCCACATACTTTTTCTTGTTCTCCCTCGACTTTTTGATTTAATTTGAGCGAGTCTAATTCCCCCAAGCCCCACGTTGCCTTGATTGCGATCGAAACTTTAAAAACTCGTGATAGTCGATTTGGTGGTGGCGTATCACGCTTCCTAGCGCTCGAATCGTTGCACTTAAGTGGTGGAACCAATAGCCGTAGATGGTCAACTTAGGTGAGAAAAGAAAAAAAAAGGTAATTAATTACAACGCCCCAACCCTCTAAGATCGTTTAGTAGATAAAGAAGGGGTGGAAGGCTGAGAAAGGGTGGGAGAGGGAAAAAGATAGATTGAGCTTAATAGAAATATTTGAGAGGGTGTGAAGAAAAGGATAAAAAATTCTCGGAGAAAAACCCAGTTGCAAGTTATTGACCAAGTACAGATTTGATGTTGAGGTAGAAATGTCAATAGGCAACAAGCACTCCTCTTAACAACTTTCAGAAACGAAAGGAATCCAAATACCCCAAGAGATGTTTCCAAATTCTGGTACGAAATAAGGTCGCATAATAGAAAAAGGATAGTTGTTCGAGAAAAGAACCCGAAGGAAATGATGCTTCTTATCCCTGTATTTGACTTGCAGTATCGCCAGCCCCTTTACTCCCCTAGCCTCTCGTTTACCCCGTCCGCTCACGATGACCTGGTAAGAAAATTAGATATCTGCTGAGCGCAACTGTGATCAACCAGCCATCTCAGATACCAGAGCAAAAGATCACATGCGTTAAAGAGTATTAAAGTCCATGTTTTGTGGAGGCGTCAAACCCTCGTAGTTACCCAACCACTAGTTCGAGCCTAAGCATTGCCAAAGGTAGGTGGCTTGCGAATGAATGGCTCACATTCCGAATCTACGACTGACATCTCTGCATACCTCAGCCTAACTTCAAAATTCCGGAAACCGAAACCGAAACCAACGGCTCTGCGTTCCGCTTGCCTAAGCGAAATCCCAGGCGAAGCTTGTTTCGATTAGCATCAAATAGCGTGGGCAAATAGATTGTCACAATCCTGTCCTCAACCCGCCGACCGGCTAAAGAGCAATACAACAAAAAAAAAAAACCGAACTACCACCGTATCGTATTGATTTGTTGCTCAAATGTCCTCCTTGGATTGGTAAAAAGACCCGAGAATGTCTTGGATATCTAGACCACAAACTGATGTTATCCACTTTTAAATACCTCGGAACCCTTTTCAATAAAATAATCAAAGGAAGGCAAAATGTTTCCCCGAGGTGCGTCTGAATAATAGCATTATGTTTGTATCCCAAACGGGTATGTCATGTCCGATCTCATGCGGAAAGGCTAGAAATCTTCGGAGTAACATCTCTAAACGGTACGCAAAACGGCGCGAATATTAAACTTTTTTGGCATTTGGTATCGACCTCGTGGGGCAGGATACAAATGCAGGTTGTTTCGTCAAAAAGGGTAAATTATGGGGCCGGATGTTCCCTGATGAGATACAGTATTCGGTTGTGCCAATGACCAGTCACACCTAATATTTGTTGTTAGAGTACTAAGTTCACGATCGGCATGGTGGGCGATCCATCATTGGAAACGTGGATGAAGCTCATCCATATTAGAAAGAATCCCAACCCCCAAGAGTAACCGTCCAGTCCCCAATTTTTTCTCTTACCGAAGACAAAGAAAATAAAAGGAGGCGTAGTACGAGGGACTCGACAAGCTATCGTGCCTCGAAATCTCCGACCGCTCAGTGGAATGGTGGTCGGTTTTGTCCAGCAGCCCACGAGGAAATTCCCATACCATACAACAGATAATATTTGCATTCACGTTGGCAAATTTGAATGCAGCCTACTAGCCCCTCGAATATCAAGAAATGGTGTGCAAATCAACAAAAGTAACACCCGCAGAAAGGAAATTTCGCTCCATTTTTCAATGAATTCCTTGGTGCTGGGTATTAAATGTTTGCCGTATGAAGGGTCAAAAATCCAGTGAACCACGGGTGAAGATGATTTGACAAACAGCGTAAACCGACTCGCCTAATACCACATTCGTAGTAAGACGCACGTTGTCCAAATATGAACAGTAAATATAACGGAATGGAAAACAATGGAGTTGGGCGTCTGATGATAAGACTCCCGGGATTAGAAGACTAGTTTAGGTCAAATTATCCACACACGCTACATAATGGAATATAGCACCCGTCCTAAACTCTATCAAAAACAGCATTAGGGCTTCGGATTTGAGGGAAAGCAAGGTGCCGAGAAAAGGATAATCTGAGCGCCCATAAAACCATGTGAAAACTTGCCCCACTCCCAAAACGTGGGATTCACGCGGGGCCTAAAAGGTGTCTACACATCGATATCTGTCGGGAGCACCGTATCCCGTTAGAACTGAAGAGATGGCACACTCGGAACTGACACAAACACCGATGAATGCGAAAACAATGAGAGTGAAAGCCAACAAGCCTGTGGATGATTTGAGTGGAAACGCCATTGTGGCCGAATTGAAAATTGGGTCGAAGAGCTCTCGCATGTTGCCTTGTGGGGAGCGCTCACTATCTTTCCTCCTCAAGCTATCGATACAATCAAAGTTAGCAATGGGGGTACGATGCCTTCTGTACGTAACGGGCTGAAGCCCCCATTGCCAATAATAACCTCAATGAGGGGCTTGCAAGGCTCCAAAATTAAAGCGGAATTTGGGTTCCACCAAAAAGCCTGAGTTAATGGTCAAAAGCAGTCCGATATCGTAGCAGCAACCCTGAAAAGGTTACCGATCGGAGTTTTCCACGCCGGACCGAGATGGCTAGTGCCTTGTCAATAACAAATCACCCAATCCACGAGACCCATAGAAGAGAAACCTGTTGTTTCTCCCATAAAAGAAGAGTTGCACAAATACAATTCTTGAGGTTCCTAGCTTAGAGATCGTTGGACAAGCCAAGGGAAATGCCTGACGAATAGTAATGGACAATTAAACGCTGTGACGAGACAAATGTGCCCCATCCCCTAGTCTAATAATGACGCAAACCCCCCAGTTGGTAGGAGCTGGAACTTTCAAGGCAGGGATGCAAGCCGAAAGCAAAAGTGGTCTTAATTCTGGAATAGACGTCTACCAGCGAAGGTCTTTGATTTGCTGCTTGATTATGGGGCACCAGGTGCTGAACCACTTTGTCAGGAACTATGATACCTCTTCATTAAGCTGGACGGGGTTCAGGTCACAAACCAGGAGATGACACAACCTGCACTAATCCAATTCTATAGCATCTCTGATGACACCCCCTCCCAGACACCTATCCCCAAACCATAATGCTGCGCTTTGTCCAGGAGCGATAGCCATCGCTGGACTGTCGAAGATAATCTTCAGCTCGTGAAGTTCATTCCCCTCAAAGCATGATTGGTGCCCAAATCCCCCAGACTGTTCCACGCCAGAAACCTTTAAGGGAATTTGTCTGTGTCTGAACTGAGCTACCAAGCCTCTCTCATTAGAAGTTGACCGTTCTCGAACTATATCTGCAGCATCATCGCCTAGCCATCTCCATTTCCCAACAATCATCCCTTTCCCATATAACCTAGCATTGTCTTGGCCTCTCACGATCTCCAAAGTATTAAGTTCTTTATTCTTCCTAGAAACATACCACTTGCCTTGGTATTCTGGACTCCCTTGTGGCAATTGGAACCGGGCCTTTTCTCCTATAGTCGCATGCCAAAGACCCGCATGCTTCCCCACAACTGTGCCTTCTGGTGCGCATATCCTTTTAGATTCGCTCTCTCTAGGATATTTCTTTGACGGTCCAATTATCACATCGCCTGGCTCTGGCTCAAGATATTCCGATAAGAAGCGGCGGAACCCGGTTTGCCCTTTCCCACTTCCAGGCTCCACGAAACAGAGCCCCATGCTTTCTGGGCGTTCGATCTGCCCTGGACGCCACCCCGGCAGCGAAAGTCCGCGAGCAAGTGATTTAACAGCGGGCTTGGAAAGTTTGTAAGAACCTAAAGGAAATAGAAGCCGGGAAAGAACATCTGGATGTAATGTTGATAGGTAAAAGGTTTGATCCTTATTTAAATCGATAGAACGAAGCAAGTGGGAGGCTCCAGTAGGGGTATGATATAGGACATGAGCGTAGTGGCCTGATGGGATAAATCAGTGAGTAGCGCTCGATGGTATACGAATGCAAATTGGAGAAAAGGGAAGGTGCAGAAATTATTCGTCTAGACCCAGCGAGATACACTTACCAGTTGCCAACCACCACTTGCTCTCCTTTTCCGTCACTCTTTCGCTTTTCCTGTGGAATTCATCTTTCAACCTCTTGATAACAGAACCAAATTTGATGCGGCGATTACACTCAACGTCCGGATTTGGGGTCATCCCGCATCGGTACATCTCGAGCATGGGAACGAAAACTTCGCACCAGTACTCCTTTTCAAAGTTCATATATATGGGCTCATGCAAACCCAGAGCTCTACAGACATCCTTGACGTCGTTATATTCCCTCTCTGTGCATTTTGAGGGCGCTTTGCTAGATTGTGGTGGAGTCGAGACACGATTTTGCCAAGCTCTATTGGACGCTGATGGCGGCGGCAGAATAGGATCTGGGCTAGCGGAGGGAGACCAATTCGCCATGTAAAACGGTAACAAGTTTTCCCGTGGATGTCCTGAGCGTAATAGGAGTGCAGCTGCCACAGAGGAATCAACCCCAGAAGACATAGCAATGAAGACTATAACAATAGTTTATAAGTCAATAACTCAAATAGCTAAAAGGGGTTCGTTGTGAAAATATCTCAATCAGGATAGGTTGTCTATAATACCGTACTTTTATCCTGAGGCGAAACGTTCGGTTCTGAATATTCAGTAGTGGAAAAGGGTTGAACATGTTGTCGGTGTGACCATAAGTGGATTGCCGGGGTGAAGAGTGGAGTTTGTATCGATGCTCGCGATTTCGGGTTCAGGCGGAAGAGCCTCAACAAAGTGCGAGTGATTGTTTGGCCATTCATCTGTGGTGATATGCGCTGGCGGGTGCCAGTGGTATGATATTACTTTGTTGTATTGGACCAGACCTGATCACCGAATACCGTTTGCAGATCAAAGTGTTCGAATTGATGAGAGGGAGCCAATATCAGCATCGTAAGAATTACTCGATAGTACCGGTACTGATATTATAGCAATACAATAGTACTCGTACACCGTATTGTATTTATAATATGTTACGGGGTCCTGAGATTGCACTTTTGTCAGAAAGAGAGATTTACCATTTCGAAGTTGAAGTTTGAACTGTGGTACTGGTATGGTACAAATAGTGTTTCGGTCGTTTTTGATTAATTTTTCTTTTTTTCTCTCCCGTCCTGGTCCACTGAATTCAGCAAGCCGTTGCAAAATAGCCATTCTGTGGCGCATTTCCATCAGCCACACCCAGGCCAGATTCAACCGACCAACCACACCCTCCAAATTTGCGTTAAACGGGCAAAAGTGTCAAGCCCCCCTTGGCCCCCAGGATAATGCGTCATGGCCCTTGCCCTCTTTTGCCCTGCAAATCCGAGCAAAAAGGAGCTCACCATATGAATGACTAAGAATTTGGTGGCGGGTGATTTCATGCTCCCTCTCTCCCACCCCTAAAACTCTGGCCCCTCTTGGAACCTTTCACCTTCTCCTCTCTAACATTGCCCTCTCCCCCCAAAAGAAAAACCCCCCCCATTTTTTTTATCAACCGTGAATTCATCTTGCCGAAAGAGGGGGAATATCGACTCGTCCCTGCTAAACAAATAGCGGGAAAAGAAACAAGAGACAAAAGGGATAAATCTGGATGCCAGAAAGGGTACTTGCTTCGTGATTCTTCTCCCTACTTTATCATCGCTCCAAGTCTTCTTGAACTTTTCTCGTGTGTTTGTAAGAACGATCGCGGAGTTCTCTCTCAAAGACGCGACACAAAGCAAGCTGCAAAGCCAACAAGTGGGCAAGCAAAACAAAAAGGGCGAAAAGGAAAAGGAGGAACAAAAATAACCAACTTTGCAAGTTGAAAAAGCGAGGAAGGAAAACCGATATCCGATCAACGCCCTTTTATTTTTTTCTCATCTATCCCCTTCCCCCTGTTTCTTTTCTCTAAACGATAGCACCGTGAAGAAGCAACGCGAGTTTTTCGTCGGGCTTGTTCATCATCTTCCGACCACAAAGTCCTGCGCAACCCGCAGGAGAAATAGGTCGCAAATTTGTCCTAAAAAAGGTAGTACCTCTACGGTCGCCGTATTTGGTAATTTCATGCATTAACCTTCCATTTTTGAAAGTTTTCTATCCGATTAGTACTAGCGTTATCTGCATAGTCGCGGCCCTCCAAACACGAGGTTTCTTTTTTTTTTTCCTTTTTTTTTTTTTGGTCTCCTTTGAAAAAGAAAAATAAGGCACCAGATAATAGAACCGATAATGGACACCACGGATATCAGTAATTCTGGTGGGCTGGTAGGTGCGGCTCTTCATGGAGGGGTGGCCGACAATATGGTTCAAGGTCAACCGTCTTCCTCTTCACAGGCTGAGTTTGTGCCCTACCAACACCAATTGGTTTTCGGCCCTGGTACCAACGAATACTCCGCTATTCCAGAATCATTTCCACATACAGAATACAACCCATATCCGTCTTCTGAGGCATGGAATGCTCCCCCACAGTCTACACATCAACAACACGCTCAGCATTATACCTCCCTCGACCCGATGTCCCATTTTACTCCTCCGCCTCATGCCTTCCCCCAGCCGTTCACACCCCACAACTTTCCAACAAGCCAGCATCCCTTTGCAGCTACAGGTGCTGCCACAACGGCCTCTCCTCAAATTGCAACTGGTGCGCCTTCGACTCCTCCCACTGTTGTAGTGGACGACGTTTGGAGGGAATATTCCCCCGCCGCTGTCACAACAGCTGCAAACGGCACTCGCGGCGCAACTAATACCAAGCCAACCTCAATTACAGCTACACGTACTAAACAACCGCATAAATCTCCAGGTATACAGCAGAACTTTAGTCCGAATGTTGTACGAAACACAGCGACCTCAACTCCAATTGCAACAACCCCAATCCCAAATTCAATAACCCCAACGACAAATGTAACAGCTTCGACCCCCAAAACAGATGACGGCATCCGTGTCAGGGGATGCCCTAATGTAACCGTACGGTTGCCCCATGATCCGTCGCTGCAACTCCCCCAGGACTTTTTAAGTATCTCCTCATTTCGCCGCAATCCCGACCATCAGCCTTCTAACTTTCGTATAGAAATGATATCAAGTGTCGCACTCGGAAACGATCTGCCAGCATCGGTGGGCCCGGCAAAAAAGAACCAGAAAGTAGCCAGTACTGCGAGTATTCCGAGTACTGCGAGTACTGCGAAAGTTCAACCTGTCAAACCAGCTGCGCCTCCTAAACCTAAGCTCCCCGAGGATCCTGCTGAGAAAATTAGGTATCAGATTGAAGAGGCATTGGAATGCGATGGAGGCGATGATATTGAAGATATCCGTAAAGCATCCAAACAAATTTGGGATGTATTCATCGGGATACGGCCCGAACAGTCTAAGCTGGTTGAAGTAGCTGTACGCACAATTCTAAAAGTTGGAGATAATCAAATCTTAAGGGCCCTCGGGGAGTCTATCCTATTCTCAATAAGATTGCGAAAGTGGATGACGACCGAGTGGAACAGAGATAGAAACAGTCCTACAGTCTTTATGATACTAAAGGCAAGTTTCCCATATATTCCATCCGCATGGTGAGCCCGTGCCCTTTAACACATCTAACTTGCGTCTAGCTATTGTACAAGTTCTGCGTATCTGAGAGTGATCTTGAGCAATCATCCTGGATTAAGGCGCTAAAAAGCATTGGGTCAAAATCAGAGGATCAAAAAACAAGGGATATTTGCGTGGCAATTACAAAGAGTGCTAGAGAGCGCTCTGCTAAGAAGGAGAGGGAAGAGAAAGCCAGGGAAAAACAACAGAAGCCAGCATCATTAGCAGCCTCCTCTTCTTTATCCGACCGTACCACTGATAAAGAGAAGCCTTTGGGGAATGGGACAGCAGCCAAGAGTGAGGCCAGTAGTAATGTTAATGCCGGCACTAAACGCAAGAGCGAGGACGATGCCAAAGCTGGTCAATTTACTATCAAGAAGATTGCTTTGGGTGAGGGAAAAATCCCCGCTGTGCCGAGCTCTCTAAATTCAAAGACGAGTTTATCTACTGGTAACTCTAAAAATGCAGCGACACCAACAGCCGAGAAGAAATTGACTACAAGTACTGCATCTTCCACTAGCGCAAATGGTTCCAATGCATCTGCCAAGCCGAAAGCCACTACTTCCGGCTTTTTTAAGTCTCTCCAGGGCAACCGTCCAGCCATTGTCAAGGCTCCCACAAAGTTCGTTGATTCCCCCCCTTTAGCTGCTTCGCGTGAAGCCTTCCGTTTCTGGCCAAAGACCCGCAATTATTAACATGTCACGTGACCTAACAGGCCTGTTGAAAAGAAGTCCACCCCCAACCCTGAATCCGCCCCTAGCACATTCACTAGTATTTTCGACCAGCTTGTCCGTCAGCAAAAGGAAGGCACTACTGGACTCAGACCTGATTCTGATACAAGGAAACGTGAGACCGATGAAGACCAAAATGGCTCCAACAAGAAGGTCAGAAAGAAGAAGACTGTCCGGTGGAAGACTGGGGAAGATCTTGCCAAGGTCAAGGTTATCGAGTGGGTTGAGCCAGAGGGGGAATACTACGGAGGTAGCAGTGGACATGAAAATCATGAATATGGAAATGCCAGGAATTTTGATGTTGAAGAGGGTAGGGAAGCGTTGGCTGCCCTCAAGAACCGAAACTTCTTGGAAGACGAGGAAGATCTACTTGATTGGTACCAGCCACTACGTGAGTGACGATATCGTATCCCGGGTAGGATTTCGTTTTTAGCTCTAACATTATTCAGGTATCGACTTTGGTGACCTCACCCATGTTTCCACTCCCGCAGATAACGCTATCAGTCGTGGAGGGAACAAGGAGATTACCAGCGAGGAAGCTGAAATTCAGTCAAAACGTGAACTTCAAACTCTGTTGGCGCTTTATACCTCTCCGGCCGCTATTCCATATTCCCCTCGAGAACCCGATTCCAACAATGACAATTCTCATGAACTCGATCAGCAACCAACTATCATCCCATTGCCGGATCGCCTTAAGGTGAGCATATTTTCTCAAACCCTGTCAACAATTGGCATCCATCCAATACTAATTTGTTCTAAAGCCTCTAGCAAGCCTCCAGACCGCATTTGGCCCTGTTCAGCTAAATCCACAGCCTACCGCCGTTACTGACATCTCATCAATACTCTCCGCTATTAACAGTTTTCAACAGCCAGCACAGAGCCAAACTCAGGCTGCCGCCGACAGCATTCTAGCCCAAATACAGGCAATTACCCAAAATCAACAGCAGCCTACCGCACCGCCCTCTGTGCCATTCGCACAGCCTGTAACCCAGCAAATTCCGCAAGCTACACCTGCGCCAGCCCAACAACCTGATCTTGGCTCCATACTTATGGCGCTTGGGCCTAACTCAGGCCAACAGCAACAGGCTGGTACTTCTTTGCTACAGAATCTAGTACAGCAAAGCTCAGTTGCCCAAGGAAGCACCTCCGCTGCTCTGACTAATATTCTAGCACAAATGTCATCTAATCCAACAGCCTTCTCTTTCGGCCAAGCTGTTCCAAATGCGTACGACACTTCCAACCCCCAAGTATGGCCTACATACGAATCACAATTTCACCAACCATATGGGAGCACCCCCAATCACTCTAACCAGTCTTCATGGGCTACAGGTAGTGGGACTGATGAGTTCGGACGTATCCTGCGTGAAGGCGACCGGGAAAAGGAGGGCAGGAGTGGCAAAGACGTTCGTGGTGCGTTGAGAGAAGCAACTGGCTGGGACGAGAGAAAATCGGAGGTTGAGCGTCATAATGGGAATAACGGGAATGAACCTACTCGTGGAGGGTGGAGTGGTGGTAAACATAAGAAGGTAAAGAAGCCCCACAGATAATTCTTGCACGTTCCTATACCTCCCTGAATTACATGGCGTATGCCTATACCCAAATGCTTTCTTGGAATGGTAAACAGGAAGTTTGACCATTTATTGTTTAAAAAAAGAAAGGAGGGATAAAAGGTTGGCTTCAACAGGCGTACATGTTAGCATCGCTATGTCTACCCAGCCTTGCAGTCATGTCTAGCTAGAGTTGCAGATATCGCAGCATTTCTTCCTCTTTTCCTTCTTTGGAAGGTTTGGAAGATACAAATGCCCCCTCTATGGAAGAGTAACTACCGTTGGAATAATTTCAACAGTAAGCGCTCGATAAAGAACAATCGAGCAAGAAAATCCTTGCCCAATACCCTCCGAATCCCATAGCAATTCCGTCATAATTTAATACCCTGCTATACGCCTTTGTCCTATTTCACTTCTCTAGCTCGATTTTTTTATCTATTTATTTATGCCTATCTTACCTCGAAAGAAACAATTAAGTTAATATATTATTGTTATAGGAAAAAAAACCAGCAAAGGTTGCCTGTCTCTTTTTCCAAAAAGGAAACTGCAAGAATGGTGATGGCTGCCGATTTTCTCACGAGAAAGGAGGGTCCGGGGGTGGGAAACGGCGGGGCGGTGGCGGTGGCGGTGGCGGTGGTGGTGGTGGAGCGGGCAGTGGTGGCGGCGCCGGAACTGCGGGTTGGCCATCATCTATGGAGATGGAATATTGATTATTTTTGGATATTCCACACGGCGAATCCTCTATCGATCGGAACTTTTTCTATACCTAGCGAACTCCTACCTTCCTCTCTTACCAAAAACAAAACGAGAATACATTATAATGTCAATATATACCATGCACACATGGCCCCCACCGGACAAAAAAACCTCCCCCGGCATTTCTCAAATTCTCTTTTTATCTGCTCAAAGGAAGTTGATTCATCGATTCGACTCGTTTACTCAAGCCTTATATATACCCTTTTCCTACCCGCTGCCCCTAACGCATTACTACTTTTATTAAATTTTATTAATTGTTCTTTTATACTATTTCCTGTCACCCGACAAAAAGTTCCTCCTTTCCTTCCTTTCTTCTTTAGTTCCTCCCTTTACAAAGTTGTAAAATAGCATATTATGACGGTTTTCCATCTTTCCATATCTCAAGGGAGTCGTTACTTATTTACTTATCCATTCTTTTCCCTTTTCTTTTTCGTTTTTCTCTTGGTATCCCATTTTTATTTCCATCTAGCCCTGTATAGATTTATGTGAATTTTCCTTGTAGGAGTTTTAGGGATTGCCTTATTGATTGATTGATTGATTGATTGAGGAAAATCATTTCGCCACATTCTTGGGGACGAGATTTCGGTTGCTGTAACCCACCTATCTATGATACCTAGAGCTTTGTAGAAGTAGTAAGGTGAAGGGGAAGTGTAAATATTTTGTTTATGGCCATCTTATGGTTATTCAATTGTGATACTTGGGTTTGCGATTGGGGAGGGGAGTTACTTGTACCGAATATGATAGACACATGAGTCTTTCTTTACCATGCTATCCTATAATATAATTCGACCGATTGGCGATTTGATGTGTTAGTGTCCTCAACAAATTATCCTGAAGGGTGATTCGATTTGCAATCGAAACATAGGTCCTTGACACACTGTTAAGGTAAACCCATAGGACAAATCTTTTCGTCCGATGCCCTTTTTACACCAAAAGTGCCCATCTTCACCACCCTCTCTCATTGTGCAATGTCTATGAGAATCAGCCAAAATTTGTCCATGCATTAGCAAACCTGTAGATAACATGAATAATTTTACAGAATCCTTAAATACTACCAAGTGATGGAGAAAAGGTCATTTAAAGTATCTGGTATCGGTTGCCATGTACTTTTTTGTATGGAGCCCCATACAAAAGTTTAAGTCACTTTCACACTAGTTGATGCAAGCATGAACAATGAAGACAGTTTTGCTTCATTATACTTCTATTTGTAGAGGTTTAAATAGATAGCGATTCCCTAGGTGATAGAAAGATTTCAAGTGCTTTTATATAAGCAGTGTTGAGAATTGTTTGTTTAAAAATGTCCATTTTTGGTGTAAAAAGGGCATCGGACGAAAGGTTTTGTCCCCGTACTGTAGATAGATACCTCAGTGAGGAGCTCCTCTACTAGTAAGTTGCTCCAAAGCCAGGGAGCGAAAGAGAGGTGGCCGTATCATACGTACAGTACTAGTACAGTTCGGTGACGTATTTGATCGTCGGTCGTGCACTTCGCCTGCCCACCGAAGATAATGTTTTTCATAGATCTACTACACGAACCAGAAGTTATTCAAGTGAACCGTTTTAGTATTATACTTGTACCACGCTCTTGGCGAAAAAAACCCCCCTGGATACAATTGACCTATGATAGAAATGTACTATCCGGAAAACGGAACCTTGACTGAGATGAGGAAAACAAACTTAGACGAGAATCACAAACTCGATACCTGGAATTCTTTTGTTGAGTCTGGTTCCCCCCTCTCTTTTCCTTTCGGTTTTCTCATGATATAGTTGGATGTTTCCCAAGATTTTGCAGAACTTTGGATTTGTTTGGTTTCTTTAGCTGGAAGTTTTTACATTTTTACGATGATAAGGTACATTCCTCTCTGCAGACGGCATCCGAAAGGTTGGAATGCTCATACATGGTATACAAAGTTCTTTCTCGAAGGTATTCAATTACGGCTATTTTTCGCTCAGTGAAGTATATGGCCACCGTGAGAATTCGAATGACGGATCGTGCGCCAGGTAGTCCTCTATCGTAGAAGAGGGGTGAAAGGCATGCCGAAAAGCTTGCTCTCCCAGGCAAACAAAAAAAAAACAAAAAAACACCAGACCTTGCTAGGAGAAGCAACCCCAAGGTCCTAGCACATGGTCCGATTACTCTGGGAAATTCCCTCAGTCCCGGAGCCCGTGTGAACTTCCGATATTGGGTATTTACATGAGCTCCTATCTAATTACCGGGCACCGAAGCTGAATTTACGGGCTGTTCTATACAGATGATTCCATAGCTGGCGATCGCTGGGCTCATCAGGTGTGGATAGTAAAATATTGGTCCCTAGATTCACAGCTCCTTGAATATAGAATCTTGCCGGAATTGATGAAGGGGTTAGCGCAGTGAACTCGAATTGCTCATGCTCGTTCTTATATCATTTTAGTGCGGTTTTGTGCGTTCCGAAGAGGGATAGTATCGCGCTGCACTGCACGGCACAATGGGCGACCAACGATGAGTTATGTGGAGGAACCATGTCTCGTGAGAATGCATTGATCTGCATTGTTAGTAAAATAATGAGCTAGTGTATAAGATAGCTAGTGCGGAATCTCCTATGCTTATTTTCCGCCCCCGCTGGCTCATCTCCCCCCTATATAATATTTCCAGTTTCAGTCGTCAGCAGTAAGGTGCGTTGGGATAATACGTAACACCACACTCGGGTCTCAACAGCCCTACAAAGTAATGTGGAAGACTGCTCCGGTAAAGTGCCTAGAGGGGTCTCCTTGTTGATGAGAGCTATGAGAAAGGGACTCCTTAGTATACATGCTCAGCACCTACTGTTCGCGTCCCATAAAACTCCTGAAATCCACTATCTCCGCCAGCCCAGTAACCTTCAGAGTCAGATACGTCAATCAAAAATTGGCCATCCCCCAATGCAACATGGGCTCAGTGACATCAGGCCCAGGTGTTTCAGAGGACACACTGACAAAAAAATCCATCTTCACTTTACCCGCCATCGAAACTATGTGCTCAGCTAGCAGGCCGAGGAGCACGTGAGGACGGTACCACAGAAACCCCCATTACCACACAATAAGCCACTGACAATGCGATGCTCGTCGATACCATTGGCAGCAGTCTTAGAAACCTCCACCTCAAGGGTAAAGGTTTCTCCGGTGGCCTCCGAAGGGGACGTCTTAAGTCTAGGCAACAAATATATTAGAATAACATCCGGAACATTACTTGAACTATATCGTCACAAGCACTAAAAGAAAGCCAGAGGTGAAAGGTAGGTAGAGAAGACAGAGAGTGTAACAAAGGCGATAAAATAATCTCCCGGAAACAAACCCAGAACTAAAAGAAATCTGTTGAAATCAAAGACCCGAAACTATTACCAGACAAATTCAAGGATGCCAAAAGGTGTGCTTGGGACGTGGAAGCATTTTTAAAAGGACTACTATTGCATATGGCCAACATTTAGCACATCCTCCGTCTCTCCTACAACCACAACGATTGAAATTTCAACTCCATGTGAGTAGTCATTTTTTCACCGTGGACCGGTAAGGATCCTTGTTTCCAATCTCACGATGGCTTCAAGTT
>Ga0307507_10006151_pt1 | contig 18767 bp, 18 predicted proteins | sample 7_EM_MG_FD_207223 | JGI IMG/M metagenome (GOLD analysis project Ga0307507, IMG submission 207223) | Populus trichocarpa ectomycorrhiza microbial communities from riparian zone in the Pacific Northwest, United States - 7_EM | ecosystem: Host-associated > Plants > Roots > Unclassified | place... | reverse complement strand
CGTCCAAAGAAGTATATTAAGGAATCAGAATATGGGGGGGGAGGGGGGACAGGCTGTCCGTGCGTATCCTAGTACTCGCGCGGCTTTGCCGTAACAAAAAACACCCTCTGGGGAATTGTGGTGAGGGTTTTCTAACTTCCTCGCTACAATTCGCCAGACGACGTTTTGCACATCGTCAAGTTGTATATGTATGATATATAGAAGCAATTGCCTAGAAAATAAAGAGTACTAGCTAGTTTACCCTATACACGGAAGATTCAGAACGGGGGCGCAGGCCGACGTTACAGATAGCAGGAGAAATATGTCAGGGCGCGCGGAAGAGGCAAAGTGAAGCTGGCGCCATCATGAGAAGGAAGTGAAGAGAACCAGAGCTAAGGTGTAGACAGGGCGTCAGTACGAGGCGATGTCGCGTCAGGAGATAGAGGGCGTTGCAACGAAATTCAGGGCGCACAGGGTGTAGGGAACGCAGAAGCGACATCGCTTGTGTCAGGGCGCAACGCCGGCGGATCTGACGCAAGGTATTCTTTTGCTGATGAACCCCGAGGAAGGTGGTCCGGGGTGTGCCAATGTTTTACAATAGTATTGATGGTGCAGCGGACAGACTCCATGGGGAGCTTAATCAGAGTCGGCAATCTACCGCCACGCCTAGTCCGGCAAACAGTCCTCCTCCGTTGGCTCCCAATCCGAGTCACGATCTAGCCTCTGTGGCCACTGAGCAGCTACAGCTGAGGACATCAGCTGAGCGTCTTTTGATGCTGGCGTCCAGCGCCCAGCAGCCTGCCGATACCTCGGCGACCCAAGTTAGTATGCCCAGCAGAAGCCATTCCCTCTCTAATCTCTGCGCCAACGATGCGCTTGTAGATATGGCAGCAGCAGATGCCGGGCGAAAATTAGGCCCGGCCCCCCGCTCACGAGCCAGTTCAAGTGGATACTTTACACCTAGTAAATTACACTTACAACTACCAGGGCTTTCATCTGCTATGTTGGCAGCAGGTCGTACTGCTTTGGCAGTAGAAACGGACCTTAGGAGTCTGCTCTTGGTAGTTTCTGAGCACTAGCTTCTGAAAACAATGCTAGCCTGCCTCAACCCAATAGGGCTAACGTGAAGTCGCAAAGAGGGTAGTTCTGTTCATGATTATAGATACTAGGCCCGTGCAGATCCTGGACTTTTCCTTTCAGTGTTTTTCATTTTTGGCTGCTAGAGTTCTGGGGGTTGTTCTCGCTCGTTTGTAACCAATTCTGTTTTAGATTAGCCCGCCACGGCTGGGCCTGTTTGCCTTGACCCAGTCTGGTAAATTTACCCTGGCCATCGTCCACGGATCCTACGGAGGCAAGAGAGGAGCTTGGTCAGTTTCTTTGGGTGTTTTGGAGACTATTCTTGTCGTGTTCGGCACCGGCTGTTTTTTGTCTCTGTGTGTCTTTTCTGGCTTTTGAGATTTGCTCTTGGAATTTTTGCAGTTCATTCTTGTTTGTTTCCGCCTTTTTTCGCTTAGGATATATTTCTTCTAGTTATAGACATTGCTCTTTGGGTTTGTGCGGATCATTCTTCCAGCTGTTTTTGGTTTGGGATTGCCCTCTTCATTGCTTTTCTCATCCTAGCTTTCACCTTATACCCCCTCTGTTGAGCCTTAGCGGCAGCTTGTACTCCCTGGGATGAGCGTTCCGTGCTCCGAACCCTAGCCTTACCCACATTGGTTCTGGTCTGCTTGGCAGACCTACTTGAAATAGATTAGTCGGCGGATTCAATAAATCTCTTCATCTGTTTCATTAACTCTAATTCCTTGACGCTCGTATTATGATTTAGCAAAACAGTTGCGCGGCTGATTTGACGCTAGACACCTCGGATTCAATTCCTAGATCAAGTGTCTAGCCGCAATTCGGCCGCCTGGGTGGGTGCCAATGGCGTCAAGTATGAAAGTCAGTGACATGCCGTGAACGTCCCAAGCCCTTAAAGGTGCCCAGACAATTCCTATCTACTAGATTCAAACCCTATATTGCCCCCTTGGCTACCTACCAATACACGTTTCCAAACACCATCTATCTAGCAACTCTATTCAATACTATCCAATTCTATCACAATTCGGCTGAAGTGTGTGTCACAACAACAGCGGCGGCTTACGGCGGACAGAAGGGGTCTGTCGAGACAGGAGAGGCAAAGACCAAGGGAGGTCCGCCGCGAGCGTGCCCAGATATCTCAATCGAGGGACAGATTAACTAGAATACCACCCACACTTGAGTCGGTTACGGTTGGGTCTACTGTAGGTAGGAGGGGGAATGCCATCCTGCGGCCAGCTTGATCTCAACGAGAGATAAGAGAGCCTGTTCCGGACAACCGGGAGCCCGTTCCGGACCACTGGCAGCAGGGCATTGAGCCAGCGGATGACAGTATAGACTCCGATGATGGAGAATACGAGGGCCAGAGCCAGGAGAGCCAGGAGAGCCAGGAGAAGAACGAGTTAGAACACAATGGGGATGATGAAGATCTATTCGGGGATTGGAGGGGGGCACAAAGGCTGATCGGGCATGAGGTCCGTAAATCGCAACCTTCGATACTGACACTCACCCCTGGGAATACCCAGAGGTCTACCAGGATTGGTTACCTCTTACAGAGAACACCTGCTCCAGTACATTTCAACCAAAATCGTTTTCCATCTGTGTTTATCTCCCGTTCGCCTGCAGTCTTGAATTCGCTTGCAACACCAGCCATAACTCCAAGCCACTCAGAGCCAACAACGTCGGAATTGGAGAGTGGAGGTGGAGAGCGGCCTAGCAGCAGACAGAATATGGCCATAGGGCTGGAGCATAGCATCCTGGCCAAAGCCTGTTCCCTGATGTGGGACTGGACGCTCTTTGTGAATCCGTTTCCAGACCCAAGTACCCTGACCGAAGAATTTCAGAGGTGCTGGAACGATGCCCAGAGGGAATTGGCCTTTCCCAACTTTGCCGATGCTACCCCACACTCAAATGACCAGTCAAGATACCCTTAATCCATAACCTACATCTTATCCCCAACGTAAATTGCGCGGCTGGCGGCCACTTGTTTCCAGATCCGGTCAAAGCACAGTTCGTGCAGATCTTAGTATCTGCATATGGTAAAGAAGACTATAACAGAACTCTATAAGCTTGATATTGATGATCCTACGGTCTGCAGGCGAAGAGTGGAATCCGTGCGAGAGGAGGATAGGTTTACTGGCCCACTAAGAAACTATGGGGTAGCTTTACAATGTTTCCCCTCATTATTTTGAACCGTAGTAAGACTAAATTTATCTAATTCGGCGGACAGTCCATTTCTCGTGGATTCGTAGCGCCACAGATCCCCGACGCAATATACGCACACTATTACTCTAGCCTTAGAAGGAAAGGCATAATAGATGAGGGGTTCCTTGGCAAGATCGATAGTCTGTTTATCAGTCTGACAGCAGCCATATTGTGCCATTCACTGCGATGCTGGCGGACTGGAAACTTCATCAATAATGTAGCTTTCACACGTGCCAGTTCCAAAGGTAAGACAAAGAATGCGGACTAGTGGTTTGTGGGAAGTGTCCGGTTCCCTTAGCGCCCAGGCACCCAGGTATCCGGATACTCTTGAAAACTGCAAGTATTTAAAGGGGTGATAGGCCGCCTAACGAGATGATAGGCCTGCTACAACCTCAAATACAGACCTGGGACGGTACGGAAGACGTCTGGCGCGGAGGAATAATCGAGCGGACCAGGACAACATTAAAGGCTAGAATCGAGGAGGGGCGGGGAAAGCGTTTTGAGAGAAAGGAGGGATATTCCAATCATGAGGACGCATTGAGGCGGGAGTTGGGAATCGATCCGGAGGTGGATGGATCAGAAGCCGCTGGCGGCTTCAGAGACCCCGGGAGAGGACATGGTCGGCGCGGACCGCAATGGGATTAAGGGGAGAATCATGGGGTATTTGATGATGTAGCTCTGTTGCGAGAACCGGCGGACACACCATCACACGTTGAAGAAACTGACCTAGAGGAGGGGAATGCACCTATCAGTATTCTATGATCGTATATGCATATTATAAGATTGTAATAAGAGGGATAAATGATAGATGCCAATAGAGTCCGGAGGTGACAAAACGTTAAAGTGTGTAGGCCAGTAGGAGGGCGTCAGGCGGGCAATTGTAGGCATGAAAGACAACGGAGTGCGTGAGGTGGATGCGGATAAGCTGGGCCGCCGGCAATTGAAGGTTCTGAAGGCATGGGAATGTGTCGGGCAGACGGTGAGAGATCAAAGCGGAGAGTAGGGCATCCAGCGGACAAGATGGATTGGCCAGGAAGGACAGCGAAAGGTTGAGAGGGGAGAACGTCCGCCGGATCTGGTAGGATACGCAAAGGGTTCGGGGGGTGCCGGGAGAAGAACAGAGCTTGTGGAGGGGTTCGGATGAAAAAGCAGAAGCGGGGAGAACGTTCACAGTCCCTCTCCCTGTCTTTTTTCATCTGAACCCTTCCACAAGCTCTGTTTTTCTCCCAGCACCCCCCAAACCCTTTGCGTATGCTCCCGGATCCGGCCAACGAAATCAGGGCAAAACGTGGTATCATGCCAAGAAGAGTGGCGGACAGGGGTGTGTGGGAGAGGGTTGGGAGTAGATAAGTCCCGGCCACAAGGTGCCTGCGAAGAGGAGCCTGCGGACAGGGGCATTCAGGGCTAGTGGAGCAAGAGGTTATCCACTCGGGGCAGGGTTGCTAGGTAGAATGGCGCCAGGCCGCATCCTGTGCCTCCGGACACAAAGGGGTCCCGTCCAGATGAAGCGAGCCCGGGCTTTCGCATCAGGAACTGCAGTTTACGTTATAAGCACCTGGAGCGTCCAGTGCACAGGACGAAAAGAATGCACCAGGACGCAAGGTAATATTTTTGCTGATGTTGAAATTTGCGCTTTAGTCCGTTAACCGTTTTGGCTCCTTGACTATTGTCATATTGAGTGAATTTTTCGAGGGCCTTTTCTACGCAGTATGCTCCATAGTACTTCAAGACTTCGGGGTCTGTATCTTGGATTACAAAGCTGAATATGAATCGGTGAACTGTATTGAACCATGAATTTATTCTCGATGGATCATGGTCTTTTCCTTCTCCAGTAAAGAAGAATGGTGCTGGACATTTGGGGTGGCTAGTGCCATCAGGTAGGACTGACATAGCGGCGTGTTGTCGACTTAGTAGTGGAGAGGGATAAGGGGGCGGTGGTGGCGTTATGTTGGGACTTGGGTCGCTGGAAGGTGGTGAACTTGGGGATGCTGGTGGTGCTTGCCCTGATTGATGAGGACTGTATAGGTCTGGGTCTTGGTCTGAGTCTGGTTTGGGTGCTCCTTCCTAATGCAGTTGTTTTTGGTCAGGTGTTTCTTTGATGTCTTGGTGTTCTGGGGTTTCACTTTCTTCTGAGTCTTGGGGATTTTGTGAATTCTGTCCTGGGTTCTCGCCTTTACCGCTTGATTCATATTCTGAGGAGACTGGGTCTTGGTCTTGAGGTGGCACTGGTTGTGGTTGTGTGGCGGCCTTCTTTTCTGGAGCAGCAGGCTTGGGCTGGGATGAGGATCCTGATGGTGCTGCAGGAGCTGTGGTGAAGCGTCCTTGTTTGTCTCTTGGAAGCGAAATGGTTGCAATCTGTGGTGAGCAGGTCTCACCAGGATTCTGCTCTAGGCCTTTCAAGGGACAAGAAGGGGTACCAGTACTGCAGGGTCAAAGGAGACGAAGTGTAACAGAATCTACTATTGTTACTACTACTCATTAACATGACATTGCATATTGCCTATTAGGATTTCCCCAGTAACAAGTCATTCCTTACCTTGTACCTTCCCTATTGTTAACGTTTCCTAATAGGTAGTACTTTTCTTAGTTCACTTATTAATACCTTTTGTCTCTTGTACCCTATTGGAAAATCCTATGTTTCCTACTATATATTACTAGTTTAGTACATTAGTAGCGATCCCTTACTTGTTTGATTCCATTGCTTGTTTTGTTCGTTATATCCTGTCGCATCTACACCTTTGTTGTAGGACTTGGTTGTTTTCGCTTCTTCCTTAGCATAGCTGAGCATTCTCCTTTGGCCAGGATATTGGTTATAATTGATTTTTTGTATTTAAAGAGCTCGAGATCCCTTAAGGATTCGAACTCTCAAGCCTCACAGTAAGGCTGACTTTCATATACTAAGTTGAATGGTCACTTTACTAGTCCCTAAACTTTGTTATATCTCTTGTAGATATTTCCATCAACGCTGCTCCTCCCTAGCCTCACAGTATTTCCGGATCTCCCTCTGGGAATCTCGCGATACTCAGGAGCAGGTTACACGAAGGGTTATCAGTCCTCTGCCGAAGATCAAAGGTTCTACTTAAGTCTTTGTCAAAAAAGGTAGCCTGCTCCTGAGTATTGCAAGATTCCCAGAGGGAGATCAGGCGATACTGTAAGGACAGGGAGGAGAAGCGTCGATGGAAATCTCTACACGAGATATAATAAGATGCGGGACTGGCAAAGTGACCGTTCAACTTAGTATATTAAAGTGAGCCTTCCTGTAAGGCTTCAGAGTTCGAATTCTTCCGGGATCTCGAGCTCTTTAAATTCAGTAAATCATAACTAATATCCTATTCCAATGAGAATACTAAGCTACACTAAGGTAGAAGTAAAAACAACTAAGTCCTAAAATAAATATTTAGAGGCGACAGGATATAACTAACAAAACAAGTAATGAAATCATATAGGCAGCGAATCGCTACTGATGTACTAAACTAGTAATACATAGTAGGAAAGGATAGAGTTTCCCAATTGGGTACAAAGAACAAAATGTAGTGATAAGCGAACTAAGGAAAGTACTACCCAAAAGGAAACTATAACAGATAAGGAAGGTACAATGTAAGAAATGATATGTTACTAGGAAAATCCTAATAAGCAATATCCAACGTCAGGGCAATGAATAGTAGCCACCATGCTAGATTCCGTTACACAAACTGTAATATAAGCAGAAAAAACAGTAGGAAATTCCTCCCCTGGCATGTTGTTAGTCCACCTTGCCTGTACCAGGTCCTCCGCTTTGTCGAGCACTTCAACCGGTTCCCCACTGTTCTCACTCTGGGGTAACCTTTTCATATCACCAAGAACTGTTCTCTGCTATAGTCAAGAATTCTCTCAACTTCTCCCTCCTTCGCATCATGGATTAGGATAGGTGCTGGTGTAATGTGGGCCCTTCCAGGGAATCGCAAATTGTCGTTAAGGTGGTAGGGTTGAATCACATAGCAGTGGAATAGTCCTTTCTCTCTCAATATATACTTGAATCCATACTAAGAGTCTAGTTGTGGGTATACTCATCGAATTCGATAACAACAAAGGGTGATCTCCATCCTGGCTGTAGTTTTCTAGACCAGCCAGATTCTGTCGCAAATTGGCTACCAATGATCATTATCATTCCTCCACTCGCAACTGATTCAAAATCGTTCCTTCTCTTAGCAGCTGTCCTTGTAGATCTAGTCCTCGCTAGTTTCACCACCAGGTATGCCGTATTACTGATTTCCTGATATTTGTTGTAGTAATCATCGGAGGTATGAACAGCAGAAGTGTCGGCAAATGTTTGGTACTTGAAGCGAAAACCACTCCTACGGTGGAGAGAATTTCTGTGTTGGCAAGTGGTCCTTTCCCGATTGGGTGCCCTCCCATTAGGGGGAGGGAGAGCACATCACTGGTTGCTCTGTAAGCCTGTACTATAGGAAATACTCCTCAACCACAGCTCTGATCTCTCTCAGGGTTCCCAAAAGTCCACCGGTCAAGTCTTGGAGGCAAGACCCGACTCGCCAGTCCTGGTGGATGTTTTGACTTGATCTGACTAACTTGGGTGGTCTGGTCTGGTCTGGACTGGTTGTAGACGAGTCTTTGTGGAAGATTGTGTAGTCATGTAATATGACTCACCTATGGCACTGAAAAAAAATTGATACCCTGAATCTATTTTCACCGCGCCGAATCTCAGCAAGGCACACTCTCCATTCCGACTCTCCCGTGATTCTCTAGTATAATATATGGAAACAATGAGCTTAATTAAGAAAAGCTTTATTTGAACCTAATATATTGTGACAAAAATAGTAAAAAGAAAAATGTGATGCTAATTCTATCAAAAGGCCATGCATATCCTAGTGCTTGGCGGACCTGGTCTGACCAATCCTGGCTGAGTCAGGTCTGATATCCTTGACTGTTCCAGTTGGTCTAATTTCCACCATAGACTTGACTAGACTTTGACTAGATTTGCTAGTCCAGTCCAGTCTTCTGCGGACCATTGGGAACCCTGATCTCTCTAGACAAACCACACACCGCCCTAGGGCCAGCCAGTTACCATGCCGACCAGTTGATGGGATCGCTGGTCTCACCTAGCACAATTCTCACTCCGTCGTCCCTGGTGGGAAAGGTAGGAACTAGAGTGCTCAAGGAGGCCGGGTTATGGTAGCGCGGCTGCAGGGTAATTGCTTTTCGTTAGAATAAATCTATAGTAGCCGGTTAAGGTAAACAAAGGCCGCGCCGCCCACACCCCAGAGTACTATCCCATAGGGGGCTGTAAGTTGCAAATCATAATAGTATTGTGATATGGGGAGATGTCCTCTTGTTCGGATTAGGGTTTAAGAATTACTATAAGATATCATGGGGAAACCTGCTTTAAGCCTTATTTTCAAATGAATCTTAACCACATATATGCGAGTATCACAAGGTGGGTGGATCTGTTTAACTCTAATTTTAAAGTCCAAAATTATATTCTATGCGTGCTGTATGGTACATAGCAAGAATGGTTTACTGGAGGGAGTGGAGGGACGCCATGGGGAAAGTAATGCATATCTTACGAGAAATTGAATGTGTACGAGCTAGGGCGTAGGGGTGAAAAATGTATAATGAAAAATAGAGTGGACAGTGAGAGTCAATGGAGGAGAAAGAATAGGAGAACAAGAAGGAAAACCAATGAGATGAAAGGAAAGCTAGAGGTTATATAAAGGTCTATTCCCCTTTAGAAGTGTGAAACTCGATTGTAGAGGAAGGCGTAACGGGAGGCGACCAATAGGCCCCCGCTGCTTCCCACCGCCAGGCCCCTGTTAGGTTCTCGGAATGCGCTGTAGAGAAATATATTAGAAATTTCAGTCAGCTTTACGGTAATAGAGGGAGAGTAGCAAACCTTGATTCGAAATGTCGGGGATAGCTGGGATAAGCGTGATCGAGTATTAAGTTTGGCTGTCAAACATGGTCATGACGCCCGAGTCGCCGGGCAGCCGCAAGAATCCTGCGTGGTCGATAAACTAATAGACGCCAAACCATGCTACGATGGCCCCGCTTTGTGGCCCACTTGAGCGGGGTTAGACCATTAATGTCTGCAATACTAGGATTAACATCGGCTCGTTTCAAGAGGAGCTGCACTATTTTTTGGTTCCCGCTTACTACGGCCAATAGGAGAGGTGTTTGCCAATCTTTGTCGGTCAAATTTGGATCAACATAAGCTCGTTCCAAGAGGATTTGCACTATCTTCTGGTTCCCCTTTGCTGCGGTAAACCAGAGCGGTGCTCGGCCATATTTGTCGGCCATGGGATTAATATCGGCTCGTTCTAAGAGGAGCCGCACTTCTTCTTGACCCTCGCTTACTACAGCTAGCAAGAGCGGTGTTTGGCCATCTTTTTCAGCCAAATTGGGGTTAACATCGGATCGTTGTAACAGAAGCTGCACTACTTCCCGACACCCCTTCGATACGGCCAGCAAGAGCGGTGATATGCCATCTTTACCAGTCAAATTGGGGTTAACATCGGATCGTTCTAGCAGAAGCTGCACTACTTCCTGACTCCCCTTTGCCATGGCCAACAAGAGCGGTGTTTGTCCGTTTTTGTTGGCCAAATTGGGATCAACATCAGGGCGTTCGATGAGGAGCTGCACTGCCTCTAGCCCCCACGGCTTTTCAGCAGCCAACAAGAGGGGTATTTGGCTACCTTTATCAGCCAAATTAGAAGCAACATCGGCTCGTTCCAATAGGAGCTGCACGGCTCCCCATCCCAATGGCGATTCCGCAGCTAACGAGAGAGGTGTTTGACCATTTTTGTCGGCCAAATTGGAATCAATAACAGGGTGTTCTAAGAGGAGCTGCACTGCTTCCCGCCCCCACGGCGTTTGTGCAGCCCACGAGAGAGGTGTTAGGCCATTATTGTCGGCCAAATTGGGATCAACAGCAGGGTGTTCCAAGAGGAGCTGCACTACCCCCCGTCCTAACGGTGTTTCTGCAGCCAACGAGAGAGGTGTTCGACCATCTTTACAGGCCAAATTAGGATCAGCATCGGCTCGTTCCAAGAGGAGTTCAATTATTTCTTGGCTCCCATTTGCTGTGGCCCACCAGAGCGGCGTTCGGCCATCCTTGTCGGCTAGGTTAGGGTTGACATCTTTGCGCTTTAGTAGATATTTCACAAACCCAACATTCTCCCCGCTTGCCGCCCAAGAGAGCACTGTTCGGCAATTACGATCAGGTAAGTCGGGTCCAAAACCGGTTTCCTCTAAGTGTGATAGAGAAGTTACCCCGCGCCAGTGCTCGGTAGCCCACGAAACTAGCGCCTTCCTTACCTCTTCATGTCCATACTGGGTGGCCCAGGAGAGTGGTGTCCGCCCTTCCTTGTCTACTAGCCCAGCATTGATATCGCTATGGGCGAGTAGTAATTTGATTACTATCTCATACCCATTGCCGGCCGCCCAAGATAGTGGTGTTCTTCCATATCGAATGTCGGCTGTATTGGGATTGACCTCCTTCTGCTCCAGCAGCAGTGTTACTACACCCTCGAACCCGCCCCCAGCGGCTCTCGAGAGTGGTGTTCTACCATCTTAGTCTCTAACGTCTAAGTTGACGTTTTTCTGTTGCAGTAATATCTTTACAACCCCTTCGTGCCCATTCGCAGCAGCAGCTGTCTGGCCGGTACTGTCAACCCAACCAACATTCTGCTCCTTTTTCAACAATAAATTTACTATATCCTCTTTACCGCTCATGGCTGCCCAGAGGAGTGGCGTTCGGCTATTGTTATCCACAATACGGAAAGTTGCCTGGTCCTTTCTCAGTAGAGCCCGCGCTATCTTGTCGTAACCATTTCCGGCGGCCCACGAGAGGGGTGTTCGGCCCTCATTGTCTTTCTCCCTCACGCTCACACCCAGATCTAATAGCATTTTTACCACCTTTAAACGTCCACTCATAACAGCCCACACCAGTGGTGTACGGCCCGCCGAGTCCCTTCTGTTCATATCCCAATCTCTGACCGTCCATAATAGAGTTAGGATATCTATATTTCCGAAGAATGCTGCGACGTGCAGTCCAGTGAACCCCACAGATTGAGGTCCATTCCTCCCCCAAAGTCGCCCTTCCTCACAGTATATCTTTGAAAGGAGCAACCTAGCTGATATATTGCAATAATATTGCTAGCAGGCAGTGGTTAGCTCCGGAAGTTCCGGAAGCGTTGCAGATTCTATGGGAGCGTTGCGGATCAATGGAGAGCATACCGGATTTTTCAAGTGCTTTGGTGGTTTAAAGAGAATTTTCTCGGAGATGTCTTTCTTTTGCTATCACCGGAGGCTGCGGAGAAATTTGGGTATGTGGGTAATTGAGATAAAAGAAAATACGGCACCAAAGGGGCAACGGGGGAGGATAGCGAGCAAATTAGGTCTATTCTTCTTATTTGCTAAACTAACGATAATAGCAAGAGTGTATATGAAAAACAACGCTATCCTCAGCCTTCCAACGATCACCACTCACGCCTACTTTCTTCCACGCATGTCTCCCCGTCGCTTTGTATCCCTTATAGAAACTAAAGGAAGAAACATTCTGCCTCGTCCCTTAACAAAAGAAATGCATCTCGAAGACTTCCTCGTTCCTCCAGCCTTTGATCACACTGTCCGACGCTTGTTCTGCCTTCATTTACGTAGCCTCCATGCTTTCCTTTGACTGCCCATACTCCTATCCGTCCATTAATCGAAACATCCTTCCAATCCTCCGCGCTTTCATGAAACAAAAGAAACTATAACCAGAGCATGCCGAGCAGCATTTTCAACCGTCGTATTGTCGGATTAGGGTTTAAGAATTACTATAAGGTATTGTTGGAAAACCCGCATTAGGCGCTATTTTCAAGTCTTAACCATATATATGCGAGTATTGTAGAGAGGGTGGGTGTGTTAATTCTAATTTTTAAAGTCGAAAGTTCAATCTTATGCGTGCCGTACGGTGCGTAAGAACGGGTTCGTGCAACGGAAGTGGGGGAATACCATGAGGAAAGCCGTGTGCATCTTAAGAGAAATTGAAAGTTTGGAACTAAGTTAGCCCCTGGGGGGTGAAAATATATACGAGTATGATGAAGAATAGAGTGTATAGTAGAAGTGAGCCAATAAAGGAGAAAGAATTGGAAGGAACAAGGAAGGAAACAAAAGGGGTAGAAGGAAAAGCTAGGAGGTAAAGTTCTATGTATTTCCTTTAGAGGTAAGAGTGAAACACAATTGTAAAGAAGTGCGTAATGGGAGGCGGTCATTAGGTCAAGGCTGTTTTCTATCACCTTTCCCCGGCTGGATTCCTGGGATGCACCGCAGAGGAAGGGTTGAGAAATCCACAGAGTGTGAAGGTAACGAGGTGGAGGTGGCAAACCGTTATTGAAAAGACCCAGGATGGATGTAGTCGAGAATTAAATAGGCTTGACGACGATTCACTGTCAAGAGGGCCCGAGCCGAGAGGTCTTCGTGAGAATGGTCCGTGGTCGATACGCTAATAGTTGGCAAACTGTTCTATGATGCCCCTATCGAGTGGCCCACATGAAAGGCGTTAAACCTTAGTTGTCCGCGATATGGGGGTCAACATCCTTTAGTGCCAGTAGGCACCTCAAAGACGACGTAGAGGCATATCTGCAGGCCCAGGAGAGGGGCGTTTGCCCATTTTTGTCGGCCAAATTGGGATCAACATCGGCTCGTGCCAAGAGGAGCCGCACTGATCTCTGATTCCCCTTCGCTGCGGCCCACGAGACTGGTGTTCGGCCAGCCTCATCAGCTAAATTGGGATCGGCATCAGCTCGTTCTAAGAGGAGCTGCACCGATCTCTGATTCCCTTTTGCCGCGGCCCATGAGAGCGGTGTTCGGCCAGCTTTGTCGACCAAATTGGGATCAACATTGGTTTGTGCCAACAGGAGCTCAACTGCAGCCTGACACCCATTTGCTGAGGCCCTCGAGAGCGGTGTTCGGCCAGCTTTGTCGGCCAAATTGGGATCAACATTGGGTCGTGCCAAAAGGAGCTGCACTGCTTCCCAACTCCCGTTTGCTGCAGCCCACAAGAGCGGTGTTCGGCCATCTTTGTCGGCCAAATTGGGATCAACATCAGCCCGTTTCAAGAGGAGCTGCACTAAGCTCTGATTCCCCTTTGCTATGGCCCACGAGAGCGGTGTTCCCCCAGCATGGTCAGCCAAATTCAGTGTTCTCAGCCGTCCGGGGCCCCCGTAGGGCCCGGCGTGGGGACTGCCAAGAGCCCGGGACTGGACGGGACGGCAAAACGTAGTCCGTCCTCGTCCTTGAATTTCCAGGACGGCCGTCATTAGGAAGGACGACAAGCCCCACGATCTGAGACATATTCCGGTAGGGGACGGTGGGGGACGGTGGGGGACGGCGGAAAAGAGCGGAAAACAACGGAAAAGAGCGGAAGACGGCGGGGGACGGCATGGGACGGCCGGGGACGGTGGGGGACGGTAGGGGACGGTGGGGCACGGTCCTTCACTCGGACGCGCGGGGCAAGTTCCCGGAAAGACCGGACGGGACGACAGAATGCCGTCCGTCCTCGTCTTTGATTCTTACTTGTCGGGCAACTTTAGAAAATGACCGGACGGGACGACAAACTGCCGTCCGTCCTCGTCCTGGCTCAGGACGGACGGACTGCCCCGTTGAGAACACTGGCCAAATTGGGATCAACATCGGCCCGTGCCAAGAGGAGTCGTACTGCTTGCAGACTCCCGTTTGCGGAGGCCCACGAGAGTGGTGTCCGTCCATCGTTATCGGCCAAATTGGGATCAACATCGGCTCGGTTCAAGAGGAGCTGTACTGCTCCAGATCTCCGTGTGGCTGTTGCCCAGGAGAGGGGCGTTTGCCCATTTTTGTCAGCCAAATTAAGATCAACATCGGCTCGTTCTAAGAGGAGCTGGATTGATGTCTGACATCCCTTTGCTATAGCCAACAAGAGCGGTGTTCGGCCATCTTTGTCGGCCAAATTAGGATCAATATCGGTTCGTGCCAAGAGAAGCTGCACCGCTTTCCAACTCCCGTTTCCTGTAGCCCACAGGAGCAGCGTTCGGCCATCCTGGTCGGCAAAATTTGGATCAATATTGGCCCGTTCCAAGAGGAGCTTCACTGCTTCATGTCTCCAAGCCGCTGTGACACAGGAGAGGGGTGTTTGGCCATTTTTGTCAGCTAAATTAACGTCGACGTCACTTCGTTCCAAAAGGAGCTGGACTGATCTCTGACACCGCTTTGCTACTGCTAAAAGCAGTGGCGTTCGCCCATCTTTGTCGACCAGTGTTCTCAACGGGGCAGTCCGTCCGTCCTAAAGGCGGACGGCGGTGGACGGCGTTAAGCGGTCCCGTCCGGTCTTTTTCAAAACTTGCCCTGCGCCCCGGTGCAAAGGACTATAAGCCCCGCCGTCCCCCGCCGTCCCCCGTGAAACATGTTTCATGCCAAGGAACACGCCCGAATTAGCAAGCACTCTCGCCCCGGGTGAGATTGCTTATGTCATCCCAGCTTTCCTTAGTGCCTGGAGGCGGGAACATTCTTATTATTCTTATAGCAGGAATCCGAGTGCTAGTATATGATAGAAAAAAAGAAGCAGGGGAACATACAACGCGCACAACGCCACCAGGTTTTTCCATTAGAAGTTGTATACTCCGAACCATTTCAGAAAAATAGACACAACTCTTTCTCATCTTACGTCTTCTCTCATACATCTCAGATGGTTTTTTGTGATGCAGACTCCGCATGTCTATCCAACATGTTTTCCTAGCTTGGATCAGGGTTTAATGATATAAGAGAAGTAAGAACCGTTGCAATAAGAGGATGGTAAGTAAGTACCATTTCTGGATTAAGCGATATGCGCGATGCCCTGCCCTAGCGAGATATCACGGGATATATTCTACACCTATTTATCTCTACTAGATAGCCTCAGGTTTCTTTTAATCTTATTAGATGAATTTCTGTATTTGCTCGAGAAGGGTGTCATGAAATGCTGTTGATACGATTCATAGTCCCCCGTTGTCACCGGCAGTCCCCCGCAGTCCCCCGCAGTCCCCTGTAGTCCCCTGCAATCCCCTGTAATCCCCCACGCTAAAATGTCTTACCTTGTAGGGCCCGCCGTCCTTCACAATGACGGCCGTCCTAAGGTTTCTAGAACGGGTGTGGACCGCATTTTGCCGTCCCGTCCGGTCCAGGGCTCTTGGCAGTCCCCCCGTCGGGCCCTACGGGGGCCCCGGACCGTTGAGAACACTGGCTGCTATGAGGGGAAATCTAGAGGTTGCGGAAGTGCTATTGGATCTAAAAGGCGTGAGTTTGAGGAAGAAAGACCACGAGGGCCGAACACCCCTCTCGTGGGCCGCCGGAAATGGTTACCAAGAAATAGTGCAAGCACTGCTAAGGAAAGACTCGGCCACTTCCCGCATTGTGGATAACATTAGCCGAACGCCACTTTTCTGGGCGGCTGAGAATGGAAAAGAGGATATCGTGAACCTTTTATTGAAAAAGGACGCGAACGCAGAGCACGTTGACAGTCGCGGCCAGACAGCCCTCATATGCGCCGCTGAGAATGGGCACGAAGGGGTCGTAAAGATATTACTGCAACAGAAAAGCATCAATCCTGATACCCCAGACCAGGACGGCAGAACATTACTCTCGCGGGCCGCTGGAGGTGGGTTTGAGGGTGTAGTAACCTTTCTGCTCGGGCGGAAGGAGGTCGATCCCAATGTGGCGGACATTCGGTATGGCAGAACACCACTATCTTGGGCGGCCGGCAATGGATATGCGACGGTGACACGATTACTTCTCGCTCATAAGGATATTAATCCGGGGCTGGCAGACAAGACAGGCCGGACACCGCTCTCATGGGCCGCCCAGTATGGACATGAGGAGGTAATGAAGGTGCTAGTGGAACAAACAGAGGCAAGTCCGATGACCAGAGACATTGAGGGCCGGACACCAATTTCCTGGGCTGCCGAGCACTGGCACGGGGAATCTTGCATATCGTACTTAGAGGAAGCTGGCCTCGGTCTAGACTTACCGGACAATGACGGCCGAACACTGCTCTCTTGGGCTGCTGCCGGCGGCAATGTTCGCCTGGTAAAATATCTGCTGAAACACGAGGACGTCAACCCTAACCTAGCAGACCGCGGTTACCGAACACCACTCTCGTGGGCCACAGCACTGGGGAGTCAAGAGGCAGTATACCTCCTCTTACAAAGAACCGATGTTGATCCCAATTTGGCCGACAGGGATGGCTATACCCCGCTCTTGTGGGCCGCAGCAATGGGGAGTCAAGAAGCAGTGCAGCGCCTCTTGGAACGAACCGACGTTAATCCCAATCTGGCCGGCAAAGATGGCGGAACACCGCTCTTGTTGGCTGCAGCAAAGGGGAGTCACGGAGCCATGCAGCTCCTCTTGAACCGAACCGATGTTAATCCTAGTTTGCCCGACAAAGGTGGTAGAACACCGCTCTCGTGGGCCGCCGCAAACGGGGCTCGGGAAGCCGCGCAGCTCCTTTTGAAACGAGCCGATGTAGATCCTAATTTGGCCGACAGAGATGGCCAAACGCCACTCCTATTTGCCACCGAGAGGGGGAATCAAGAAACAATGCAGCTACTCTTAGAACGAACCGATGTTAACCCCAATTTAGCTGACAAAAATGGCCGAACACCGCTCTTGTTTGCCGCCGCAATTGGGATTCCGGAAGTAGTGCGGCTCCTCTTGGAACGAGCTGATGTTGATCCCAATTTGTTCGACAATGATAATGAAACACCTCTCTTGTTTGCCCTAGCAAACGGGAATCATGAAGCAATGCAGCTCCTCTTGGAACGAGCCGATGTTGACCCCAATTTGGGTGACAAGGAAGGCCAAACACCGCTCCTGTTAGCCCTAGCAAACGGGAATCATGAGGCAATTCAGCTCCTCTTAGAACGAGCCGATGTTGATCCTAATTTAGCTAACAACGATGGTCAATCACTCCTTTTCTTAGCCATAGCAATGGGACGTCAGAAAGCCCTGCAGCTTTTCTTGAACCGAACAGATGTTGATCCCAATTTAGCGGACAAAGCTGGCCGAACACCGCTCTTGTTTGCTACAGCAATGGAGAACCAGGGAGCAGTACAGCTCATCTTGGAGCGAGCCGGTGTTAACCCCAACTTGGCCGACAAAGATGGCCGAACACCGCTCTCATGGGCGGCAGCAAATAGGAGCCAGGGAGTTGTGCAGCTCCTCTTGGAACAGGATGACATCGATCCCAGTATTGCGGACAACATGGGTCTAACCCCGCTCAAATGGGCCACCCGAAACTGGCATCCGAGGATAGTTGGCCAGCTACTAGAATATCGATCACGTACGATTCTTAAGACCATCCAGCGGCCCGGACATAGTTGGTAGTGGGTAATCGGCAAGCTTAATTGATACTGGATGGTATCTATCTTGGGCCTTTTGAATGAAGGTTTGCCACCCTCAGCCCATTACTGTAAGATTGAGTAAATTCCCAAAGCCCTCTGGGCAGCGCATCCCGGGAATCTGGCGGGAGCGGGGTGGTGGAAGATAGAGATTACTAGATAGTAGCCTCCGACTATATGTTATTCTTCAAAGAGCCTGACACCCCCGAACAAAAAACTGCCTCCTACTTTCTAGAACCTCCTCCTCCTTTCCTCTCCTTTCCTTTCTTTTCTCTTACTTTACTTTACTTTCCTTCCTAGGCCTTTCTAGTTTTGTCTCTTTCATTAGCTCACCCCCACGACGCACCCTATCTTCTATCACACTCATATATATTTTTCACCCCCCGGGGCTAGTTTGCACACTTTCAATTTCTCGTAAGATGTACACTACTTCCCTCGCCGTATCCCCCTGCCTCCTTTACCCGAACCATTATTAGTACACGCCATACAACCTACATAGAATATAATTTTATTCTTTAAAAAATTTAATTAGAATTAACCAAACCCACCCTACCATACAATACTCACATATGTGTAGCTAACATCGATCTAAAAATAGCGCCTAAAGCGAGCTTACCTATGATACGGTACAGTAACTGTTAAACCCTAACCCAAGAAGATGATATCTCATCATTTAATAATACCGTAAGAACTGGAATAATTGAGAATGGTGTTAGGACGTCCCCGAGTTTCCCCCTTTGGATTAAGGGGGGGAAACACGGTGAAAAAAGATTCTTTAGCTCCCCCAGGTGACACAACAGACCTTACTAGGAGAGGCAACTCCAATGTCCTAGCGACATTCTCAATTATTCAAGTTCTTATGGTAACGTAAATTACGGGGATTCCGCTCACTACCGAGATCCCGCTCACCCATGGCAACCAGTGAAGAATGATACCCACCTTTAATTATATCTATGAATAATAGAGATACTACTCTGAAAATCCAGGTACAAGTACTTTGAAATATAGAGAATCAGGAAATCTAACTTTTATTTCATATTAATAAAGTCTTACTCTGGTAGAATGGTTTTAAGAGTGCTCATTTCAACAAGAAAATGAAAGCTTTGCTAGGAATATAAAAATTGAAAA
>Ga0307507_10006150_pt1 | contig 18776 bp, 19 predicted proteins | sample 7_EM_MG_FD_207223 | JGI IMG/M metagenome (GOLD analysis project Ga0307507, IMG submission 207223) | Populus trichocarpa ectomycorrhiza microbial communities from riparian zone in the Pacific Northwest, United States - 7_EM | ecosystem: Host-associated > Plants > Roots > Unclassified | place... | reverse complement strand
CCCGCCCCCCCCCCCCCCCCCCCCCCCCCCCCCCCCCCCCCCCCCCCCCCCCCCCCCCCCCCCCCCCCCCCCCCCCCCCCCCCCCCCCCCCCCCCCCCCGAGGAGCTGGATGGTGTGGGTATCGTTTGAGAAAGTGGAAGGGAGAACAGAGCGACGTTCTACGTCGAAGGACACAGTCCGGATAATGTGGGGGACGTTGAGGTCACGCTTGTAGACTGTGGAGATTGAAGGGCGAATCCACTATCATGCGAAAACTGCACGAAGCGAGAGAACAGGAGGTGTGCGTCGTCTCAGGCGAAGCAGGATTGGAGAGGAAGGGGATGGAAGGAGGAAGGGAGGGGAGGGGGTTCAAGAAGTAGGAAGATAATGCATGGCAGCTAGGAACAGGGCTAAGCATGGGCCCTACTGGTTCCAGATGGTCTAATGAACGACAACCGAGAAGAGCAGGTAGGTGGGGTAGGGGTATCTGGAAAGGATTGACGAGGTATGGGGCAAGCATACCGCAGATTCGTCGGATGGTGAGGTAAGGTAAGAAGAAGGTATCCGTAGGTAGGTAGGTGGAAAGGTAGGAAGGTAGTGTGAGAGATGTGCGTGCGGTAGAGTACTGTGTTGTGCTGCACAATATTGTATCGTACCAAGTTAAGCGCCGGTGTGTGGGAGTAGGGTTGAGTTGTACTGTACTGTACTGTACCTAGAATTACCCTTTGGGAGGGAAACGGTCTGTTACCACGAATAGATGCGAGAGACATTCCCGGATCCCGCCATACATCTTTCGCAACTAAGGTTAGTACCCACCCACCACCACCACCACCACCACATTGCATCCGGCCAGGAAGCGAGTAAAGCTACGGTACTAGTACTCGAGTAGTCTACCGATGGAAGAACAAGGTCGGGGCAAGACAAGAAAAGCGATGCGGTGTGAAAACAGAGTGCTGGAAAGTACTTTGCCCGTACTGTGCAGTGCAGTGTAAGTACTCGTATTATCATACTGTTGCATCCAGCCCAGCCTAGCAAATGATCTCCATGACCCGGAATCTGAGACGATCTCATCTCTCCTCCCTCCGACACTGCACTGCATACGCCTATCGCACGAGTACTGTACTCGAGTACTGTATGGTAATTAAATTTTGGCAAAGATTCAAGTGCCAAGAGCCTCTCCTCCCCAAGATTATAATATCATCATCACCAATCACATCATATCTCATCTCATCAATTTAACCCAACGCAATTCTCTTCATTACCCCTTCAGCGATATAGTAAACATCGGGTAAAAAAAGGATCACTTGCTTACTCACTCGTTCACTTCCTCACTCCCTCACTCCCTCTCTATCTGAACCCTTCATTCAACCTTCCCAACTCCAAAAAAGGCTGAAACACTCCCGTCACGGAGTCTCCAAACCAGAACACAAACCCCCTGCAGAAAGGGTTCGCACGGATACAAGTGACTTTGTGGAAGGGAGTACGGTTTTGTTGCGTCGCCTCTTCTTTTCTTAGACGAAACTAACCCCATTCGACGATAAGCGCCCGTCTACCCCATCGAGAGAAGAGCCTCCTCCAGGCAGGAACGGATGGATCTCCAACTGCATGCATCCTCATCGATCAGCAAAAAAAAAAGAAAAGAAAGAAAAGAAAGTTTTCCCTTAACAGTATCATCAAACTTATTACCAAGCACCATCACTGCATTCAAACAGCACGGAAAACGACTTGCCCGTCCGATCCTCATCAAGCTAGAAACTCAAATACCCTCCGGGCGGCTCCGTCATACCATGATTACAGCTTGCGCGCTCGCGTCGCGGTGAGGATTGGGGAGGATTCGACAAAGCCACACCGTCGGTAAAGCACACAGACCAGAACCAAAGTCAAAGCGAGGATAAAGAAAAAAGAAAGAAAAAAACAAAAGAAAAAAAAAAGACACCACCACCACCAAACTGACTTAGCTGGGATAAAACATTAGATTAGCACCCACCATCATCACCACTTCACAGCCAAAAATCCACGGAATTTTTCCCCAGTTTCTTTCCCCTTTGCTCGCCCAAGCCACATTGGGACGGTACAGTATGCTAAGTTAGTTTAGGTGGGATTCCGGTGGCTGAGCCGGGCACAGCACCGGGTACCCCGGTGCGATGCGGTGGGAGAAACTGCCGGCGCCGTAGGCAAGAAAGGAAGCACCCCATTGAAAAAGATGCATAACAGTGCATGCAGGCAAGGTACGCTACCGCACTCTGCAAATGACCGAGGGACAGTTCAATGAGTGCCGGTACCGGTGATCTGATGAAGGAGAAGCGAAATGATTAAAATAAACCAAGGTGTGGAGATGGGGGGGGAGAGAAAACATACGGACGGACGGACGATGGATAGACACAGGGGATGAGCAAGCAGGGGATGTGGCGCCGTTAGTGAACTCGGCACCGGTAGATGGGATGGGATAGTAAAGTATGGACGGGTGAATGAATGAATGAATGAATGAATGCAGCACGATTGAGGCTCATTACGAGCGAAACCTTATTTTATTACAGTGATACGAGGCGGGTGTGTGTGTAGGTAAGGTTAATAATGAGTGAAAGAATGAATGAGTTGGCAGACACACGATGAGCAGTATGACAAAAAGTGAAATGAAGAACTCAGCCTTCGTATATAGCGAGCAAGTGCCTTAAACACAAACTGCAATATATCGCTGGCGGGGCGTACCGATGGCCAGGCTCTCGTGTGATACGATATCACCCACTGCTCAGCGCTACAACCGCCACTCCTCGGTCCTCGAAGCTTAGCCCACCTCGGCTTAATTGCTTACCAAGCTTCGCGATACACAAGCACATAACTCAACCGAGTACGATACAGCACGGTAAAGGTATAGCACAGTACTAGTACGCGCTGAGGTTTCACCTCGCTCATCAATCGACATGTCAGACTTGTCATCCGGGCGGGAAGAAATAAGATAGAAAGGAAATTAGCGAATACCACCCGATACGACGATACCTGCTTGCGCTTAAATTAAGTTATGATACTGTGTCATGCCCACCAGATGAGTGAAACATTGTAGAATACCGTAGTGTTGGATGCACTAAAACACTTGAACGCAGGTAGCTAATCAGTTATCATGTTAGCCAGTATTATGCTATCACCACCTCCCCCGTGTTTCCTCTTTCTCTTTTAAGAAATGGGAAAATTCGAATCGGCCTTGTCTCGTCGGACTTTCCGAGATATTGATCCATCGTTGGCAGATGCTGGGACAGGCGAAGGAGCATGAGATGGAGTGGGATGTGAATAGGGGTGCTTGGTAATAAAATACGACTTTGAAGAGGGAATGGATGGTAAGAGCAAGTATTCGCTCAGAAGTATTACATTATGCTACCTTGCGTCGAATAGACCCATTCACACAGCATTGAGTCCAAATCCGCTCCTCTAATTGATAAGTAAAAGAACCACTATAGGTAAGTAAACGGTGAGTGAATACCGTGTCTATCTACCCAAAATTATGCTCCGAAATTATTACACGACCCTCCCGGTGTCTATATAGCTATCTACTAGTGATAGAGCAAGTGAACCCCACACCGCCGATAAAAGATTATGAAGAGACTCGGCCAATCCGAAATCGGTGTTTACCGGCTCTAGAAAGGAAGTGGAAAAAATGAAATAAAGAGGATATTCTTATCCCCATGACCCGTGATCGTTATCCACTTGCATACTTTTCTTGTGGTACCTTTCCTCGTACTTGGCCGTCAGGTTGCACTGCATAATGTAGAGTGCGCGTGCGGATATCTCGTGAATTATCGTATTGTACTAGAATAGGTACAGCACTCACAAAACGGTTGGCATTTATTCCCTTTGCTCTCTTGGTGGACCGATATATTTGTAACTTGGGCAGAAGCGTCACTGATGGTGGTGGTGGTGGTGGTGGTGTTCATAATCATGTACCATCACTCGTGCACATTTTGTGGTCTGACGGGAAACGAGGGGGTAGGATCCCGAAGGGTAAGACTCTTATGAAGGTTAGTGTGCAGTAAGCTAATATTTTCTGGAGAGCATTTGGGCATTGAAGAGAATATGTCATGAATTTTGATTGTAGAAGCCACTGAATGTGAAGGTTGAATTGCTTCCGCTGCATAAATTCCTTACTCGACGCATTGTTAAGCTGCGCGACAAGAAGGAAGCATGACGATGTTGCACATGTACTAGGAGAAGACAGATATATAAGTGGGTAATTTATTATCATCATAATGAAAAAATAATAAGACTAATGTTCTGGAGGGCAATTATACTCGGTAATCTACTTTATTCTATTTTTCTTAATTTACTACTTACTAAATTCCATATTATTGCAGGCGACTGTGGACTTACCACATAGGGGAAAATGATAGTGAGGAGGAGAAAGAACATTGGAAAGAAATCATAACAGAGGAAAATGAAAAGTAGGCTTATCGTATAGCTACTAGTAAGCATCTAGCTCTCACTCAAGAATGAGGAACTTGATAGCAAAAGGCTCTGGAGTAGTTCAACCAGAGAGGAGATAAAATTAATTCCTCCGAAAAGTGTACTGGGAGGTATAAGAAATACAAACTGAAGCTGGAAGACATGTTTAAGGAAAATAAGGTTACCTTTACTAGCAAAGGTAGGTTATTATCTATTATCTATAGAAAATCTTGAGAAAATGAATTTAAGCTAAGACTATGACTTTTGTTAGGTGGTATTAATTGGGTTTCTTATCAGAAACATGTCTTGCAGCCTAAGCACTAGTACTCATTTGCCAGTAAGCTTCAATGCAGTACTGGTATACCAGTTGCCTACGTGGTTGAAGATAATGCCCCAACCCATTAGACTGCTCGCCTTATTGACTAGCTGGAATAACATCAGCAAGGGATTGTTACCCTGGATTGGCCCTCCAGATGACCTGACCTCAACTCTTTTAAGCCTGCCTGGAGCTATGAAAAAGACAAGATCTCTATCCATAGTATCAATTTACCAGAGCAAAATAGACTATAGTAAACCATGTCAAAGCTACTTTGGCAAAGGTATCATACTAGCTCTCCCAGGACTATATAGACTCACGATGCCATTCGTTTCTTGAAAAGCTACAACTCGTAATTTTACATGAGGGTGGGAATAGCTTCAATAGGTAGTGCATGCTCTGTGGAGTCATTAAATATTAGAAATATGGCATCTGATTCTATAGAACATTATATGGAATTAGACGAAATTGTTTTCTGGTTTTTCCCAGCTTTTTCGATTAACCAACTTGAATACAACCAGCAATACTATTCGCTGTGGCTATGCCCACCGAGATATTGACTCATCTGACTAATTTTGTGGCTTGGTATTCACTAGTCCAGAATTGCGCCTTCTAATTTCAATCCGGCCACATGAGTACTGTAGCAAGAAGGGGGACAAAAGAAGGAATATCTGTTTTGTTTTCCCATTTGCTGTGTACCTATTTCTAGCTGGTAAGCCCATTGGACATGAACACCTTACGAGTATATTGATGGGTGCTTAACCATCCGATAGAGTCGGAAATATCATTACTAGCCAAGTAATTCTCCCTTGGATTGTGGAATGCGTCTTAACTTGTTATTAATAATCGCCGCAGTAGGAAAAACTTGAAGATTCATTCACGAGCAAAAGGGATATCCTCAAATTAGACTCCGAGATTCATATTCGGGTCATTCGTTCCATTTGTTTGACCAGATTTCGGAGTAGAGATGGGCAGAGGGGACGTCACCAAACATCACTCACCCTGCCCGTCGGAGTCCCCTGTTGGAAATAACGGTTTGATGGTCGCACTTTTTGTGGAATATGCCTGCACTCTGTGGCCGCAAAGGTACGCTTATCCATCTCTGAAGTGAGCCGCAAGCTCTGAAAAAGTTTTTACACCACTGTTTTTCTTTCCTTCTTGTCTTTTCTCCTTCACTCCCTCACATTTTCAACTTTCCTCAAGTCTTTCCTTTCCATCAACTCATCACAATCAATCAATCATGATCTTTATCTCCGCTCAATACAATATTTGGGTCTCCACTTAAGTCGTTCTACTCCTCTACGTAAAACCCTCACAGTCAATCATTACCTCAGCATCCAATTTTTTTTTTCAACAGCTCCTAATGAGAAAGGGTCCTTTTAGCTAGGGAACGAAATTGTACGCCGAGCTTTCTACTCACTATTACGGATATGTAGTGAACCTAATCAACAACCTTCTACTACAAGACAAAAACGATCAATTCCCTAGAGTGCACGAACCTCCCCTCCAGTCCCCCACTGTCCCTCGCCCTACCTCACCACCATCCCCGGCTATCCTCTACAATCTCTGGCCATCACCTCTTGTTCCCTGCCGTAAGAGCATAGACCCAATGGACCCAAAGCTTACAATAACATGCCGGAGTCATAAAATATCACTCAACTACCCCACTCCCATTCCCGGCCCCCTTCCTCGCATCTCTCATCTCCCAATATACGATAAATACCAAGCCCACCGCTCCACTCTGAACCCCACAAACAAACAAAAAAAAAAAACACCACAAGTCTCCAAATCCCCAATATCCAAAACGTAAATCTCTGTCCGGGCAGAATCAATCAAAAATCAACCCGATCCCCTCCTGCATGCTCATATCGCATTACTGTATCTGGCTAATCTCCTTTCCACACTAAGAGGTCAAAAGCAAGTGTGGCGAAATACGCGAGCTTCTTTGAGCTGAGAGCAGCCATTAGGGGTATGAGTTTCACAAATATTTATCATGGAGACTTTTATCATTTATTTAAAGGAAGCAACTAACCGAGAAGGGTTACTTTGTGTGAAAAATTCCGATTCACACATCATTCTGACCTCTCAACGCGGATACGAGCTTAACCCGTTATTGCAGTATCTCAAGGTTACAACCGGAAGTTATAGTTTTTGTTTCTTTCCCTCCGTATATATTGTAACAAGAATTATCATATTCTTCTCAAGCCATAGACTTCGAGGTACTCAATTTATGATACCCATATAATTTGGAAATCGCGATTTATCACTCAAAATCAGAGCTCGGTCTCGGGTTTTATCCTCAGCATAGTATGGGCTGCTCTTCACTACACTTCTTGCCGTTAGACTACCCTGATCCAACTTTATAACCATACCCTATCCAGCCGTGATATACGGACGCTACTTTCTCATTTCTCACCACTTCCTGCTCACCTTCCCCTTCCGCCTCCCCATTTCCTACCAATGCTCGCCAATTTCAGTTTTTTCATTGGGGTTTGTGAGTATAAGAACTCCTCTTGTCCCGTGTGGTGGAGATCGCGCTCAACTTTCTTCCTTTTATACCTACGGATAGCTAAGATTTTTCGCCTGCTTGTGCTGGTCCTGGTAGACTGCGGCTAGCATGATACAACATCTTTGGCGGATATCCAGGCCCTCAGCCCCTCTCTAAGCAACAGCAAGCTCAATAGTGCCGAAAAAGGATGCCCAGTGTAGCTTAGTAAATAGGAAAAAATAAGTAGGACTGTATGCAATGCCAAGGGACAACAGTGGACGGTACGAGTGGTGTTTCATAAACTCTGCTCTACCTAGATCTTTTCCGAAAGCTGGTTAAACAAGTGGAACGATTGAACCAAGTAGCAAGCACGGCGACGTTGATTGATCGCTGGATTGAACCCTGGAAATGACCGCACAGTCGCACCCTGCTAAAATAGAACACTCTATACGGGAAGCCTTGCTATTACGAATGAACCCTCTGGAATTTACACCCAGCTCTCATACGAGCCATCTCCGCTATAAGGAATTTCTTCCAAAATCTCCTTATTGTATGACGAACGAAATATCCTGACGAGGTGTGGGTATGGGACCAGTAGCATGGGGGGAGGGATGTGGATGGGGGACAACAGGTCAGGTTTTGGTGTAAAGAGATCCAGAACTCCCAGAAGTCCATACGGAACAGTGAGGTATCCCGATTATCCAGATTCGGGATAACTAGGTGTGACTATTCCGACTAACCCTATTTTCCCATTCTGATATATCCAAAAACAGCCTAGCTCTAACAGTATGGCCAGATAGCAGAGTATAAGAGCTGGTTTTTTTGGTGACCGTTCTACCCTGAGCGTCTCAATCACACCAACACCACCGCGCCCCTATCACTCCAGTACCACTAAACCAACACCACCGCACCCCCATCACCCCAGCGCCACTAAACCTCGACTACAGCAAAACTAACAAGCCGCTATTGCCCTGATGCCACAAAGTTCAATTGCCCGACCAGATTCTCCTGACCTTGGCGGAACTACTATGACGAATGTGGATGGAAGAACTATCGCTATAGCCATGACTCAGCCAGTGGGCATTGACAGAACTGGTATTGACCAAGTTAAAACTATTGCACCAACTGGTCTTACAAAGCAGTTAGACCAGCTCAATGCCTACCTAGATGATATAATCGAGGATGTGGCTGAGCTAAACCAGAGCATGGCCGTGACGGGTAAAGCACTGATCGGGCTTGGTGAGGATATCAAGCTATTGAGTCAAACCACGGCCCGCTTGTGTGTTAAAATCTTCCCTTTATTTACCTAGTCCAGTTGAGCGCTAACCCAGGCATGGTTCAAACAGGCACTCCTATCAGCTTCCCCGCCTCGATAATAGAAATGCAGTAAATGAGGATTTCGTTCTGACCCCACTGTGCGGGGTTAACAACAATGTCATCGACAGTTTTCCTCTAACACTTAGAGATCTTAATGCACTAGACGGTGAGTGAAACTTACCAAATACACTCCCGTTTGAAAAGTCTTCATAACCAGACCGGTCCATTTATGTAGTTGTGGCTGCGCTTGACTGGCACTAATATGCTACGCCAGCCACAACTAAAGTACTAGGACAAAGCTATTCGTCCGATCGGCGGCAACCGGGCAACCCCTCAAAAAACCCCACCTCCACGATCAACCACCCCTCAACAACCATGCCTCCAGAAAAGACTGGCAATCTCACAGAGTTTGAGAAAGGGCAAATGGTTGCCTTGAAAGAAAAATCTCTCTCTTTTTCTGAAATTGGAAAGATCTTAAGTCGTCCCAAGAGTACTGTTCTAAGTTTCTACAACCGGTTCCAAAAGAGGGGTGATGTGAAAAACCTCCCCATGCCTGGAAGACACAAAATGATCGATACCAGAACCCATCGCCGCCTAGTCAGAGAGTCTAAGAAGGCACGCCACCTCCCCTTATCAGAATTGCGCAATGAGGTTGCACCACATGCCTCAGTCAAGACCATCAAGCGACCTTTAGCATCAGTCAACATCAAGAAGTGGAGAGCCAGGAAAAGAGCATTTCTGAAAGATAAGCATGCTGTCAAGAGGCTAGCTTGGGCCAAGAAGTATAAGGATTGGACACAGGAGGACTTTGAGGGGGTCATCTTTAGTGATGAATGCATGGTTGAAAAGTTCAAAGATCCTAAGGGTATTTGGGTGTTCAGAACACCTGAGGAAAAGTGGCATAAAGACTGCATTCATAGGGTTACAAAAGGACCTGGGATAAATTTGATGGTATGGGCTTGTATTTGGGGTAAAAATAAGGGTCCTCTGATTCCTATTTTTGACAAGAGTGTGAATAGATTTGTATATATTGGAGTTTTGGAGGATGGCTTAGTTGATGTCTGGCAGGAGGTGGAGGACACAGTTGGGGATCCTATCTTTCAGCAGGATGGTGCAAAGATACATACTGCAAGAGATACTATGGCTTGGTTTGCAGGAAACAACATACAGATTATGGAATGGCCACCCAATTCCCCAGACCTCAATCCTATTGAGCACTGTTGGAAGAGGTTGAAGGAAAAGCTATACCAGCGCTTTCCCAACATTCACAAGACTAAGGGGGGGCCAGATACTGTTAGAAGATGTCTAGCAGAACCTCTTGATGTGGTTTGGACTCAGGATATTGAAGGGCATTTTTTGGAAAGCCTGTGGGAGTCTATGCCTAGGAGAGTGGCTGCCATTCTAGATGCAAAGGGATGGTATACTAAGTATTGATTTTTTTTCTCTAAAATTTTAGATGGAAGTTTTCTTATATCTACTGGATATGTACATAGATTTTCAGTTCATTCTAAGCAGTTGTGATTGTATAGGTAATAAATTTATGGTGGGAGTGGGGTTGCCGTTGCCGCGCCGGACGAAAAGCTTTGTCCCCGTACTTTACATAAATGGACCAGTATACAGTATAGGAATTAGAGCTAACAAAGTGAGACTAGATGCCGGTATCGATGTTCTACTTCAAGAGCTAGGAGTGCCGGTGGCTGCCGAAACGGAATTGGCCGCCAAAAAGAGAATGTTCCGCTGCTACATTGGGGCTCCGTGATTGCTAGGAGAGATCAGGACCACTTATTCAGAGGCAGGTACTTCTCCCTACTCGTCCCGGTGGCACCCACTAGCAGATTTCTCAATGAATTCATGAGGTTTGCAGACACCACAAACCAGTCTCCGTCTTACTATTTGGGTTGTTTTGATATTTGCTCGGGTTTGTGCTTTCTCTTTTTTCTCTTTTTTTAGGTCTTGTTTGGCATTACTAGTATAAATAAATTACAATACAAGTTCAAAATAGCATATAGTGCCTTGCGTATAAAGTGTGCATCTGAGGCATTACCCAATGTAGCACCCAACTCTGTGAGGAATAACTCTCACCATCAACACCTATTAATAGCTCGCCGAGTTTATAGCCAACAACTACAAGACCGTAAATTTAGGCTCTTAATACCTCTATCAAGGTGAAGTTAGGAGTAAGGTCTCAAAACTTGTCTCCCCTTTGTAGCAATTACCTTCTCCCCTTCCCTCCAGCTCCCCACAGCCGGACATCCCACCTTGTTCATCACGCCTCACTCGATGATGGCCGAAATATGGCTCACCTATTTAACCTTTCGGTCGATCTGTGAGCTGTCAACTTCTCTTGATACTATCCCTTCTACAATACCGTTTCTCCACTATGCTTCATCTTACTGGGGAGATTCCATGCACGGAACGAGATGACAGAAGGGGTGAAACCCTTGCATTACGACATCTTCAGCGAGATACGAACCACATATCAGCTGAGATCCTCCTTCGCGAAGAGAGGGGTGGCTAGTTGTCCTGAATGGACCGTCTATGCGGCAGACGTCCCAACCTCCGAGAATTTACCGGACTACACTGCATTGCATTCATGGTATTGTGATTGACATGTTGGATATGAAAAGATGGGATCCGAACGAGGGCCATTCTTGTTGAAAATTGGCACGAAGGTTCCATATCTATGACACTTACTACATGTTGAAGCGATAGTATGTTTGGGCGAGAGGTTAGTTGCAGCGGAGATGTTTTTGGAAGATGCAGGAACTCACCTGGAACGATCGCAATCAGAACAGTCACACCTAGCTACCCAGAATCTGGATAATCGGGATACCTCGCTATTCCGTATGACTTCTAAGAGTTCTAAATCTCTTATACCGAAACCTGACCTGTTCCAGGAGTTCACGGTGCTTCGCCCGTCATACGGTAGAGAGCTTTCGGAAGAAATTCCTTATAACGGAGACCGTTTGGCGGATAGGAGCGGGGTGTAAATTCCCGAGGGTTCTTTCGTAATAGCGAGGCTTCCCCTATAAAGAGTCCCATTTTAGCAGGGTGCTACTAAAGCTATACCCTATTTTTTCCATTTCCATAGCTCTGAAAACGGCCTAGCTCTAACAGTATGACCTGATAACAGTGTTAAATGCAGTATAAGAGCTGGGTTTCCCAGTGACCGTTCCACCCCGAGACACAACCGCACCCCCATCACCCAGAAAGCCGTTATTATCCCAATGCCACAAGGTTCAATTGCCGGACCAGATTTCTCTGACCTCGGCAGGGCTGCTATGATGAATATGGATGGTAGAACTACCACTGGAACCGACCAAACTGAAAACATTGCACCAACTGGTCTCTAAAGCAGCTAGACCTGCTCATTTCCTGTGTGGACGATCTAAGCCAGAGCATGGCCCGGACGAATGAAAACACGGTCGGGCTTGGTGAGGATATCAAGCTATTGAGTCAAACTATGGCCCGCTTGTGTGTTAAATTCTCCCTTTATTTACCTAGTCCAGTTAAGCGCTAACCCAGGCATGGTTCAAACAGGCACTCCTATCAGCTTCCCCGCCTTGATAATAGAAATGCAGTAAATGAGGATTTCGTTCTGACCCCACTGTGCGGGGTTAACAACAATGTCATCGACAGTTTTCCTCTAACACTTAGAGATCTTAATGCACTAGATGGCAAGTGAAACTTACCAAATACACTCCCGTTTGAAAAGTCTTCGTAACCACACTGGTCCATTCATGTAGTTATGTCTGGCGTAGCATACCAGTGCCAGTCGAGCGCAGCCGCAACTACATAAATGGACCGGTCTAGTTACAAAGACTTTTCAAACGGGAGTGTACAGTATGGGAATTAAAGCTAACAAAGTGTGGCTAGATGCCGGTATCGATGTCCTAGTTCAAGAGCTAGGTGTGCCGGTGGCAGCTGGAACGGAATTGGCCACCAAAAAGAGAATCTTCCGTTGTTACATTGGGGCTCCGTGATTGCCAGGAGAGATCAGGACATCTTATTCAGAGCCATGGTACAGTACTTTTTCTTATTTGTTTCGGTGGCATTCACTAGCAGATTTCTCCATGAATTCATGAGGTTTGCAGACACTATAAATCAGTCTCCCTCTTAGTATTGAGATTGTATTGCTCTTTGTTCAGGTTTATGCTTTCTCTTTCTTCTCCTTTTTTTTTTAGTCTTGTTACTAGAATCCAGTGCGTGGTCCAAGAACAAAAATGGACATTAGATTACACGGGGCGGGATACTGAAAGGTTTCCAGAGGTTAGAGTATAAACTGGAATGGTGGAATTTGACTCTTTTTTTACTCTTTTTTCGGGGAGATAGAAGGAGTTAGCTTGAACTGTGCTGTCGGATCTCTCTTTATCAGCCTCTGTCATGATCAACTTACCGACCGTTGACGTGAAGGGAAATGCACGCTGACACCGGCTCTGCGCTTAGCTTTAGTGCATGGGTTCGGGATGAACTTAAGTTCTAGAAGCCAAGGTCGCTAGTTCTATTCCCCCTGTCTGAAGAGCGCGAGTTAAACTCAACATACCGGTTGACTACTAGGATGGCTTCCCGAGGTGATTAATAACCTTAAAGAACGGACCACATAGTGATCTACGGGATCTCCCGATAACATACAACATCACGGAAATTCCATGCTACATTGCCTTCCTAGGCTTTCACTCCTGATAGCGAGATTGGCCTTCCGAAGGACAAGAAAGATAGTCAACGTTCTCTCGATTTTAGATCTGCTCTAAGCCTTAGTCGGAGGGAGCGATGAATAGCGAGGGAGCGAGTGTGAAAAGTTCAGCTCTTCCACTGATATGGATTAGTACCCGGATGCCTCTATCAAGATGGCCGGATATTAGGCCTGATTGGGGGTCTGAGGTGAGGATCTTGCTGACCTTTAACCTTGGGATGGTTAGTTAGATTATGGTATTGGGATGCTAACGCAGGTGTATTGGGCTGGGGTAGTTTATGATAACAATAGGTATCAGGAGTTTACGATTTGCAGTTCAGCACTCGGGCGGCGGGATTTTTGAAGGTATGAGGTATTAAAAATTAAAACCCAGTAGTCAACTAACAGATCCCAGAGGACCAAGAGAGGAGAAAAGAAGAAATATGAGAAGAGTGCCACAGTATTATTTATCCAGCCCAGTCATAGCCCCCCCTGTTAACCCACCCATTTAGCGAATTATATCGCACATCACCCATCGCCAGCCTCCTGCTCATCACACAACCTCACCAACTTCTCCTCCAACCTCTCCATCATCCCGATTCTGCTCCTCCCAGCAACCATCATGATAAACCACTTCATGCCGAACGGACATCTGTAAACTTTAAACCGCTCCTTGACCACAACCCCGGTAATGGAGTCTTCGACCCAAAACAAGCTTCCGGTAACCACTCCTATCTCGGCCCTAGAAGTGGACAGCATTCCCATGACTTCGTCTGGCTCCGAGAATTCCGCCGTGTATGTGGAGGGTATGGTTAGCCCGCATGCCAGGGGTATGGGGATGCGGTCTGTTATGGTGTATGTAGTATTGCCTTCGTCGTCTCTGTCATTAGAGTCTGCGTGTGGTGGAGGTTGTGGTTGTGGTGAGCGGTGGAAGGATTCGACGAGTGGGTTTAGAGTGATCAGGTTCTCGGGGGTTTGTAGGAAATTTACGAGGGCGGTTAGGGTAGGGGTTTTGCGAAGGAAGATGGTGGAGGTTATGGTATCCGCGGTTTTGGTGATTGTTATCATGATGCTTCAGCCGTCGTAGGTTGATACCGGCACTTGTACGGTTCGTGTGGTGTATTTAATGAATTTTTGTTATGTAGAAGGGAAGGAGAGAGGATGTAGCGTGCTTGGTGGGTTTGGCGTGCAGTTGGAGAAGTGTGCGAGGCCTAGACAGAGGAGGAAGAAGCTTGGCTAAGACAGAGTTCCGACTAGGCTCCAATATGGTAGGCGTCACCGAAGTGATGAGGATCATTTTCACAGTCAATCCCATGAAGGTCGACATAGAAATGACTGTTTGGCGTTGGGTCAGGCGGGCAGTTACAGCACGATACCCAAACATCCATACTATGCCCACCCGTCTCTTGTGGATTAGCTTTACGGCCATATTAAGTATCACGCGCCTATTTGCGATCCTTCTTTATAAGGTCTTACAGCTGCGCTCGCTCTGCGTTCTAGGAGGGTTCCTAATCGATGCGTAGCACTCTAACCTAATCTCAATACAGAATCACTTATTAACAATTCCCACGCTAACACAGTTCGTAGAGATCGGTTACAGGTACTACAAACAATCCAAACTGGCAGCACCGCCATAGCGCATTTCCCCTCAAGGACTCCTAGGGAAGGCAATCATAAAGGGATTCGGGATTCTGTTGCTAACTTAGGGATCTCCTCTTATTGAAACGAGCCTGCGCTGGTTTACAAACGCTCCCGATTCCACCCATAACGCCTAACCACACCTTAGGTCCAAGTTAACACTGCCGGCACAATATTCCGGCATTTTCCCGAGCTGGAAAACTCCATCATGTCATGGAAGCATAAGCAATTAAGGAAGCCGGCCTCTCTTCGAGGAACTCGGTCTCCCTTTGCAGAAGCTTAGCCTAGGATCGGGTAGGCATTAACTCTAACCCCTTCCCCGAGGGGCCCCCAGCTACAAGTAAAACCGCCGTCTAACTCTAGCACGGTTAATCGGAACTAAAACGTAGCTTCAGGGTCTCGGGTTGTTTGCCACACTTGTACTGGTAGTGCGCTTCTGGTGCAGCCAGCAGCAGTCGAGTGCTTGAGGCTCACTATCACGGCAGATGAGCTCTGATTGGTTCGGGGGTACTGCACTACTGTTTTGGTGGATATCCCGGCCTTACAGTGGTACCAATGTCTCTTGCACGAGATACTGCACTATGGATGCTTCGGGTGAGGGGTGACGATGAAAGGCACCCAAATGCCCCCACGGGGGAGATACTGCACTGGGCTCTCGTGATGTGCCGGCATGATAGCAGGTGGAGACACAGGACGGACGAAACACAGTGTGCCATGCGGCACACCAGGACCTAGACCACTCCATACCCACGGCGCCGGTTTGCTTGCCAGTTCCTATGAATTACTGCAATGATATCGCCCATCCCCGGTCTTTTTGGCCTGTAAAATGCATCAGAGAACCATGGTCGCAACCTTGCTGCGGCTGTGGCTGCTCTGCGCATTTTGTTAGCTAAAACGCCCGAGGATGAGTTATATCATTACTCGAGTAGAAGCTGGCAGAGTAAACCGGCACCGTGAGAAACTGTTCTCGTATGATACGAGTACAAATACAACAGTATTTTAGCCTCGGCGGCGTAAAGAAGCTTTCTGTCCCCGTAAAACCCCTTTTGATCTTTTATCTTCGTTAGGTCGCTGATGACTAGATTCAGGAACAAAAGTTCATGGGAAGGATTAGTGCTTTCCTTATGCGGTATAGCTTCAGCCCTTTCACTGTGTTAGATCTCAGTACGGTAACTAGTTTTCGCAATTCTGTTTACTCGCCAAACAAAACCCACTGGGGGCCGGTGCCGCGGTTTACAGGGATAATCTGATAGCAAATCGCAAGGGTTTGCTCAAGGCACTGGCACTGACATTGAACCGGCCGCTGTCATAACTTGGCACGGAAAAAGAAATGAAGTTGATGCAGCCTTACGCCACTCCCGCCGGGAAAAAGATGATGCCAGGAGCTTATCAATATCATTTGCGGAACTCGACCGCAGGCACCACAAAACGCTTTTCTCCCAAGGTGATATTTGCTCTAGTTTTCCAACTCTCTATCCGAGAAATATCTATCTCAAACCTTGCCCAAAAATCGGGACATTCCAAGTGCCGGGAAAAATAACTGTCCTCCTCCAAGGTAGCTAACCCTATCCCAGGTTCCAGGAACAAAATTGGTGGACGAGTTTATCCGTCTTTCGCTCACGAGGATCATCCCTCGAAAGGGAACAATTAATTTACAAACCTAGAAGGAAAGAAAAACAAGAGTTGTAGCCGAGCAACCCCGAGATTCCCCCCAACTTCTCCAGGATCCCCATGGGAAGCGAGATCCACCTACCCAAACCCTTTTCTTTCCCACCCACTAGCAGCAACATGGGGGGGGAAGGTATGTGTATGTCAATGACGTGAACACGGCCAGCTTCCTAATCCTACTAGGGAAAGAAGAGGGGGAAACACGCAGAGGACAACTTTAGTAGCCAACTCCGGTGCTGGAGTGAGAGACGCCTGGGGGCTTCGCATCCTGCGGATCAAGGTATTTAACTCCCAGTCTTCTCAACATTTCGTATTTCAAACCACCGTGCCCTAGACTCCACAATAGATTTTAGCAGATAGGTATATTAGACGCTGTGATAGACGACATGGCGAAGTTTTTGGGACTTCGCGGGGAGCGGCTTGGCTTCGCCGTTTCGTTCATCTGCACGACCGGTTTCTTGCTCTTTGGGTATGATCAAGGTTGGTTATGTCCCCTATATGCTTATTCATCGAGGCTAATGGACGGATAAACGAACCAGGTGTCATGAGCGGGATCATCACATCCCCAGAGTTCAACTCTGCGATCCCGGAAACGAAAAATAATTCTACCATGCAAGGGTTTGTTACAGCAATCTACGAAATCGGCTGTTTATTTGGTGCTGTAGTTGTCCTGTTCACGGGAGAGGCTATGGGGCGTCGAAAGGCAATCATCTCTGGGGCTTCAATCATGATTCTTGGTGTGATTATTCAAGTTACAGCATATGCCGGACATCAACCATTGGTGCTGCCACTACCACCACCTTCTGATATCCATGGCTGCTAACAACTGTCAGGCACAATTTGTTATCGGCAGGATAGTAACTGGAATCGGAAATGGTATGAACACCAGTACTATTCCAACATACCAAGCCGAGTGTGCAAAAACCAAAAACAGAGGCCTATTGATCTGCATTGAGGGAGGATCAATCGCATTTGGAACTTGTAGGTTTTATATCTTAGCATGACCCTACTCGGAGCTAAAAGAAGACAGTGATAAGCTACTGGCTCAACTACGGCGTCAGCTACACCAAAAGCGACCTAGTCTGGCGTCTCCCCATCTCTTTCCAAGTGATCTTTGCCCTGATCATCATCGCCGGCATGACAGTCCTCCCTGAATCCCCCCGTTGGTGCGCTCCCCTTCTACCTTACCCGATCCAAAACCTAAATTCCTTTATAGGCTCCTTTCGAAAGACCGCGACGAAGAAGGCACATTTATAATCGCGGCCCTAAACGGTGAAGCTATCGATTCCCCAAAAACCCAACTAGAAAAGCGCGTAATTCTCGACTCAATGATGGCAACCGGCGAAATCGACAATAAGTCCTCTTTCCGCGACCTCCTAACAAACGGCAAAACACAACATCTCCGCCGTGTAATCCTGGGCGCAAGCTCCCAACTCATGCAGCAGATTGGCGGATGCAACGCTGTGATCTACTACTTCCCCATTCTTTTCGAATCTAGCATTGGACAGAGCCGCAACATGTCCCTAATCATGGGCGGTGTGAACATGGTCATTTACGCAATCTTCGCGACGACATCATGGTTTATTATCGAGCGTGCGGGCCGACGAAAGTTGTTCCTTTGGGGAACTGTCGGGCAGATGAGCGCTATGGCAATTACCTTTATATGCTTGATTCCAGGAACGCAAGCTGCGGCTAAGGGCGCTGCTGTGGGATTGTTCTTGTATATTGCGTCGTTTGGAGCGACCTGGTTGCCGTTGCCATGGTTATATCCCGCTGAGGTTAACCCCCTGCGGACGAGGGGGAAGGCGAACGCCGTGTCGACTATCACGAACTGGTTGTTCAATTTCGTGGTCGTGATGATCACTCCGGTCATGATTGACCGGATTGGCTGGGGCACTTACTTGTTCTTTGCTGTTGTCAATGCCTGCTTTTTGCCGTTCATGTTTGTGCCTGTTTTCCCTTCATTCCTTACTTCCTGCATTGTTCGAAGGTGGTGGATGGCTGACAAACTAACTGTGGAATAGCTACTTCTTCTACCCAGAAACCCGCCTCCGTTCTCTCGAAGAGATTGACTTCATCTTCGCAAAGGGATACGAAGAGAAGATCTCGTACGTTAAGGCGGCAAAGGAGCTCCCTCTGCTCTCACCTGAGGAGATCGAAGAGTACGCCATCCGCTATGGCTTCGCATACGCTAGTGAGCCAGAGAAGCCTACAGACTTATTCGTCGAGCGCCGGAAGTCAAACTAACTCGTGCATAAATGACTTGA
>Ga0307507_10006149_pt1 | contig 18782 bp, 14 predicted proteins | sample 7_EM_MG_FD_207223 | JGI IMG/M metagenome (GOLD analysis project Ga0307507, IMG submission 207223) | Populus trichocarpa ectomycorrhiza microbial communities from riparian zone in the Pacific Northwest, United States - 7_EM | ecosystem: Host-associated > Plants > Roots > Unclassified | place... | reverse complement strand
TATTTTTTTTATTTGATCTTTTTTAGCGAAATTAATAGTCAATTGCTTCTAATTTATTGAGGGCAAGATTTAAAGATATAAGACTAAAATAAAATAAAAATTAAGAAACTATTAAATTTTTATCGACTAGGATCATATGTCTTTTTTATACTATCATTATCATTGTTACTTTTCAATATTCTTATGAATTAGCACATCAAATTTTCATCAACTAGGATCTTATGTCTTTTTTCATTTTTTGTAAGGATACAAATTACTTGTTTAATTATTACTTTTTTCATCAACTAGATCTTATGTCTTTTTTATATTATCATTATTATTATAGTTTATTATGTAAGGATAAAATTTTCAATATCATTTTATGTTATTGATGTGTTCCCTTTTTTATTATCTATTTTATTATATTTGCATAATAAGAGATAAAAAAAAAGTAGAATGGCATTATACATGTGTAAAACAGTAAAATAACAGCTCCTTCAATTATTTTGTTAATTATCTTTAATAAACTAGATGAAAGGATAATATTGAAAACAATTAGTAATATTAAGGACAAAACTGATTCTTCAAATTGGTTAAGGGTTACATTGTGAATAAGTTAATAATAGGTAAAGGGTATTCTCATTGAAAAAGCGAAATGTATACACGTTTGTTTTTTTTCAAATTAACTTTTTTTTTAGATCATTTTGATGTGCTAATATCAAAAATAATTTTTTAAAAATAATAATAAAACATTATTTTGATACATTTCCGAGCAAAAAATATTTTAAAAAACAACCGCTACCATACTCTAAAACACCCTTTTAGTTTTTTCAAAGTTGACACATAACAATAACTTCACTCATTTAATTATCTTTCTTGCTTTTTTTTTTCTATTGATTTCACCTCATAATTGTGGTATTTGCTTCCTCTATATTAAGTGAATTAAGTTTTTTGTTTATTATATTATGTTCAAATTTTAAGATATATTTATTCCGAAATGAATTCATACATAAAAAAAATATTCAATCTATCTTTATACAATTAATTACATCCAATTTATTTTTAAAAAGTTGTATATTTATAATCAATCATTTTGTCAAACTTGTACCATCAAAACTAAAGGAAATACATTATTTGACTTGCACATGACTAATTTCATATGTTATATATCCAAACCTTTATTAAGAGATGAATAGGAAGAAAAGAAGATTCGACATTCTAGTTAGAATTTGATAAACAGAGGTTTAATACTTAGTTTTGATAAATTAAACATTTAAGCTATTCCACACATGACAAGTTTTGAAGAATTTCTAGCATTTCCTTTGTTTCAAATTTGTTTTAAGGAGGAGTATTTGAGATATATAAAATATGAATTTGGTTATGTTGTCAGTCATGTTATATATATATATTTTTTGTTAGATCAAATGAAAAATAGATTAAAGACACAATAATATTTTAAGGATAGATCAAATATAATTAAATATATAAAAATAGATTGGACACGAATATATCAAGCCATTTTCCTTAATTTCTTTGACAATTGAAAACACAAAGTTAATACCATAGTTTTTAAACCCGGCTCGGTCCAAGGTTCGTGTTCCGGGTTTTGACCGGGTCGCCCGGATCAATTTTTTTTTTTATAAAAAAATCAAAACAACGTCGTTTTATTAAAGTTTTTGACTGGGTCTTGCCGGGTCAGCCGGGTCACACTGAGTTTTTCCTTCTCCTATTTTTTTTTCAATCCGGCCCGGTTCCAGCCCTGGATTGGTCGGTCCCGGGTTGACCCGCCGGGCTGGGCCGGATTTTAAAACTATGATCAATACCTTTACTAACCTTTTATATATAAAAAAAATATAGAGTTTTAGTCTTATTGTTTAGAATGAAAGAAATACGCAGAGAATTAGAGAACTAAAAGGTTTAAACGACATATCTTTTGAGCAAGGATGATATTCGATTAAATTAAATTGTGGTCGGTTTTTTATTCACTTGCTTCCAATTGGAAATATTTAAATTTGGTATTTGTCTATACTCTTGACCGATCAAGTTAGGTGGAGGACTTTCTCCATCCAACATATAAACTCAAGTACTCGATCAGCTCCGAGGTTGTTTCCTAATTAATATTACAAAAATAAAATCAAGGTTAAAAATACAAATTAAATTTCAAATCCATAACTAAAACCATAAGAAATCCTTTATAAACAATAAAAAAAAAATTTGTACATCCTATTAAAAAAAAATACAACTTCATAAAATACAAAAAAAATAGAAAATAAGATAAGGTTGCCGCAAGTAACGAGATAACAAACTCTTCACCCAACTTTGCATGTAGCCTAAACAACCAAACCGAGTCGGGTTTTAGCTATTCAGACTAAAATCATGCCATAACCACCGTGAACCAATAAATCCAATTGGTAAGGCTAACATATTTTAAAAAAATTAAAAATAAGAAATGCATCTAAATGTTAAGATACTCAAATTAATAACAAATGTAAAAGAGTTTTGAAAACAAGTTTTGGGTTAGCAATAGCATATTAAAAAAGGAAGAGAACTTTCTTTTGGATTTACTAGGTTGGAAATAAAAGTGGTTCATTTCAGACGACAATCATGCTTGTTTTGTCTTTGTTTGGCCATAAATCTTGCGTTTCTCTCTTTGTACAAAAAGGAATCTGTCTTTTGAATTTCGGTTCATGTTAGAATTATTTTGTATATTTTGGATCGTTTTCATATGTTAATTTTAAAAATAATTTTTAAAACATAAAAAAGATATCATTTTGATATAATTCAACAAAAAAAATACTTTAAAAAATAATTATAACTACACTCTAAACAGACACTGATTACGTTGGAAATAAAAGTGGTTCATTTCACACGACAATCATGCTTGTTTTGTTGTTTGGCCTTAAATCTTGCGTTTCTCTCTTTGTACAAAAAGGAATCTGTCTTTTGAATTTTGATTCATGTTGGGAATCGTTTTGTATTCCTATGGGAGAGAGGACATTTGGGTAATTCTCTTTATTAGGGTTATAAAATCAGAATTTTCCAAAAAACAAAACCTGTCAATTCCATGAATCAAACGCCTCAAAAGTCCAAACGCCTGAATCAATTCCTTGCTGCGATGTTTAGATTTTATATACGTTTCATCACTAAAATACCCATGTAATAAGATCAAATGTTTAGTATGGGAAAGGTTGTTTTCGTCATTATAAAATTAGTTAGTGCCACTAATTTCAGAGGAACCGGAACGTCTCCGCTTTATCCGGTGTGACAAAAACTTCTCGAACATAATGACAACAATACCCACACTGCATGGGGCCCGCTAACATCCACTCTCAAGGCCATAAACGGGAAAACGCATCCCGCTGTCAAGGTCAGTGACGGCATTTTGAAAAACGCGGCATTTGAAAAGTTTAGCTTAAACGAGCAAAAATGGTTAAAAATGAGGATCAAAAACATACGTGGGCCCCACAAGAAACAGAATTAGCTGACCTGTCGAAGTGAGAAACAGCCACGTTGACAAAATCCTCAGGAAAATAATAAAATAATGAGATTGATATGGACTCTGTTTTTTTTTCCCAAGGAAAAGAAAAAAGAGCGGTTTCTGTGTCAAAAGCTAAACTACTTTTGTTGTTCTAAGCTCTCTTATTTCTCTCTCTTTCTCTGTGGATGCTGATGGTGAGAGAAAGACACACTAAAACATTACTGGTGGATTTTCCTTGTAAGATTTTAAGCTTCTCTATCTTTCTAAATTTGTTTGATTTTGTAACTTCAATGTGGCAGTTGATTTTGTGCAAGCATGTTGATCATGGTTACTTACGAGTGTCATATAAAGTATTTGTAGTAGACCTACTTTTTGAGGTTTGATTAATCATGGGTTTCTTTTTGCATGAACTGGGTCCATGGAAATGTTTTTTTTTTTTTTTTTTGGTCTGTTGAAGAATAATCTAGCTGATTTGGAGCTCTGTGATGTTTTATACAAAGGGTCAATCACGGTTTTGGATTTTATTTTATATAGTTTTTAATTGTGGCTAAGCTGGAATGGATTATGGTGATTTGATGCTTTCTATTGAAATTCTTTTGCGGGGTAATTGATCTGAGTTTTGTCTTTTGGTTTAGGGGAAAAAGGATCAAGTTTTGAAGAATTTAGTTGAAACAAAATACGATGATAAATTCCTACTTCTATGTAATTTCCGGGATGGAATGCACTACTTGTCAAAGTGGAGTTATTTTTGTTGATTCTTTAGAAATCTTACCTTCTTAATGATCTTGAAATGTACTACTTGTCAAAGCACAATTAGAATTTGCAGTTCAAAAGAGTGGTTCAATCTTGTTTGTGAGTTGCTCGAGTATGTTCCGGACCAATTATTTCAAGATTTTTCTCTTCTTTCTAGTTTTGCATTTATAATGCTCAATCTCGTAAATATCAACTGTGATTCCTCAACTTTTAAAACAAGTCGAGTTTATTTGCTTTCTTTTCTAGATACCCTGATTGTAGTTGTTATAGCACTTAAAGGATGAAACTCGTTGTTATTTGAATGATGTATTTCATTATTCAGGCGCATACTATTTCTTAGCAGTGTGAAGCATTTTCATTGCTCTATAAATTGTTGATACGTTACAATTACCGCAAAACCATGCTGTATTAAGCTTACGTAACGCTCCATTGCTCTAGAAATTGTATCGCCTAATAGTTATTATTCACATGTCTATTACCCACATCCTTCCATCAATTTCTTGTTCTGGACGTTGTGTCTTCCCTGTACACCTTAGCACGGGCACTTCAAATGCATTGCCCAGTTTCAAGCCGTGAGCAAGCTCTTGGTTCCTTTTGTGGTTGCCACTTCTAGATCTTTGTGGGCCAGATAGCAGGGTGGTCAACGTAGTGTACTGGTTTAGGTGCGGTATTGCCAAGACATTGTTTGCCCATTTGATAAGCTGATAGCCCTTGATTAAAAAAAAGGGAATTCACTTTTTATTTTTAATCTAACTAGAATTTCATAACCATTAATAGCTTCTTCAAGGAAATGGACATGCCCTGGGTTTTGAACCTGCATTTGTACCTGCTGCTTGACAATGTTCTGACTTCTTTTTCTATGCCACAAAGGGCACAGTATTTTACATGTTATGCCTAGGATACAGAATAGCTGGTGTATATCATATGGATGCATGCTTGTCTGCATTTGTACGTCACATTGAAACTAACTGCCTATATGATATGTCTGTCCATGCAATAGTTGTTTCTTGTGCATACTCGTCACCAATGTAAGAATCTAACAAGAGTTCTTATATTCACAGGAACTGATACGTAAACCTGCCTAGCATCTGCCACATATGAGTGCTGTCAAAATATACTAATCACTGTATAGCGATTGATGATGGATGAGTATCTCAATCATTTGATCTCTTCCTCATCATTGGTGGATGGAGATGTAAAGGAAAGTTCATCTTGGGTCTGTAGTGAACCAAATCAACCAAATGCCTTCCTCCCTACTTCTCTTGAATTATATCAAGACGACAAAAAAAATTCACCTGTAAGCATGATAAGTTCAAATCAAAGTGTGGAGTCCTTGGCCACTCAAGACACTTCATCTGTAGTTCTTGGCAGTGAGTCAGATTATGCTGTTGATAAAGTCTTAATTTCTGAACAAGCTCGATTGCAAAATGATTGCCAGAATTGCAATGGAAACCCCTCCCCTGATGGAATGGCACGTGGAAACTTAAAATTTGGAAACACAGGCCTGCAATGCAATGGAATTCTTCCTACCCTGAGTTCTCTGAACTATCCAAATCAGCTTCCAATAGTTGGTGATTTGACATCGTATCTCTCTTTTTCTGAGGCAAGCAATGCTGGATGCAATGGAAGGGAACAATCTGAGTACCTGAGATCCTTAAAAAATCTGCAAAACTTATCATCAATCCCACAATTGTGGCCTTCACAATCTTATGAGGGTGTTTCTTCTCTCCCTCCTTTGATGGGACAAGACAGAATAGAGGGATCTGGTCTTCGAGGAGGGAACTTGGATGATGATATGCATATTATGGGGAAGGGATACATGGGCATGGATGAAATTCTCCGACTTGATAAGTTATCTGCATCACCTACTACAGAGGTATAACTATCTTGATCATTGCTGATTACATTTCAGATTATAGAATTATAAAAAATTGGCTGCAAAAGATGGTGGACTCTCCTTGTCTAGTTGCAACCTCATTTAAATTGATTCTTCGAGTTTAGGGGGGATTTACTAGTTGATTGTTCTGTATAAGTCAAAAGGTTCCTTTTGATTGATTGTTCTTACTCGTAATTGTAGGGGAAAGAAGATTTGCAAAGTTGTCCTTTCTCATCTGGCATAGCTGAGCCCAATGTAAACATGTCAATGAATCAATTATCATCTATGCCTCAGGTTCTTGCCATAGTTTCAGATTTCTTTCGTGTTTATTCAAGATTTTTGCACTTCTCAATTTATATGATTGGTCAGAGAGCTCTCATCAACTGCCAGAAATGACTGAAGTAACATATTGAGTGTTATGTGTACAAACCACCTGGATTTTGAATTGCAGACTACATCAGCTGCTCCAGTAGAAGGCTGCAATGGAACTGGAAAAACTCGTGTAAGAGCACGACGTGGCCATGCCACTGACCCACATAGTATAGCTGAAAGGGTTAGTTATAATTATCATATAACTATTGCAAGCTAAATTTCTTCATGAGTAGACTTTCAAGTTGATGGTGCTAAAAGATTTTGAATTTTTCAGGAAGTTTTGTGAACATAATTATTCCTTAGTTTTTCTAAAATGTCTAACTGCAGCTTCGAAGAGAGAAAATTGCTGAAAGGATGAAGAATCTGCAAGAACTTGTACCTAATTCCAATAAGGTCAGCTTCTTTTGGTTCTGCTATTGTCATTAAATATTCTGTGACAAATGGTTTGTGTTAGTTTTTTAATTAGTACATAACCAGGTGCTTTTAACAACAAATTATATGGGTAGATGTTTATGATTCCAGTATATATTTGTATGCATAAAAAGATAAAGTTGGAAAAAAGAATTTGATAGATGCAGCCAGTAAATGCAGCTCTAACAAGCTCAATTAACATCATGTTCTCGAATTGAAACTTTAGATAGTCGCCTTTTCTGAAGAGTCAGCTTCAAATCAGTCTGGTACTGGTAAAGGAAGCACCTCTGTTAGCACAGTTATAGTTGATGGTTTTCTAATTAATTCTGCCTGAAAGAAGGAAATGGGACTACAACTTGCCTTTTCAAATGATGTAGAGTCAATTGTGCCTGCAACTAGCACCCCTAGGATCACAGTTGTGCTTGCACTTGTTATTAATACTTGACATCAGATTTAACATCCCGACCATGGAGCCTTTTCTTAGTTGAGACAATATGACATGCTTTTCCCAGGAACTGAAGTGGTTTTTCTTCACAAGAAATTTGTAGTTTTTAATAGTTCTGCCTGTCATTAATGGAGATGGGAAGGCAAAAGTAACTGACCTGGACTTCACCTTTACATTACTTTCTAGTCCCACACTCACAAACACACATAACTTTCATACCAGCTAATTGTGCAATAGTGAATTGCAGGCCAGCTCTAACAATGGACTGAATTCATTTATGATTTGTAGGTTGACAAGGCATCTATGCTTGATGAGATCATAGAGTATGTCAAATTTCTTCAGCTCCAAGTCAAGGTATGATAATGTCTAGTTGTTGCAAATATCCTGTAGAAACACTTCTAATCAGACTTGTTTGAATTTGATTTTCTGTTTTCAAATATTACTTGTTTCACCATATCAAGTTGCCTTCATTTTTTGTTGTATTGGTCAGTAATTTCCATTTTCTTTGTATTGGTCAACAGTTGTCATGAAATTAGAGGAAGTGAGAAACTCTGGATAAGCCATTATACCAATTACTGATTGAAGTGCTATTTCTCATTGTTGCATGAATATCCAGGTGCTAAGCATGAGCAGGTTAGGGGCAGCCGGAGCAGTCATTCCTCTCCTCACAGATGGTCAACCTGAGGTTCTATGCCCTTCGACTTTTATGATAAACATGCAACTTACATGTTCTCTTCTTTTTATGATTTTGAAATTAGCTATCGGTGTCCCTGTGTCCATGGACATGAGCATGAAAATAGTCAGCCTAGCTGAAAAAATCATCAAACCACCTAATTGTTACCAAGTTGAAGTCACTACAATGGATGGAGACAGAATGTGAGGAAGACATCTAAGATTATGATTCTTAAAGTATCTCTTTTACATGATTCTCTAGTAGGTAAACCTACTCGAGGGCATTGACCGGTGTTATTAACGACATCATTGAATATGTTCTGGCCCTGCATTGTGTAATCATAGGATTATGATAGGTTATCAGTTCATGGAATATTCTTAGTAATCTGTGTTTATCACCGCGCCGGGGGGGGGGGGATTGTAACAAGGGACATCATAGCTGACACCTCAATATTTGAACAATAATATCTTCTATAATGAGGATGAATCTGATCATTTTAGGGAGCATGTTGATGCATTATTTTACAAGGATTCTGACAGTTTGTCGTTTGTCTTCTTCAGGGTCATAATAGTTTGTCGCTCTCTCCATCAGCTGGTCTAGGAATTGATATTTCTCCATCTGCTGATCAGATTGCCTTTGAGCAAGAAGTACTTAAGCTACTGGAATCCGATGTGACCATGGCCATGCAATATCTTCAAAGCAAAGGTCTCTGCCTCATGCCCATTGCTCTTGCTGCTGCCATATCCAGTGTTAAGGCATCGTTATCAGGTACAACTTCTGAGGAGAGGAAGAACAATGGCTACACCAGTGGTCTTGTTAGCAGCAGCAGCAGCATAACTGGCATTGACACCCATCCAATGTCCAATGATAACAATATTGCAACCGGTACACTTAGCAGCAAAGGCATGATTGTCAATGGCTGCAATGAGGTTGTCAAGCAAGAAGTGCTGAAGAACACTTGATGCATTTCTAGAGCACGGAAAGTAAAGATGTAATTTCATTATTTTAGATGGGGTTTCATTTTTCAAGCTGAGGCAGATAATCTTGGAATCTAGAGCTACTTAAACTTTTAAACTTTTAGAACTTGTCTCTCTTTCATCGTCCTTTCTTGTTTGAAGATCGACTGTACGTTTTTATGAGAATGTACATATACAAGCATGCATATAGGCCGATACTGTTTTTATCCGTCGAGAATATTTAGAACATGCAGATTTACTTTGATTAAGTAATTTGTTTCAACTTGCTGACCATATATATGGACCAGGTTAAGATCTGAAGAGTGATTCTGGGAGTTACCATCTATGCGTAATTCAAATATTCTATGTGCACGTGCCATGTCTAGGATACAGGAGTGACTGCATTCGCCACCAGACCTGTCAAGACTCGAGAATCAGCTTATCATGAGTTTCTTCGGTCCCTGAACTTGCATGGCTTGACCAAAAAGAAGAAGATTCTACGAAATCCAATTAGCAGGGGATGTAGCTGGTTAATTACTCGGATCACACTAGTGATTTGAGACCTAATCATGCTAGTCATTGAATGAGTAGCAGCTAAAAAAAAACAAGAACATTCACTACAATATCAAAGCCCCGTGCCCAAGAAAGGTCTAAGAAACCAAACAGCTATTCTAGCTGTCTGCTGATCCATCATTCAAGCGTTGATCAGAATTCCAAAACATGCCGAGCACTCAAGACTCCGCAGGTTGATAGCTGGGGGGACACAATCACAAATGATTTGCATAATGAGGATTAAACCATTGCTGGGAAAGAACGACCCAAAGAGAAGATCTCTAACTCACCTATTTTCGTACATTCTGTTAAATACTTGACAAAACTACCTGATTAAATTAGATTTCATGAAATATAGTATATTCTACAATTACTATGTCGAAATTGGCTTTCCACAGCACGTGACGGGTGGGGGGCTTCTTAATTGCTTAATCTATATGAAGCGAGATACGATACAATAATTACATTCCTACTACTCTTTATCTTATGCATTTATGTTGGGGAAGAAAGGAAATGGACCCCTTGAGACCAGCTTGCTAATATCCATTTGTAGTTTTCTGTGATTTTTTCTTGAAATTTGCAATGCTGCAGTTGGGGCAAATATACTCCAGCCCGTCTGTTTTAGCATAGTCCTGTCATTCACCAGAAAAAATTCAAGCAACGAATAAGATCCCACTCATGCCTTGACAATTTGCAGTTCATGCAGACAGAAAAAAGAGAGTTGACAACGTAACAAGAGATTGAAGTCAGAAGTAGCAAATCCTCACAGCTATTTGACCAATCTAAAGGAAGAAAACTGGGTTTTTTTTTGTTTTTTTTACACCACTGGTTCATTCTCGACTGATGACCATATGCTCAACAGGTAAAGATATATCCATATATAACGTTAGTTATCCCTTGCACTCTACAACAAGACTAAGTTCAGCACAACCTAAGTCACAATGGACCAATAGTAACTTAAAAGTACTAACTAAAAGAAAAGATCAATCATAGCCTTAGTTTCAAGCAACCATTTTTTATCTGCTTGAGGTAAAAGATTTGAAACAAGTGTTTTATCTTTAGAGATGTCTAATCATTAAAGAAGCTTGATCAAAAGCACACCTTAAAGGCACCAAGTCCCTGCCTCCTGTCACAGCCAAAGTGAGCCCACTCGCCACATATTCCACAGTTAACCCAATCACCAGCTGCGCTACTGTGAATATGATAACCCAAGTGTCAGTACAGTGTATTTTCTAGTGCGCGCACACAAACAAAAAGGGAGAGGGAGAAGGAGAGGCGGGGAGAGAGAGAGACCTGTGACACAACAGGCAGCATTCTCCATCTACATCGTCATGGGCCAATTCATATTCCAAAAGGTAAGTTTCATAGTGCCTTTTTAGTGTATTGCCAACACCCTAATATGCGTGGAGCAAAAACAGTAAGTTACTCCAAACTTGTACACACAATAAGCAGTTCAATATCTTGCCAAGCAGGAGTCATGATTCGTGGAAAGCAAGAAGAAATCGCCATGCACAGAATAAATTTATGGATCCACCAGAGAAACTTTCAGCTGAAGTCTATTATTTGCTAGAAATTATGCGGCAAAAGCCCACTCCCATCAGTATTATAGACATTCTGATTTGGCCATCCACAAAATAACATGATGTGAAGCATGCACATGTTATTTTGACCCCTAAAAATTATAAACATGAAGAGATTTTATAATAAAAGCTGACTCAGCAGGTACCAAAAATAATGCGGTCTGCATGGCACAGCATTGTTGACCCTCCATTTCATAAACTCAGCTTGTTTACTCGCTAGTCATCTAACTCAAATTACTATTCTAACTAGTATACCAATTATGATGAAATCATTCATTAAGATGATTTCAATTTATTGGAGCACAAGTCTAGGGGAAAAAAATTGATCAAGGCAAACTTTTACAACCGATGGAAAAGTAGATGATAATGAAAAGGGAGCTGATAAGAATATATCAGACAAGAATATCCAGAAAATTTTAAAACAGGGCTGAATAAAAAACCTGCAGTGTGGAAAATGTGGGTCAATAGATAAGATCAGAAACACTTTTATTTATTTATTGTGAATGAAATACTTTTATTTAAGAATAGAGAAAAGAACCATACCAGTCGAACTCACTGATACTGATTGTTTAGTACTATTTTAAGTTATTTTAGTTATCAAGGAAAATAAATTATAAGACAGTGGTAAGAAGGCTGGGGGAAGCAACAAAGCATGTTGCCAGAACAAAATCAAGAAGTTTAGCCTAAAGAGCAAGAAAATGTAACAAAAACTTGAAACATCAGACAGAAAACATTGAATGAGCAGTTAAATTATGTTAAAATCTACTGCAAATAACAGCAAAAGGCACCATATATTTGAGATGGATCATATTTTATGCATCCCAAAGGTTCCAAATTTCAACAGGAAAAGAATGTGATTCTGCACTCCTTGGCTGTAAGAAAGTTAGCATAGTCGGTATATGCAATTCAGGTCCAGCTCTCCAATATTGTGACCAACTGTAAAGCTCTCAGCCACCATAGGACATCTCAAAAACCACAAACAAAAATAAGAAGAATTAGAGGTTCGTAACTTACAGTCATTCTATTAGTCAAAGTATGATTGCGCATCTTTGAGAATACTTGTCCTTTCCAGTTGATGCCATTCCCAACATGAAAACCTCCTCTTGAAACCACCTGAGTACCCAATATTTCTCAGTTTTCAGTGCTAAAACCTTTGAAGATTTGAATCATACTAAGCATATTACAAAAACTCACCTCTCTATACAAGTTAAAAAGGTCAAGGCGTTTTGCATTAAGAATGGCATCAGGAAACTCTGCCAGTCCACCTTGAGGAACTAGACGAGAATGACCACGAAGAATCAAAAACTGCATTACATCCCTCAAGAATTCCTCCTGCCAGAAAATAAACCATTGGGGAAAAATATATAAAAAAAAAACCTGATAATATCAAAATTTTGTATATAAACCATTTAATATAACAGGGTTATACAATATACAACTCTTGGATCCAAGGGGATAAACACGTTAGCATCAATTGTGGTCGTATTACATGATTGCATGAGATTATCAGAATGGCTATGGTGTAAATGTAATAGCACAGAATGATGGTCAGGTGCCTGTTTGGTTCCATATACCCAAATGTTGAATCTAAAAAACCTAGCTAAGTAATCATATACTTCAAACAAGACCTCAAATCCCATAGTCACCAAACATCATAGAAGTATTTTTATTTTTATTTTTTGAAAAAGGAAGAAAAAGAAAAGTAGAGAAATTACAAAACAGTGTAAGACAGTACTTGAACTAACCACCCATTGAAATCCCCAGGACTCGTACATGTCTTGAGGCATAAAACTCAGAAACAAATAACCTCAAACTTATTACACATCAAAACTTTCATAGATGGCTAAGTTATAAAACTCAAGAAACATAGGACTAGATAAGTAACCCTCAACCCACAACTGAAAATAAAAATTTAATCATTCCTAAGAATATAAATGCATAGAAGCATTGTACATGAAAAGAAAGAACACAATTCGTGAATTAAAAAAATGAATTCTACCTCAGAGCAAACTTGTATTGGAGATCTACCACATCCATGTTTCTTCAAAGGCAGTGGATTTAGAGAAATAATCTGCTGCGCCTGATAAGAGCTTGACAATGATTTTCGATGTGTGACAGGAGCAGGTCCGACAACACTATGCTTTGGTGGCGGAGGTGGCAAGCTAGGCTTTGCTTGTTCTCCATCATATCTTTCAGCATCAAAAAATCCAGAAAATGGTAGCATTTTATGACGATGAGTGTGGGGAATTGGTCTCATTGCAGCGACATGAAACTTGTGTTTAACATTTCCTCCATTTTCACCTCCACGACCAGAAGTTAAGGGTTTAGTTTCTCGGGTTGGCTCGGATCTTTTTCGACAAGGTGCAGGAGGAATCAACCAGGTAGGAGGCCTAGTGAGAAAAGTGTTGAGTGGATGGGACTCTTTGCCCTGCTCTGAACAGAAGAAAAGGAGGCGATCAGCATCATCTTTTTCAAAAGAAGCAACTGATAGTCCTTGAATGCTGGCAATTCCTAGCATTACTAAGCTGCGGTAGGATACATCTGGGGCCAGCTGCCGCAAAACCTGTGATGGCATTCCACAAGACATGGCTATGAGAACTCACAGAACTCACATTGGTTGATTTGGGCCTAATATTATCAACCAAGAAGAAAATATAGAATGGGCGTGGGGTAATACTTCCATATTTATTAAGTGTATCTAAGAAAAAAGACTTCTACAAAAATTTGTATAACAAATTATAATCATTAGACTTTCATTTAAATATTCATTAGTTGCTCTAACCAACAGCTTATTGTTACAAAACTATATGACAACTTTATTTCTAATCTTTACTCCAAACAGCTATTAGAGAAGAAAGAGGAGATAACACATACATACATATATATAATCAGTTATCTTACGAGCACTCATCCATGAATTAATGCAACTTCTTCCCCCCATCCATCAATTGAAATATCTACAAAAGAAATTTGACTTTTTTTTTTTTTTTTTTAGAATATGAATATATAGGAAGGATGTGAGACAACATTACCTGTGATGCCCATGTAGGAACCTTCATGGAAACTTCAAAAACACTTGCCCCACAGGCTATGGAAGCAGACTTTCGTGGCTCAGATGAAGGTGATTTGCTTTCCTCAAAGCTAGTCAATGCATGGACTAGCTGACTGTTCTCAATAAGCTCATTTTTAATATGATTCTCCAAAAGCTGAGACAACACCCCCCCCCCCCCAACCAAAAAGAAGAGACCAGAAATTGTCAGATGCATGTAAGAAAAAAGTGGCAAGCAAGCAAGCACAAAATCAACCCTTGCAGAGAAATTTTATCCTTGCCTGATCATTAAAACAAGTTTGTGCACTGCCAGACACTAAAAGTGATATGTGAGCGGAACTGCAGGTTGATAAATCACATCGCATTGTCACCACACCACGAGAAAATGTCCCTGCCTGAAGAGGAGGTGGAGGAGCACTGCAAATAATGGTGAGATTTGTGAGCTAATAAAAACAGAATGCTGTGAGACCAAAAGGCATTTAATTATGATGATCATAATAACTATTTCGAAGAAAGCACAACTAAAGTTGCACTAAGCTTTAAACTGTGCGTCTGCACGTCCACACATTTATGTATGTACATAAACAAAATGTGTCTGCAGCACTATAAATAAAGGAGCAGGAAGCAAGAAACAGGGCTCAGATTCATTAAGTACCTTGTCCGGTTATGAAGTTTACTCCCACGAATCTGCATGCAAACCATTGCAAAATAATAAATAAATAACAATCTGCTGAATAAAAAAAAGATGATAGATTCAAATGAAGAAATGTGAAGTGGTGATAGCATTTAAGTATGCATTTGGTAATGCCATGCAGGTGCTTCTGCAAAAGTGTGTTTAGACTGGAAAGGCATTAATTTGATACTTAAATACGTACTTGTTAATGTTTTTGACATCGGCATATTAAAACCATTCAAAAGCAACTGAAAAGGCATCAAATTTGATGCTTTTTCAGACCAAACATACTTTAAGAGGCACTTTCAAACAAAATGCAAACACATTACCAAACACAGCTTAGTATAGTTAGAACGCATAAAAGCATATTTTCATTATGACAATTGCTGGAACATAAATTACAACAAACCTTGTTACAATTTCTTACTCAACAATAGAATGGCTACCCAACCAACGTACTTGTACTCTTCCGTCAAGAATATTTTTTTTATCTCATCCCTAGTGCAGGAGACATAAACATACTGGCTAAAGCCTAAAACATTTAGCACTTCTAATTTAGTGACGTTGACTTTTCAATTCTATGTGGACTGAGTGAAGAAGTATTGGATCTACTGCACCTCATATATTTAAACATGAAAATTCCATGAATGCCAAGGATTGTTCAGCTGAGGACTAAAAGGTGAGCTTATGGAGAGCAAAATAAAAATGGAAGTAGTGATATCAAAGATAATATCCTTGCCATCTTCGTGATTTCACAAAATTTACCCAAGGGATGCTTAATGATTAGGAGTTGAGGAACTCCAGAAATAAGTGGTAAAGCTGGCAATGAACTCACTTCAATGTTCAAGAGAGCATTAAGCCCATCCTCCAATGATTCCAACAAACATGCATCCTGAAGAGAGTAAAGATTGTAATCAATCCATGCCCATTGAATGCTACCATTAATATATTCAACCAAGCAACAATCGAAAATATATTCAGAATTATGTCAGTCAGACATACCAATGTGCATGAAAGTCCACAAACAAGAAACCTCATGGTCACATCATCATCATATATTTTTATAGCAGGAAGAGCCCCAGAAGAGCTTTCTTCACCCTGATCATCTGCCTCGGGCAGAGTAATATCAAACTTTGGTGGATCACCGAGTAACTGTGGTCCAGGTTTACCACCAACTTTCTGGCCATCGGAAGCTAGGGTATTGTTGTTTCGTCCACAGTAGAGCCTAAAAGATGCATAAGCGAGTTGGAAAGCATCACATGTATGGCTGCAAGAACTGCAATGCACAAGAGAGCACAACAGAGGATATGACATCCATTTATTTATTTAATTTCACAAAAAAAAGAGCATGTTGCGCTACGCTGCCAAAGAAAAATAATTCAGCCCAATAAATTATCTATATGTAAAGCTCAACATCTGGTCCACAATCTCATCACAGGAAAATAATCCGCACCCAAACAAATACTTCCACAGTTACAAATTTAGTCATTGATTCAAAACATGGATCCATGAACAATAACTACTAGACTGCATATTATATAGAACTATCAAAACAAGGAGGTTAAGATGGAACTAATAGAACCACACATAATAGAAAAGGTTACTGCAAATTGTTAATCTTGATGTAAAAGTAGAAAATCATACCTTTGAACCACTGACAACAATGCTTGACGAAAGTGAGAAACAGCATAACATGAAAACATGCTTTTCCAATATATAACATATGGAACTCCCTGCCACATGAAAACACGGGTTCGACAATGATTCATGAGAAGAAGTTAGATAAAGCATGCATATATATATATATATATACAGGTCTCCAACTTGCATGCACCATCTCTTTAAACATTTATGATTAGCTTAACCAGTAACTCCATCAAATAATCATAATCCTCATACCTCTTTCCCCAACCTAAAAATAAAATCAATAACTTAAAAAATTACAGAACTATTAAGGATTAATATAACCTTGGAGTGAAGTGCCTCTGCCAACTTTTCACCATTGGGGATCTCTAAATAAACCTGTACAAACATTTGAAGGTAGATTCAGTGAAATGCTATGATTAGCGTTGCAAACTACACAAGAACAATCTGACAAGAATTTAAGACAAACAATGAGTTCCATGTCACTGAAATGATAAACAAGGAGCAACGAGTATTATTCAATCTTGAGGACCATCACTCACCGTGGGAGGCAATGTGGAACCAAATAGTCCACATAAGGATTCTGGGGTGGACAAGTCAATATCTCCCCATCTTAAAGGTCCAATTTCTTCACTATCTTCAATCTGCTCACCTTGAAAATACACGATACTGGGCTCCAATGAATGAAGCACACGCTGGAACTCATCAGTGCTCGGATTAGTCAGTACCTGAACCTGCACTCAAACATAAACGATAACAAACATCAATTTAAACTAAAACTCAGAAAACCCATTAAAACCATGAATTCAAATTTATAGCCAAAAAAATTCAAAAACATGCCTCCAGCCGCCCAGCTGAAGCAAGTTCCGGAAAAGGAAATCTAGGTTTATCATCAGAGAGAGGTTGCTTCTGCTTATTATCACCACTTTTACCACAAAGAACAGCAAGGAGAGTACAATGATTCCTTAAAGGACCTTGAGCATGAAACATCATGCATACATGCCAAGATCCCTCAATATATGTTTGAAAAAATTGACAACTAACTCACTTTCCCCAGTAGCAGGAGCAATTACACCAATGCTTCCTTTAACCTAGAAAACTTCTACACAATCAAATCAAATAACAAAAACCTAAATTTTGCTAAAAATCTATGGATCCCACCTTAACACACATCACCAAAAGCCAAACTTTGGTGCGAAGCGCTCAAGACCAGACCTAAAAACACTCCAAATTGAAGAAAACTCAATGACTCGGATGAGAAAAACAAGAAATCAAGCAACCCAAATGAACAAAATTGAGGAATTAGAAGAGTAAAAAAACCCAGCAGTGGAAGAGAATCGAAAACAACATAAACCAAAGAGAGAGTAAAGTTAAGAAACCCTAGATGGTAATATTAAAGAAATAATCTCTCCCGAAAACCTGAAAGGACATCTTTTTTTCCCTATCTCTAATAAAAATCTTCTCTTTGACTGCCTCACGTACCGAAACAACAAAATAAAAATAAAAAATAAATCCCAATAAGTAAATCAGAATAGGAAATCATTAAATCAATGCTTTCATTAAAATTCAAACAAAATCACCATTTTCTTTCTTTTTTTCAAAAAAACAAAGTGTCAGTTTATAAACTACTGTTTTCCTAAACCAAATCAAGTCAAAAACCAAAACTCACAAAAGAAAATGTCTAGAAAGAAATAAATAAAAGGGGGTGTGTTTATTTCGTTTCACATTTGATTGGATAACTTTTCAAAATCATCAAGAAAAACAAAAATAAATGTGTGTATGACTTTTTGCCCACAAGATTCTCGGATATTAAAAGAACCAACAAGCAAATACCCATGTTAACGTTTTCTAAAAGATGTATATTACTGCTCCTACAGGAATAATAATATAATCATCATTACAAATTTATGCTCAACTTTTTTTTTTTCACTTGCATGTAGTGTTGCTTTTGCTTATCTGTCCTGGGAAGAAAAGATTCCTTCAAGTGTGTTAAATGAAATTTGCTTTTGTTTTTTTTTTTTTTTTTTTTGTGTTGGGTTGGATTTCCTCTTTTTTCTCATTTTGTCTTGGATTTGGAGATGATCTCGTAATTCAACTAGACTCTCGTTCCAGTCATGGCAATGACGAATCATTATGTTGGGGTAAAAAACTTGAGGAAAACACATAGATGGTTAAAACTATGGATCATGTCTTGATTTGAATGGATAAATATAGATTATAGAACTTGGTCTTGACTTAAATCTGGGCTTGTCTGGGTCCCGGTTGCCTGGATGGTCTCTTTTTATTTTATTTTTATTTTGTAAAGGGAGGGAATTAATTTCGCCATATATTTGGTAATCTT
>Ga0307507_10006148_pt1 | contig 18784 bp, 17 predicted proteins | sample 7_EM_MG_FD_207223 | JGI IMG/M metagenome (GOLD analysis project Ga0307507, IMG submission 207223) | Populus trichocarpa ectomycorrhiza microbial communities from riparian zone in the Pacific Northwest, United States - 7_EM | ecosystem: Host-associated > Plants > Roots > Unclassified | place... | reverse complement strand
CAAATTTTTGTAGTCTCAAAAAGCAGACATATGATGTTTTTGAAGGGTTTGAATTTTCTGACAGCCCTTTCCCATAACCATTCTTGAGTATAATTCTCTGCAGGGTACAAAGACTGAATGATGGAGGACTGTTTGGCCAAAGTGAACTCCTCTGAAACATTGAACTATTTCCACATGTATCTACACATAGTCAGTGACACTACAACATATTAGAAAAGCAGACTACAAGCTTTTTTAGTCTGACAAAACAGAGACTACAAGCTTTTGTAATGAAAAAAGCGGATACTACAAAGTTTTGTAATGAAAAAAGCAGACACTACAACCTTTTGTAATGGAAAAAGCGGACACTACAAAAATTTGTAATGAAAAAAGCGAACACTACAAAAATTTTGTAATGGAAAATGTGACAATGTAATGTATAAAGAGAGCAGATTCTGCGGTGAAGGTCGGTTGCTTGTTTGAATGGTTGACAGTTATTACATAAGTAATAGATCATGCGCCGCATAAGTGGTGTTTGCCGTGAACATCAAATCCACATCATCAACAAACAAACCTTTACATTCTCAACCACCACCACCATCGATGCGACCTGCTTCACCCGCCTCCAACAACCACTGCCTCACTTTGTTCGACTGCCCCCAACCACCGGTGCACCTCCTTAGTCCACTTTCCTGACATTCAGTTTGGAGTGTGGTTCATGGGGACATGATTGAAGGATTGAGAGGAGTTGACATTTTTGCCATTGTTGCAACCTCTCCTGTGATGTCATGCCTAAGCTTGTCTTTCACATTAGTGCAGCTTGTACTATCTTTTCAGATGAGAAGTCATTATCCTATCTTTCACCTTAGTAAAACTTCTATTCAGAACAGTAGCCACTGTCCTATGTCTGCCCAGAGTCAATAATTGTCATGAGACTATTCAGTCTTCTCAACCAGTCATGAGTGGATATCACTGTGCAACCATTCATCATAGCCAGTATTGCCTGAAAGTCTTTCAAGGGTACTAGGAGTGAATGTTGGAAGGCTGTCTGTGCCTCAACCTTCATTCAGGATCCAGGTAAAAGAAAGTCCAGAATGTGGTGAATCCTTTCTATCATTACTTGACAGTGGTGTTCAATGTGATGAAACATCCAAGGAGCAATCACCCACCATCCATTCAGTATTGTAGCCTTTGAAGAAACCATGTCAAGGTTGACTGTAGATAGACCAAGAACAGTAACTATTCATCTGACAAGATGGTACAGGCTTCACTAATGTGAAAGACAAGATTAGGCATGACATCACAGGAGAGGTTGCAACAATGGCAAAAATGTCAACTCCTCTCAATCCTTCAATCATGTCCCCATGAACCACACTCCAAACTAAATGTCAGGAAAGTGGACTACAAACTTTTGTAGTCTGAAAAAGTGGACACTACAAATTTTTTTACTCCCAAAAAGTGGACATCACAAAATTTTGTAGTCTCAAAAAGCAGACACTACAAACTTTTCTAATGAATGACATAGACAAACATATGTAAACAGAAATCTCTAAAATGCGCATCTTCCTATAGATAAATTTCCTCAAATCAAAAATGGAATATGGTTCCTGCAATAGGGATGCTCATAAGGGTAGTTCATAGTAGTGTTTTTTGACTTGTTTTTCATCCTGTTTTTCAATCAAAAAAATGACATCAAAAATGACTCAAAAAGGGCTCAAAAACAAGATGAAACTGAAAAACACCTCCAAGAGCTGTTTTTCAGAAACTTTCCATTTTTCATTTGTTTTTTCATCTTGTTTTATGTTGAGAAATTCAGTCTCTGACCACCCTCTTGCCAATGCACTGCTTCCTTTCCTCTCATCATCCACCCCAAGTGTTGTGTGTCATTCACATCTTCGTCCTCAATGCCTAAGGAAGCTACCAGTATCAAACCTGACAGGGGTCAGCACAAGCCTCCTGCTCCTAAAGGGACTCAGGCCAAGGCTGTTGACACTGAGAGTTTTGCTGGCAGGTGTCTGCAGGTTCAATGGGACAACATGAGGACCAACCACCTTCTCGATTGGTTGGACCAAAATCCAGATGACTGTAACCGGCTCTTCTCAGACTTGACTGCTGCAGCCAAAGAGCAAAATCATTGCAAGGTCACCACAAAGGGAAGCAAGAACCACTACTACCTTGCCCTAGCAAAGGCAGTGTTTGACTGCAAGGAGGAGGATATCAAGATGCGGGCATGGTACCTCAAGGAACCTACTAAGTTCTCATCCAGTCTTTCCAGCTATCTCAACCGGTGACTTTCCCAACCATCCTCCTCCTTCCTGGAAGGCTAACACGGCATTACCACCTTGTCTAGCCTTCATTCAAAGTACTGCGAATTCAATCAGAAGCTTGGCTGTACTGGAGCAGGTCTCCCATATGACGAGATTGAGCCCAGGTCAAATATCCATAACCTTATTGGTGTGTTCTCACTCTGACAAATTTATTTCCAATCTCAAACTTTAAGCAGACAAGATGCAGGAAGACTTTCCATACTGGGAACGCCTTCATGGATACTGGCATACCCTACCAAATTACAACCCTTTAACAGTTACCTCCAAGCCTGATCAGGACCTGGAAGGTGGCACATGCGAACTCTTCCAAGGTGCCACTACTGCAGCTCTGCTAGATCTTGGTCTGGAGGGTGAACCTCCTGCTCATCCTACATTTGCCACTGTCAATTCCCTGACACCTGAGGAGAAAGACAAGATCAAAGCAGATCTGGATGCTGATGCTGAAGGGGAGGATGAGGACATGGCCAATATTGAGGTATGTTTTTTTCTATGATTTCAATGCCATCAAAGTTTATGTTTTTTCAGGCTGAAAAAGTCATGGACCAGCTTACTCCTACTCCTGCTCCATGCCCTGCCACCACATCTATGTTTGGTGCATTGAGGGCGGGTAATGGTGTCAGAACTGCCAAGGTATCCCAGTCTACTGTCAGAAAATCTTCACCACCCTCCTGTTCCTCAGCTTCTTGACCTCCCAGATAGAAACAGAACCCCTTGATCACCTTTGCTCTTGATGCTGAGAATGATGCTTGTGTGGCTGCAAAACTTCAGGACAAGAAACTTGACCATGACATTGGCAACATTGATGTCAGTAAAGCCAAGGTTGCACTCCTTTCTCAGTGTGAGGCTGGTGAGATCGAATGCCCTCACACTGAAGAACAGAGCTTAAAGTGTCTGTGATACCAGTCAAGTTTATCCTTGCATGTTGACTTGTCACTATCCATGCTTTAACCAGCCACTTGTTATGAAATTTATTCAAGAGTACTACCAATGGTGAATGACAAGTGCAGTTGAGTTATAAGTCTTTGTTAATCTTCATTGATAATTCAGTGGAAAGACAACCTTGAATTTAGTAAACATTTTTCATCATTTCCTGCCTTTGAATTTAAGTATAACAACCCCTCCAAGGACTATTCAGCCCATCATCCATCTCCATTATTGTAGTCCTCAAAGAAATTATATCAAAGTTGACTATGCTTAGAGTTAGAAGAGTACTTATTAATATGAAAGTACAGAATAGCCTCTCCTGATGTGAAAGAGAGCTTGGAATGATGATGTCAAGACCATATGGTATGACCAAACCAATGATGTAAGAATGGAAAAAAGTCAACTCATCTCAATTCTTCCATCATGTTCCCATACACCTACATATAGTGAAGGACACCACAAACTATAAGTCAGAAAAGTGGACTAAAAACTTTTATAGTCTAAAAATGCAGACACTACAAAATCTTGTAGTCTCAAAATGCAGACATCACAAACTTTTGTAGTCCCAAAATGCAGACACTACAAAATCTTGTAGTCTCAAAATGCAGACATCACAAACTTTTGTAGTCCCAAAGTGCAGACACTACAAACTTTTGTAGCCTCAAAATGTGGACATTATAAACTTTTGTAGTCTCAAAATGCAGACACTACAAACTTTTGTGATGAAAAAAGCAGACAATACAAAAGTTTTCTAGTAGATGGCTTAGACATAATCAAGGGTATCAGCAAACTTTGTAGTCTATGTCTGACATTTCTGTAGTCTTTTGTAGTCTATTAGTAAACTTTGTAATGTAAGTCCAACTTTTGTAGTCTTTTGTAGTTTATTAGTCAACTTTGTAGTGTATGTCTGACTTTTATAGTCTTTTGTAGTCTCTTAGTAAACTTTGTAGTCTAAGTCTGACTTTTATAGTCTATTACTAAACTTTGTAGTGAATGTCCAACTTTTTGTAGTCTATTGGTGTCTTTTATAGTAAACTTTGTAGTCCATCAGTAAACTTTGTAGTCCATCAGTAAACTTTGTAGTCCATGTCCAACTTTTTGTAGTCTTTTGTAGTCTGTTAGTAAACTTTGTAGTCTATCAGTGATCATTTGTAGTCTGTTGATGCCAATGTCCCTTTTAGGGTATGCACCTTCCTTTTTTGGTAAATTTTCCATGGTACAACAATTGTAAACCCTTCTTTTAGCTTTGCAAATGGTGAAATCATGTGATTTGGTGTTGTTTTCATCAAGAAAAATGCAAAAAACAAAAAAAAAAATGCAGTGCTTTTGAAAATCTTTTATGTTATATCTCCACAATGGAAGCACTTTAGAACATAATTCCAACTGATTCTGAAAGCTACAGTGCAGGGCTACAACTTTGGTTTTTTACCATTTTAGGCAATTGGTCATGTGACCACCCTCCCAACAACCCATCAGATGGACCCTGATAGGTAAAACCATTTGCATGTTGTTTTCCTTCACTTTTTGGTCATATCAGCTGAGATTTCCTTTTTGGAGTATATGCAGAGGACTCTGATATGGACCCTGAATGCAGTGCTTGATGGTATATAAATGCTAAACATCATCACCAACCATCTCTAATTTTTTCTGATATTTTTTCCATATATTTTTACTGTTCTTACATTTAGCACAGCCTCACCTTCTATATATAGAAATATACACTGGACCCTGAAAACACCACCCAACATCATCACCAACCATCTCCACTTTTTTCTGATTTTTTCTATATTTTTGCTGTTTTTTCTGATTTTTTCAATATATTTTTGATATTTTTACATTTAGCATAGCCTCACTTTCCATAATTGGATTTTCCCCTGATTTTCCTCTATTTTATTGCTATATTTGGAAAAGCGCACATTTCCTTATTTGGAAGTGCACACTAGACCCTGAAAACATCACCCAACATCATCACCAACCATCCCTATTTTTTTTCTCATTTTTCCCCTATTTTATTGTTATTTTTACATTTAGTACAGCTTTACCTTCTATATATGGAAATGTGCACTGGACCCTGAAATGATGAGGTTGCCGTGAGGGAATGAAGTTGCTATTGAAATGAAAAAATGAAAGGTTTTGTGGCAGGAATGAAAGAGAATGAAAGAAATCTCATTCTCTTTTCACAGGGACTTGGAATGAAACAGGTGCCATTGATACAGAGTGTAACCATACACTCCTAAAAATGCGAAATTTTAGCATTTTTACCACTAAGTCCCTGCAACAGCACTTAATACAAATTACAACAATTATAAGGATCAATGGACAAGCCCTGTCCAGTTGATTAAATGATTAGCCAAGCAAAGTGCAGTCCAAGGCAGTATAAGTTGTGGTCGGTTCACAGACCAGGCCACTTCAATATGCTCGAAGACTAGTGTTTAAAGGTCCGGTCCATAGGATGGAAAAAAAGACTGAAATCGGACTGAACCGAACCAATTGGGACCAGACCAGTGGTCTATTTTTGGACCAGTCTTTTGCAGCCTGGTTGCTGGTCTTTCATTTTAAAAAATATTGTGGGACCGCAAAAAGACCAGTTTAAATCAGTTGCAACTGGTTAAACATCACATGCATTACAGACCTTTGTAACCATGATTTTTACCTTCAATTTGACCCTTGTTTTATAAAAAAACGGTTGAGAATTGAGAAAGATATGATTTTTTTCAAGTTCTTTTTTGTGCAACTTGTAACCAAATGACTTTGATTATAACTCACTCATGTTTTGATCACTTTGCTTTGTTCTATTTTTGTACAGTTGCGGACAAACAAAGCCACCAAATTTACTGACCGATTTTTTGAGACTCTGAAAAGCATCAGAATTGGTAGATAATGGCGTAAATGGGTTGCTATTGATCTCCTTCATCAATTCTAACCAGCAGAATTTCCAGAAATGATGTTTTAAGGGTTTTATACCCCAAAAATTTGGCACACACCTGAAAAAATAGTTAAAAATATGAAAAATGTACCAATCAACTTCTTTTTGTTTCTTCTATCTGATCCCATCAAAATCTTTGCCAAATATTCATCAGAAATCTCTCAACAATGGTGGGAAATTCGCTGAAATTGTCATGTGGACAAACCCTTTCCAGGTCAAGTCTCCCATAAAAAGACATATTTGGGCCCTGATTCTTTTTTTTACACATCTATTGAATAGATGTGACATGGGGGTCACAGATGGCATACAATTGATCCAAAGACAGCTGATTCCGGACACTTTTGGGGTGTTGAAAACACCCAAAAATTTGGCACAACCAAAAAAGTGTGGGAAAAATAAGGCAATACCTTTTCTGAATGTTTTCGAGGTCCCTGATTCCGAATCTGAAGTCAGAATTTTGATAAAAAATTTGGTTCTTAAGTTATCAAATTTGATGACTTTGTTTGTCTGCAACTGTATATGAAGATTTTAGGTAGGAGAATATGCCCACCATCCATCAATGTAGGGTATGCATCACATATTTTATGGTTGTCACATTACATTATTTAGTGATGTACTTTGGTTTTGGTCATAGCTGTGTCAGATCTTTATCACATCTCTTGAAAAGTAGACCAAAAGGTAGGTATTTACAAGCTCTATCATGTCACATAACTTTCTAGAGGTTCCAAATAATCACTTTTGATGTACAAATACTTTATATTGGCATGATAAATTTTACATTAAAAAACCAGTCTGGACCAGTCCTACTCGGTCCGGTTGGGTCCACTCAATATATGGGTCGGTCCAGGACTGGTTGTGGTTGCCTGATTTGGAAGTAAAAAAACCGGACTGAACTGGACCTTAAAACACTATTGAAGACCTGTAAAAAGACAACACCACCATGAAATAGTACACTAAAAAGGTGTTCTAGAGTAGAAATACCTCAGCACAGGGTGTTGGACTATACATTAAACATGGGCATATATTTTACAAGGATTATAAAGATTTAATTCAAGCCAAGATGCATAGGCATATACACATGATGCAAGCCAGACGCGAGAAGTCAGAAAGTCACATGTGGGAAAATGATCATGAGCTTGACTAGTCGAGCTCGTCACACAATTAAAGACACCTATGATATTATATTACCACAAGAAGCTAAGCTTTAGAAAATTCCTTTAGCTTTCTTACCTGAAGAAAATAAAGACAATGTGCTATAAATGAGAAATATAAAAAAGTGCATAGTTTACGAGCATGTAAGCCATGTACAGCAATTCCCATGTGCACATCAAAAGTGATGTATGGTCAGCCACAACCACATGGAAACACAAATTTAGAAAAAATACCATTCCGGTTGCATCTCATGCAACAGAATGTCTTCGTTCCATATGAAATTCATATGATAAAATAATTGAAGAGCATTCTCATGCTCCAAGCCATAAGATAAGAAGTTTTCTATTGAAAACTGACTGAGACACCCATAGGCCAAATGGTTGATGCAACACAGATCATCGCATCAGCAAGCCTATCATTACTATGATGTCATGTATCAAAATAGTAACCAAGGCCATTGAGAAGAAAAACACGAGAGATCAAAGAGAGATAAAAATAGCTATACTGGCTATTACTGTGTATGCATCAATACTGATGTGTCCTTACAACACACTACAAAATCTCTAGTGTTCTTTGAGAAACACTATAAAATATGTACAATACCCTAATAAAATACCTCAGACATTTGGTTATTGAACATTTGCCATAGATAAACACATGTAAAAGGCATAGATAAGGATTTTGGGTATTTAAGAAGTGTGCAACTAGGTCAAAATGCAAGAAATCATCCTGCATTGACCCAGCTAGTTGCACTCTGAGTAGAGACTCAGGAGGTGGACAGTTGTAATCAAATTTAAGGAGTTTTCTTCATGATTTAAGATAAAGTACTGTGTGAATGAAGCCAGCACATGTAGGTGTCAACATACTTTGTTTTTGGTAAGCTTAAGGTTTTAAAAGGATAATAATTCTTGACAAGGCAGCAAACTTGTAAGGACAGTGTCAGATCATATTAATATCTGTAAACACTCAAGGGGCCTATACAGAGTCAGAAGTCTAAAAAGTCTGTTGTTTTGTGCAAATTAAGGAAAGTTGCCATAGAAACCAGAAAGTTAGCTAAAGACAAAGTTAATTGAAGCTATAAGTTCGTTCTAGCATGGCTAGTAAAAATCTATAAATCACACCTGATTTACCAAATTTATAAACAAAAATTCATGAAACAGTCAATAAAGTTGAATTCTACTAGACAAAACATTTGGGTATTTTCTAATACCTTGAGAACCCTGAACTCAAAGCACCACACACATATAGTGGGTGATAGTGTGTTAAGGTTTAAAGTGTATGTGTGTTGTTTAGGTGTGGTTCATGCACCTGTTCAGTTTGTGCATCGCACATTTCCCCACTCCTGCATGCACTGGTCTTCTCACTGTGAATGAATGAAAATCCATTTCATTCATTCACAGTAGCTGATCAAGTTTTCCTATGGCACCTGCCTGTAATACATGATGTAAATGGCAGCTACCAGTCCTTAAATACCTCTTTGTTTGGGTTCAGTTGGATTTGGGTGGAGTCTATGCAGACTCCAGATGGACTCCAGCTGGATGATCCAGAAATATACAGATTTGGTTGTATTCCAGGTGGAGTCCAACTGGAGTATGTGGGGGAGTGTAAAGTACACCCAGAAGCCATGATCCCTGCTTGGATAAAGCACATCAGAAACCTGTTGAGAATTGTAGCATACTTGTGAATGAAGTGTCAGATCCCTGGAGCTATCTCCAAATTGTTGTAAGTCAAAGTGGGACCTTTCCATCTGACGTTGTCCATGAACACATTGCCATTTTTGGGAATTTCTTCTTGTAAGGTGTGAGTCATGCATTGTTGAAATTCTGGTAGCAAATTCATGACTCCTTGAGGAAGTACACGAGAATGAAGGGGGCCTATCAAACAAGTAAAAGTAGTCAAAGGCCTTGAGACAACCACTAGCTTTCATCCATCATATCCTGAAAACAAGTTGGCAAGACCATAAATGACATGTCAAAATTTTCTGCAAAGTTGTCAGTCCTAGGAGGTAAGCTTGCATCACGCACTGTAACTCAGTTAAGCTCTAGGACATCAGCAACTATATGGATGCTGCCTTTGGGTTTTTCAACCACAAAAATTCTTGAACAGTAGGAAGTGGTCAAATACTTGTATTTCCCTGCAGCCTTTTGGTCAAGAGGCATTTGGTGTACCATGTCTTCAATGGATTTGGGTATACGTATAGGCACCTGGACCCATGGAATATGTTCTATTACTGAAATTTTGTAGTTGGGGAAATATTTGTCAGAAAATGTTCCTTGTTCAGAGTCATCAAAAGCTAAAGCTTGGTGTCTTGTTTGCAATACAAAAACTAAAAGGTCAATTTCTCAGGGTTGAAGGAATCCTTTAGGCATGCTTGTTAAAATTTTCTCCAAACGATTGAGCGAAAGATGCTTTGATGGAACAAAATCTCAGAGAAATGGCAGATCTATAGGAAGAGGCAGCGAGGGTATTTCAACAGGGTGAAACACTTGTTCAGATGGATCTGGCATGTAGCTAGGGACAGGTTGGACTTTCTTGTCTACAGTTTTGTATTTGGTTCATTTTTGGAGTGGGTTTGATTCATATACAAGAGCACATCGAGTCCAAGGAGTGAGCAGTGATCGAGAAGTTCTAGGAGAGCAATGTGCGATGGTCTGTAAAATTAAGTCATAATCTTTTGGAGGTCCTAAGTCAGGAATAAAAGAAGGGGAGTCAAACATAAGTTCCCATCAATGTGTGAAGAGAGCACCCAAGGGTTGGAACAGATGTGTCCTGGTCAAGCCCAGGCTCAGGATACGTGCCTGTCCTCATTTTCCCATATCAATGTCTTCTACTTCTTCAATCCTTGGTGCATGATCCAGATTAAGTGTCAACATGTTTTGAGGAGTGTTTGGTGTGCAAAGAGGTATTAAAATAGAAGGGCTGTGAGAGCGACCTTCAAGTGTGTCTCCATCTCCATCTTGCCATATCCACATGTTCATTGAACCTTTCTGAGTGTACTGGATCAATGCTGAATACCATTGAAGCAGGGTTGTCCAAGTATTATTTCCTGTTTGCCAGTTCCTTCTCTACTAACGAAAATGTGGTGGTCAAAGCATCTTCCAGAAATTTTGATTTTGGCATCTCAAACACATCTGCCAAGGGGAACAGGCCATCTGTTAATCCCTTTAAGGGACCAACATGTTCCATCAAGGTCAATTGCCAAGTTGGTTGTAATTTCACTGCTGAAGCATAGCATATTAAAACCTCTTCTTTGGATTCAGCAGACTCATTGAATTCAAGGCTGACATGTGACTCAATAAAACCAGAATTTGTAAAAGACTCAGCTTCAGGAAGGGAACAGAAATATTCTTTGTCATCAGATTCATACCCTCCAACCAACTCAGTCAACAAAACCTCTTCTTCTACCCAATCTGCCTCTTTGAGAACCTCTATGACATTAGCCACAACTGGTCTGGAAACATATTCTCAATGTGTTTTTGTCATGTTGCTGACCAACTTTTGCAGAAAGGCCAAGATCACTAGAAGTTCACTGAGTTCAAGATGTACAAGTGTTTTGTTAACTTTCTCTCAAATAATCTTGTCTAAGTCATACATTTCCTGAATGTCTGATGTAAAATGATATGATGGAGCTGACTTAGCTTTTGAATTCGCATCCTTCATACACTGGATGCAAGCCACATTAACTTGGACCAAATTATTGTAAAGAAATTATAAAGAAATTTCAAATAATTTTACAGTAACAATGTCTGAAAAATTGTAAAGTTATTGTGACTTTTCTTTGACAAAGAACAGTATTATGTAAGGAAAAATTACAATAATTTTACAATTTTTCAGACATTTTTACTGTAAAATTATTTACAATTTCTTTACAATTTTTTTACAATAATTTGATTCAAGTTAATGTGGCTTGCATCCAGTGATATCCACATCTTTGGTCTTTGACAGAGCCATCTGATGATTCTTGAATGTGTCTTCCATATTAACTGCATGAGGCCATAAATTGAAGGCTTGAGGAGTCAATTGGACTGTGGGGGGTCGTAAATTAAAAGCTTGGGGAGTTGACTGAACAGGCATGTTCGCTGGCCTTAGGTGCTAAGGGTTGGGACTGGGGACTTATTTTGATTCTCATTCAGCTTAGATCTCAGGATGTTTGATAGGGTCAAAACATGTTTCTTTGCCTTTTTGAGAGTGAGTGACTGCAAGGGTTGATGAAGGGGATGCTCTCCACTCAGGAACAACCAAAGAATGGGATGGGTTAAAAACTTCAGCAGATAAAACTTCCTGACCATCAAACATTAGACCAGCATAGTTGGCCATATGGGGAGGTAGGTCTCTAGAAACCTCCCAGGCCTTACCTTTTAAATGGCTCAAAGTGGTGTGTTGCTCTTGCAAAACTTTTGCGACACCACCTTCACTTCCAAAGGCCTGAGGAAGTTCAGACCCATCAGGGCATGCTAACCTGCTAAGAGGGGTGTAATCCACCAATCCTTCCTTGATACATACCTTGACTTCTGGGCAGAACTTAAGCCCAAGCCAATGCGAAGTCTGATTGCAAAAGAAGCATCTTGCTTTACTCATGATTTGCTGGACAGATTGATTAGCCTTAGGAGTTATATTAACAGAGCATAAAAACTCAGCATGTGCCAGTCTCAAATCCTCCATCTGTTTTGTAAGTCAATCTACCAGACTGAGGTCAACCAGTTCAACTATTGGTGCTGCTGGAACCATTTTTTCAAACATGACCTTTTTCAAAGGCTTCTTCTTTTCCTTTGTTAAGACCACTTTGTCGATATCCTCATTGGAGCCACTTGAGCTTGAGTCTGAGTCTGAGTCTGAGTCCAGGTCAATACCTATGTCTGTTGTCTTTGCATCTAGGTCTTCATCATTGAACTCTGATCTTAACCTGAGGAGCATTGCTATTGTTGGAGGTGAAGATGTTTTAAGGTTGGTGGCTGGTATTCATTTCTTGATTCAAGAACATAAAGATGCTGGAACCCCTCTATAAAAACAAAGGTAAACATCATTAGTGAGCATTTTATGAGGAGTCAATTCAGCAGATAAAGCAGTAAAATTCCAGTAGTACTTGTCTACATCTTTTCAAGAGGTAATACTTCCTGACTCTCCATGCTCCAAGCACCACTGACACAATTGATCAGGAGAGTTTAGAGGAATAGAATCATTTGACCTGTAAAGGTCATCAAGATATACCCTCGTCACAATCCAGTCATCTCCTGACAGAACGCAGATGCTCCAATTACCATTTGGACTTTTGAATGATAATATCTAAGGACATAGCAAGGCAATTGTGTGTGTGGAACTTGCATGCTATTGGCATGCTGCTCGAGCAAATCTAAAAAATCAGAAACACACATTCCCTTAAACTTGGGAGCTCCAGGCATTCCTGGAGTAGGCATGGGGACACCAAGGATCACATTTAGACTATTTTCAGAGGATGGAGAAATGGGTGCTTGTACAGAAGATGAAGCTGTTTGTTCATCAGTAGGACTCATGATAGAAGGTGATAAGGAAAAAAAATTAAATGAAAAGAGGGAAGCTTAAAGAAGAAACTTAGTGTATATGCAGTCAATTTAATAATCCCAGAACTTCCAGGACAAAAAAAAGGCAAAGGGTAATTGGGTTGAATGAGTGCAAATCAGGAGATTGAATGTATGCATCTGAAAACCAAGTATTCAGCACATGGGTGTTAAAGAAGCATGTACCAAAAGAGCTTCTGATACTTGGCAATGAAGTAGAGCAGAAAACTAGCCCCCTGTCTTGGTCACCACTGTGGAAGAATGGAAGTTCTCTACAGGAAACAGCGACCTGGTTGTCTACTTTGAAAGAAAATAAAAAAAGGAGTAGAGAGAGAAAGAGTCCACAAAGGGAGAGATGAATTGGGTACTTAGCAGTAGACAGTTGTGTGAGAGCACACTCGTTGTTTGAAAATCTTGAGGACAGGACATGTATAGGTGTGCTTCAAGGAAGTGGTGTGAGATTCTCTACAAGTCATCAAAAAAAATCTTGAAGTCTGGAGTCATTGTCGTACTTGAAGACACTTTAAAAACTTGAAAACTTAGAGAGGGAGGAGGGACTTTTTTTTAGGAGGGAAGAAAAAGTACTCCATTTGAAAGGTGGGAGGACACCTTAAGTACAAAAATCATAATCACAAGGCATTCTACATGTTCTCGTGTGCTGCCTGTCCAATAATTCTAAAAGAAGGAATGAAATTTTAAAGAACACCAAAAATAAAAGCCAAACCTTCAGACTGGGAATTACTTGGGGAACCATTCAATGCTGGGGAGTCCATTTATGGACACACTGCCACCCTCAGTGCAGACTTCCCAGTCATCAATGGCTCGACCCTACTGTCCAGTCCTCAGACATGACTTTGGTTTCTTATGGAGATGTCGTAAGTAAATAAATAAAAAATGAAAGAAAGAAGGTCTGAGCATATGCAACAAAACCCAAAGTCAATCCTTCAACTATAACACAACATCATTGGTCTGTAGTGCTTCCAGGCTAGTAGCCAGAATGACAACATCCTTTTGCAGCTCTTGCAATAGGTTGCTGGTGTGTTCAATGCACATTGAAAAACAATCTTGATAGTTCTTCACTGCCTAAAACACACAAGGAATAAAAAGAGAAATAAATCATAAAAATGAAAGAAAAAGGAAGTGGCATGAGTAAACCACTCTGCACTTCCACAGAGGAAGATTGGGGAAGACAATGACACCCAGGGAATCTTCCATTTGAATATGAACCCACTCCTTTTGTAAATCAGAGTCCCCTTCCATTGCCATGTAGACATCAGCTGTGATCTGATCTTTGCAGAGATAGTCAACAAATCAAATCATTTGAGTTCTGGTGAGCCAAGCTTTCTTGTGTTTCACAGCAAAAGTGATGGCATTTGTATGTTGGATAGGTGTAAGAACAACCAGGGTGGGGGTTGGAGAAAGTGCCATTGAAATAGATTGATTAAAGCTTTCGATACTTCAGTCACCCACTGACTACTGACTATTAGTCATGTAAACTCCATATGTCTTATATGACTAATGGTAGCACTGTATTTATTTATTGTACTTGATATATCTAGAATCTTTACTGTATCTATTTTCTATTTCTATACTGAAATGTCCCAAAGTCAGCTGTCACACTGCTGAATCTATTTTTTTACACTAAATAAATTTTTCAAGTGCCAAGACTCTGAATTAAATATATGCTATGTTTTCAGGGCTGAAAATTTTTTTGAGGTCTTTACACTCCCTGCTATGTTCCATATGGAATGGGTGGATTCCAACCCCATTCCATGGAATCCATATGGACTGTTTTTTGGCTGGCAACCCAGCCATTTTTTCATTCCATACCCACTATGGAATCCATATGGAAAGTCCATGGAATGGTGCATTCCATATGGATTCCATGGAATTTGAATTGCAAATCCACATACTATTCCATCAGGATTCCATGGAACAGTCCACATGGAATTTCATGGGAAAGCACCATTAAATGTGTTGTCAAAAATAGTGTATACATTAAGAATCAAACACTCAACTATGCGAGGTGTCACATGGGTAAACGAGAGAACAATCTTACTGCTGCACTATGCAACCATTAAAAGTGAATGAACTAACCTCACTTAATCCTCCTGTGGCTGGGTGACACCCAAATCGAACTTTGGCAAATGCTGATGTTTGGTTTGGGCATCACCAACAACCCACAACCCTATTCCTCAACCACCACCACCATCCACAATGCCCACCCACCACCACCACACCACCACCATCACCACTGACCACAACCACCTACAACCATCATCGACCCCTGCCACACCCCAACACCACCAGAACGACATGGAAATGCCACGTCACCAACCACAGCAAGAAAACCGGTGTCCACCACATCAATGCAACACAATGATGATGGTGATGATGCAGGATGATGGTGACAATGATGTCCTCACCATCCATGGGGGTTTTCCTCCAGGTGAGCCCAACACAACCCCCCCTCACCATTTCCCTATTCACCTGGAATCCAGGTGCCACATTGCTATCAGCGATGTGGCAACCAAACAACAAACAATGACATCAGGTCATCATCAGAAGGACACCACACGACGATGGACAACTGAACAACAACAATGCAACAGCAACCTGGGATGATGATGGCCCAAACGATGATGCCAACAAAACGACCCCCAGGACAACAACCCCACCACCCACCAATGCCAACAATGGCCCACCATTGGTGAGCCAACACATTCCTTCACCCATCCCCATTCCCTTACTCACACACAATGCAGGTGCCACATTGCCAACAGCAACATGGCAACCAAATGATGAACAATGTCATCATTGTTGTTTATTCCATGACACGACAGTGAGAAGCCCCATCCCAGCTATGCCCCGACTCACCTACCTAACAGGCACCCCCAGTGGACAAATGGGGGCCACATTGCCATGCAAACCATGATGACGGACAATGACCATGTGACCACAACCATGAGGAACAACAAGGCAACACAATGACAACCAACCAACCAGCCTGACACATGACCATACCACTGATGCAACACAACAATGAAACACATGACATGCAATGACCCACCACAACATGACAACATGATGACAACACCACCACTGTACAACCATCCACACCACCACCATGCAATGACCATACAACAACAACACCACCCTGCACCACTGGAACCACCACACAATGAGGACACAACAACAAGGGCACAACATGACCAACCACCACATGCTGACACATTGACAGCATGACCATGACGATGCATCAACACCATGATGATGCAATGTGATGACCACGTGATGACGTTACCACAACAACACAAGATGATGATTGTATTGTTAGTTATACTTTGTAGAAGTCATTAATGTAATTTTATCAATATGTTTTAAATATTGACTGTTCCATCTGAGTTCCATATGGAATCCATGGACTACTGTTTAATATGGATTCTGGACTATTCAATAGAATCCATATTGAATAGTAGTCCATGGATTCCATATGGAACATGGTGGGGAGTGTAAAGTACACATTTTTTTATAGGCTTAATAAATCTTTTTGGTACCAAGACCATAAAATGTTACAAACTTGCCTGTCTCACTACTAAATAAATGTTTTTGTATTATATACAGTTTTTGTGTCTGAATAGATTTTTTCTGAGGGGTGGCAGGGGTCCTACCCCCTCAAAAAAAAAAAGATGTATATATTTTTACCATATGAAACTAACTTTTTTAATGTATTATAGACAAGTATTTCCATTGCTTTCTATGCATTTATGGAGGCCTACTATGCTTGTGTGAACAGATTGTATTAACCTGCAACAACCAGATCACTAATGCAATTGAGGGCTCTGCTCATTTGAGATGGTATGAGAGCTGCAACAACCAGATCACAGACACCATTGATGCCTATGCTCATTTCAGATGGTATAGGAGCTGCAACAACCAGATCACAGACACCATTGATGCCTATGCTCATTTGAGATGGTATGAGAGCTGCAACAACCAGATCACAGATGCCATTGATGTCTATATTCATATTCAACTTGGCAGATTCTAAGAGAGGGCAATAACTAGATCACCAATGCCTTTGATGCCCATATTCATGACCAATGGTGACCAGCACCCACTACCATCCTTGATGAATGGCAACAAGGGCCCACCACTGCCTGACCATCCCCCCCCTCCCTTTAACATATGAAGTAGTAGATTCCATGTTCTTATCTTCTAAATACATTTGAATTTCATGTGTTGATATATGAATGGTTTGGGTACCCAAGAACAAAGGCGAAAAAAATAAATGGCAGAAGGACCTATTAGCCTAGATATATCCTTCACAATTACAAGGCTAATAGCTTGGTTGAGGAGGGTGACTGAAGTGAGATTATAAGTTGTGAAGATATATTTCTATTTTAAATATATTTTGAAATATATACTTAACATGCTTCTGAATATATTTAGTACTCTTCAGAATATATACAGTACCCTTCTAAATCTATACAACAATTTTAAAATATATTCAAGGGAGAGCTGAATATATTTAACACTTTTCTGAATCTATGAAACAGTTTCAGGATATATTCAAGGGAGAACTGAATATATTTTACATTGATCTAGATATATTGAATGAATGCTGAATAAATTGAGCACTCTTCTAAATCTATACAACAATCTCAGATCAAAGTGAGAAGGAAGTTAAATATATTATTCCACATCTTTTTTTAAAGATACAGTATCCTTCTGAATAGAATTAGCAGCTGTCTGTAAAACAGGCTATACAGACTGCTCAGGTCATGAATATGGGCATCAAAGGCATTGGTGATCTAGTTATTGCACTCTCTTAGAATATGCCAAGTTGATTATGAGTATAGACATCAATGCCATCTGTGATATGGTTGTTGCAACTCCCATACCATCTGAAATGAGCATAGGCATCAATGGTGTCTGTGATCTGGTTGTTGCAGCTCTCATACCATCTCAAATGAGCAGAGCCCTCAATGGCATTAGTGATCAGGTTGTTGCAGGTTAATACAATCTGTTCACACAAGCATAGTAGGCCCCCATAAATGCATAGAAATACTTGTCTATAATACATTAAAAAAGTTAGTTTCATATGGTAGAAATATATACATCTTTTTTTTTTGAGAGGGTAGGACCCCTGCCACCCCTCAGAAAAAATCTATTCAGACACAAAAACTGTATATAATACAAAAACATTTATTTAGTAGTGTGACAGGCAAGTTCATAACATTTTATGGTCTTGGTAGCAAAAAGATTTATTAAGCCTATAAAAAAATATTCAGCCTGGAAAACATAGAATATATTTAATTCAGAGTCTTGGCACTTGAAAGATTTATTTAGTGCAAAAAAATAGATTCAGCAGTGTGACAGCTGACTTTGTGACATTTCAGTATAGAAATAGAAAATAGATACAGTAAAGATTCTAGATATATTGAGTACAATAAATAAATACAGTGCTACCATTAGTCATATAAGACATATGGAGTTTGCATGACTTATAGTCAGTAGTTGGTGGGTGTCACAAACCATCCCAACCACTCCCCCAACTATACCCTACCCTGGGACAACCCTGCCCCAACATAGCCAACCCTGGGGACACCCTTCCCCAATGGACCCTTCACCCTTGTATTTCCATCACCATGATACCTTATCCCTTCATCACTACCTTTTGTTATCTTGTTACCTTGTTATCCCTTGTTTCACCATCTCCCTTATTCTTCCTTGTACTCATTGTCCTTCCCCAGGTTACCTTGTACACTTATCCTAGGTATTTAGGTAGCTTGCCATGTACTTGCTACCTCATCCTTGATGTTACAAATGCACCTCTGACTTGTTCCTCTGTTTCTTGTCTCTCATCACTATCTCCTGGTGGAGCCCTGCTCTCAGTTGTAGTCCTGTGTGGTTGAGTCTCTAGCTCCCAGCTCCAGTTG
>Ga0307507_10006147_pt1 | contig 18785 bp, 17 predicted proteins | sample 7_EM_MG_FD_207223 | JGI IMG/M metagenome (GOLD analysis project Ga0307507, IMG submission 207223) | Populus trichocarpa ectomycorrhiza microbial communities from riparian zone in the Pacific Northwest, United States - 7_EM | ecosystem: Host-associated > Plants > Roots > Unclassified | place... | reverse complement strand
ATGAAACATGCATACCAAAACTGGGATTAAGCATGTGTACCAGGGGGTCCAGGGGGCGTGCCCCCGGCAAGCTGTGACCAGTGCTGGAGGAACGGCCGAGCGTCAGCGAGTGCCGTGCCGTAGGCACAGGTCTAAAGCTTGTGGTAATAAATTCAGGCTGACTACGTTACATAATAACTCAGGTAAACAAGTTACCTCGCCAGCTCGTCGTAAAGTGAAGCACGTATCTAGTGGAAGGAAATATCGAGGGAGGGATAAGTATAAGGGATCATGTTTTGAAAGAGATCGGGTAGGGAAATTGATTTTCGTGGGGCTCTGGGCGGTGAAGAATGTATTCGGGAGTGTCTCCGGGCTGGCAATAGAGAGTTTGCGCAAGCCACGGGGAGCCTCCGGCCCGGTCCAATAACTTCCAGGTTTAGCGCTCGCACCAACTGCACTTAATACACCGACTCTGACGTGTTTTCGTCGGTTTCGTCTGGTTCCTCTCTGTCGTTTGGGAGTTTGTGCAAGCCACGGGGAGCAAACAAACCGCCCGGCGGTTCTAACTTCTGTGTCGCTTGCGCAAACTCTCTAAATGCCGCAAAGCCTTCGCACGAATCGCAACACCATAAACCACGACAGGTTTCAAAGAGTTTCAAAGTCGTCCCCAGGTCATCCCCCTCAGGATGAAAGTTGGAGCTAGGGTTTTATTGTGGTTCCATGTCAGCAGACGAAAGACTGACTGAATTGGTAGCCAGCTTTTCCTGCATTATGTATCTTGACTCCCACTAGAGCTCAGATTTGGCTCAGATAAAAGGCAGACTGGATTCATCATTTGGGTTCTACTACAGCAGCTACGAGAACCAATTCTCGTCAATCTGCTTTGCATCAAACCCGGTAATGCACGTCGCATACCTTCCGTATGGTTCTGCGAAGATTCGGACTACATCCAGAAGGTCGAAGTTGGACGAGTTGGACGAACGAGATTGCATCATGAGGAGAATCATTTGGTATACTACTTTATGAAGATTGGTTTGAGAACGTCTTTTCCGGCTCGTGAGTAGTCCGCCCTCGTCAGATGCGGTTACTCACTCCAACGTAAACCCCAAGAACAAGGAACTCAAAGGAATGTACGGACAAGGCGGCAGAACTACTCTCAACATCTACACCGCCGTATTCAACAAAACGAACCCCTCCATGTCCTCCCTTCGGCGACCCAAAGAGCGACAGGGTCTCTTCGTCCAGCAGTCCACTTTTCTCGGAGGTGAACGCGCTCGAACGGACGACGATGCAAGAGGTCGATTCTGGCTTGCGCTTTACTTCACTGAGATACGCCTCCATGTCCTCCGAGTACTTCATCGACCCAATCAGCGACGGTCTCCTAGTTCAGCAGTCCACTTTTCCCGGACTCGAAGGGATGAGGGTGCATAAGGTCGATGCTAGCTCTGACTTTACCACACGTTCGCGTTCGAAGGGGATGGTTAGTGTGATGGGGTTGGGGACAAATTGACAATGTCGCAACACGCCCCCGGAAGCCTCCCCGTTTGAAGAAATACTTGTTCAGGGAGGTCCACCTGTATGTCTTCTGATCTTTCTTTGATATGCCACTTACGGATCTGAAAAGACAGCTGTGTGGATTACTCATGAAAGAGTTCAGACGGTCAGGATGCATCACAAAAGGCCATATCCCTGCGGAGCGTTAAAACTACAACGTTACATAAAACTCCGTCGTGACTCGTCATCCCAAGTGCAACTGGCCCATTCGAGTTGGAAAAGCGCCCACTGTCAGGAAAACACCAGTCAGCCCAGGGTACGGTCTCTTCTGTGGCCAATCTTCGTCTTCCGCTAGACGTACCGAGAAACCTCAGGCTTTTCTCGAGGTGGTTTCCACTCCCTCGCTGTATCCTCCGAAAAAGCAACTTGAATCCCGGAAACAAGGAAATATGGCCGTTTGCCTGGCAGTCGGTTTGGGCCTCCCATTAGTTGGAGCTCAGCTATAACTTGCAATCTATGCTTTGCTCGCCAACTCGAACTTTAGGCCCGTCCCTGTCAGAGAGTATCTAAGATGCCCGGTTGCGTGGCTTCAAAATCCGGGGGCATCTCGGGTTGCCTACGTATCAATTCATCAGGAAAAAATAACTTGGTTCAGTAGTTCAATATAGCCACAGTAGTTATAATAACCTGGTACTCTAGTCCCCCCATATGTTGCTCCAGTAGTTCTCCCTTGCATCATAGTAGACACCAGTAGTCTTTCCATGTATTGTAGTAGATATTAGTAGTAACTCACTTTCCACTGATACTTGGAAGTAGCACTCAGTAGTTCGTGCCTACAGCAGCTACCTGATCTACTAACAATGTTTATCTTGCCAGACATGCATGAAAATCACAAAAATCGAAATATGCATTGCAAGAGATAACTAACAAACAACTACTCAAATGTACCTAGGCTGATAAACTCACCATCTGTATCCCCTGTTCAAACATCAACCTCCCAGAAACAGCCTCTTTGCTAACCACACTGAAATTATGACTAAGAATGGGCAAGGGGGGGGGGGTCAAAATCTCAAGGAAGGTATAGAATGAGGGATATACAGGGCACAGGTAGACAGGTGAGGGAAGAGAGGGGCTAGGGAAGAGACACCTAAGGGGATTGACAAAAAAGAGATGGGTGAGGGGGTTGACAGAGCAAGGAGAGATGGGTGAGGAGGTTGATGGGTGAGGGTGAGGGAAAGACAGGTGAGGCATGAGAAGCAGCAGGTGAGGGAGTGGACAAGCAAGGCAAGAGACAGGCGAGGAAAGAAATGCACAAGGGAAGATGGGTGAAGGGGTTGACAATACAAGAAGAGACAGGTGAGGGTGAGGGTTAGACGGGTGTGGCGTCACCATGTGGGAGTCATTGGAATGAGAAGTAACACATGTGGGAAGAGAAGGGTGAGGCAAGAGATGGGCAAGGCAAGTGATGGGCAAAAGAAAGTGATGGGCAAGGGAAAGCAACAGGCAAGGGAAAGCAATGGGCAAGGGAAAGCAATGGGCAAGGGAAAGCAACAGGCAAGGGAAAGCAGTAACACATGTGGGAAGAGGTGGGTGAGGCAAGCGACGGGCAAGGAAAGAGATGGGTGAGGTAAGAGATGGGCGAGGCAAGCGATGGGCAAAGGAAAGTGACAGGTGAGGAAAGATAGGGGTGAGGCAAGAGACATGCAAGGCAAGGGACGTGCTAGGCAAGAGATGGGTGAGGAAAGCAATGGGCAAAGGAAAGCAATGGGCAAAGGAAAGAGATGGGTGAAGGGAGACAGGTGAGGGAGTCGTTGGTGAGAGAAAAGAGAGGCAGAAGATGTGGTTGTTATGGAATGAAGAACAAAGGGAATTGCTTTTGCAGGATTGTGTGACAGTGATTGTCTGATTGCATCATTTCTCATGAGGGCCAGGCGCTCCAACTTCAACGTTTCAACAATTTGATCAATGTTCTGTCAGTTTACCCTGATGATTACCCAGGCAACTGATGGTAGTATGAGGTTAACTCAGGCAACTCATTGAACTGACTTTGCTTGATGGGGTATCAGGAGTACTAGCACATATCATATAACTACTGATGTCTACCATCTTCATACCAGCCTACTGGGTATGTTGTCAGAACAATGAGGGCAATGTATACGATGTGCAAACTATGTATACTTTTTTTTTTTTCCTGATGTTCGGCAATAGTAGGTTCATTCACCTTTATGAGCTTGGACTTGTGATGCAGGTTTGGTTCGAACGAGCGCAATCTCACTTTGCAGAAGGTTTTCAATCTTTGATGATGTTATGTTGGCAATGACCCAGGCAAAGAAATTGGAGATAGCCTCTGGTATGTTTGGCTTCAACCTCGGCCCTTGAAGTTGGGGCCGTCTGTGCTGATACTTAACACTTTGCCTCTCCGTTGAACAGTTGAACTTGCAGGGTCAAAGGTTACGTGTCCAGGGTATGATTCATTCTACTTAACCTTGAAGCCAACTCACCTATTTGAAGACCTACAGATGTAAGACTGTGTATAGCAGGCACTGGTGTAGATTGGAACACCCACTTTCAATTTGAGCTGAGTGGGGCCTGTATCTAGTGGGTTCAATTCCTGAAGAACTGCATTGTGATGAACATAGGAGTTTTTTTTTTTACATAGAATAATTTGATCTGCATGGCACTGCAGTTCCAACTCATGTATGCAAGAGTTCAGGCAGTGGTCAGGATGCATCACAAGGCCATATCCCTGCAGAGCATTACAACTACAACGTTAACTCCCAAGTGAGACTGCCCATTTGAGTTGGAGTGCCCACTGTCAGGAAAACAACAGTCAGCCCAGGGTACGGTCTCTTCCATGGCCAGTCTTCATCTTCTGCTAGCCGTACCGAGAAACTTGTTCTCGAGGCAGGTTTCCACTCCCCTGCTGCACCCTCCAAAAAAGCAACTCGAATCCCCAGGCCAGAAGCAAAGCAATGTGGCCCTTTGCCCAGTCACATCTGGAGCAAAATCCTCAGTCTCAGTAATACGAGCTCAGCTATAACTTGCAATCTATGCTTTGCTTGCTAATTTGAACTTTCAGGTCCACCCCTGTCAGAGAGGTGTGTGGCTTCAAAATCTGGGGGGGTATCTCTGATTGCCTATGTCATGGTATCAATTCGGCGATAGGTTCGTTCGCCTTTATGAATTTGGACCTGTGATGCAGTTTGCTTTGTACAAGCACAATCTCATTTCTGAGGGTGTTTAGATAGCTAATAGCCTGGACCTGGTGTATTTGGCTTCAACTCAGCCCTTGAAGTACGGGCCATCAGTGGCAGTGCCAGGTGCTGATACTTAACACTCTGCCTCTCTGTTGAACTTGAAGGGAAAATGTGGAGATTCAAAGGTTATGTGTTCGGGATACAATTCATTCTAACCCTGAAGCTATGTAACTCACCTATTTGACAGGCCCTACAGATGTAATGTGTATAGCGGGCACTGGTGTAGAATGGAACCTGGCACCTCACTCTCAGTAAAAAGCAAAGTCAAGAAAAATCATATGAAGTCAGAGGTCAGTCAGATGTGTGTCACACATCTGTAATTTTCATGCCAGCCTTCCCTTGGCATCAAATGGGAGGTAAGTTTAGTTGTAAGTTAGTATCAACATTGTCATATCTTTTATACACATGTCTATGCCAAGAAATTTCGAAATGGTTCATCTTTTTTCTTAAATTTCCAATATGCTCACCTCGAATGCTGTGTGAACAACTTCAAGCAATTTGTCTAATTCCATTGAAACTCTGACATCATGTAATCATGTTGAATTTTGAATTTCCCAATGCGGAAATTCATTGTTCTTCCCTCCCACTACATCAATAAGTCAATGAACAGCCTTCTCCCTCCCTTGACAAATGGCAGCCTCCCTCCCTCAATGAATGGTGGCCTCCCTCCCTTGACAAATGGCAGGCATCCTCCCTCTCTCAATGTATGGCCAGCGTCCTGCCTCTCTCAATGTACGGCAGCGTCCTCCCTCTCTCGACGAATGACTGGCATCCTCCCTCTCTCGATGTACGGCGGCATCCTCCCTCTCTCAACGAACGACTGGCATCCTCCCTCTCTTGATAAATGGCTGGCATCCCTCCTCCCTCAATGAATGGCCCCATCCTTCCCTTGGCTGGTGGGCTCCCCTCCCTTGATGAATGGCTTCCCCCCCTCCTTCGGCGAACAGCCTCCTCCTTCCTTCAACACACGGCCTCCTCCTTCTCTTGATTGACGGCCTCCTCCCTCCCTCGCCTCATCCTTCCCTCGATGAATGGTCTCCCCCCTCCCTCAACAAACTGTCCCCTCCTCCCCTCAACAAACTGCCTCCCCCTTCCCTTATCCTGCCTTGACGGACAGTCTCATCCCTCAACAAACGCTCTCCTCCTGTGTGTCAGGTAGACTGGATATAAAGTAAAGTCATAGTTAGGGTTATATGATACACTCCACCATACTTAGGCTGTAGGCCCACTACATGTATTCTCTAAAGTAGTCAAATATAATTTTATTCAGCCTATTTCCCAATCCAAATTGAGCCCAAGCATCAATGATCATTATATGACTAGTACATGACTGGCATAATATATGATTTGCAGTGTGGGACTAATGTATGACTATTGTATTACAAGCGTAGTCAGAAACGCTTAAAAAAAATGACATTTTGTCAAACACCCTCTAATTGGTGACTTTCTTGTGACTAATGTCTGACTTCGCTATTTACTGAGCCTCACTTCCGACTTGATTAGATTTGAGCTGAGTGGGGTGGTATCTGTCAGTATTCAGTGGGTTCAATTCCCCAAGATCCGCATACTTCAAGTAGATAGTATTGGTTTTTTTTAATACAAAATATGCCATAATTATAATTCGATCCATATGGCGATTTTGATGGTATTTTTGCCGTGGCTGCTATGTTGAACTTGAAGGGAAAAACATAGAGATTTGAAGGTTACACGTCCAGGGTACGATTCATTCTATTTGACCTTGAAGCCCACTCTGAGTCACATATTTAATTTTAACAGACCCTACAGATGCAATGTGTATAGCTGGCACTGGTGTAGGATGGAATGGCACCCACTTTCAACTTGATTAGATTTCAGCTGAGTGGGACGTCATCCAGTGGGTTCAATTCCCAACATACCATGGTTGTAAGCCTGATTGCATTCGATTTCTTTTACATACAAGTTAACTGATTTCATTGGTATTTTTGTCATGGCAGCATGGCCTTGACATACGATAATGGCCATGGACAATGGGTACTAGCGATTCGGATTCGCTAGGCACCTACCAATGGGTGTATTTATTCAAGATTCAAGTGGACTGAATGAACGTTGCAGCCAAACATTTTTCCCAACTTGCAAGTGGTGAAAAAAAAAACGCATCTAGTTTTATTTAATTATAATAAATATGTAAATTGTCTCCAGTTGTTGCATACCTACAAAGAGTTCAAGAGTTCGAGAGTCATGTAAAAAATGAAAAAAAGAGTTCCAAGTAAAATGAAGTGGAAATGGGGAGAAAAGATTAAATGAAGCATGAAGGGTCAGATATATACATAAAGATGGTCTCTTTTCCACATTCCGCCACCCCCTTGGTTGCAACTGTTGATTCAGTTGAATCAAATCTTGAATAAATACACCCATTCTCAGGTGCCCAGTGAATCCGAATTGCTAGCACCAGGGAGAACCAGCTATTTGGCCAATGGGCGCATGAGTAGGCATATGTTGATCAGAGGCATTAATGCTCTCCCATATTCTTCCCATATGCCTACCATGTACATTTAAAATTTAATTCAAGTAAGCTCTAAAATGCAAATATCATGGGATTCCTAGTCACAGAACAAATATGCCCATCAAAATGGGCAGTAGTATGTGACTGATTTGTTCATTCAATATGTGACTACTAGGCACATCATGGTCACATGCTTGATGTATTGCCACTCTAAAGTAGATATGCACACACAAATGCAATCAAGATGGGGCTGTTAGGCACATATATACTGATATATCAAATAAAATGCTTCTGATGTAATCAGGGTGAATAGCCACAGAAAAAATCTACCTATCATGCAGGCAAAATGTGGATGTCATGCACATGCTGAGAAAATTTATTATCTGAGCCTCATTGAAGTGATGGTAACATTCTGATTACATATAAAATATTCTTTGCATTTGCCCCAGTGGCACATGAAAGAGATATTTTGGTCACATTTAAGATGTAATGCTTTCATTTGCTCCAAAATAAATACAGTATTTTCTTGGAAGTACCATTTATAATATGCCCAGTGTAACCATGTGAAAGCATATTGAATGATCAAAAAAAAAAAAAAAAAACTCCACATTTGCCCAGGAAACACATTGAGAAGAAAAAAAAAATTGACCTCATTACAAAATGCTTATTAGATGGGGTAAGTTAAAGAAATCATTTGCCAATCACTGATGATTGACTGCTGACTGCTAACCAGATGATGACCTAGACATTTGGTTAATTCAGGACAATCACTTTACAGAGTGATTTTGGTGCCATATGCACTGGAAAAATGCTTATCAGGGTGATATATTTTAATAAGTTGTAGTAGGGTATACAGGAAACCTTCCACAGCATTAATAAGAGCCATTATAATATAACTTCCTCTGGGACAGCAGTCCTGAGGTGTCAGAACAAGATAATATTTTTGAGCAGATCTACAGATCTACTCCTCTGGCTGCTCAGGAGTCTCCATAGAAATCACCTCAGATCATTCTGAACATAAAGAATAAGCACAACTTTCTTACCTTATTTTGGGGTAGGTTTCCAGCACAAAATACGGGGGGAAGAGGAGAACACTGAGATTGATTTTATGGCATGTTTGGCTGAATCTTTCCTCAACATATTTCATGCAGTTTATGAGGCTAGTAAGGGGAACAGAATATACTATTTATCCTGCCTTCAAATGTTTAAGTTCTGGCTTTGTGTGAGATTCATATGAAATGACCCATTTAATTACATGCCATTTTTGGCAGGTGCCACAATGAGTGCCACACCATACTGCAGGATTTTATCTGTTTACCATTAAACTTGGTATATAGATTCTATGTATCCTAAACTTTATTTCATACAGAAAAATATACTCAGTGTGATGTGCAGTTCTCATGCTATAAATCAAACTGTGTAAAAAAAAGTCATAGGACAATCTTTTTGCCCAGTTAGTGTAGGTCCTCGTGGACTTTTTCCCGAGATGGCATCTTCAAGATCACCTTCAAGGGTTGCATATGGTTGGGATGCAGAAATGGAAGGGAGAATGGGTCTTGTAAGATCCTCGCGGTCTTCATTATCATTATCTGACATCAAAATGGTGGGGGTCACTTTTTTTTTTCGGCCTTTGGCTGGACCTCCCCCCTCCCACCCTTGGTTCAGGATCCACGTTCCGCCACCCCCTTGGTCACAACTGAACATTTTCCCAACTTGCAAGTAGTGAAAAAAAAAACCAAGGGAGCCCTGGGATTCAGTTCAGAAACCACACGGTAGATATTTTTTTCTAAGCTGTCCAGGACCCTCCCAGTGTTGGAAGGTCATGACTAAAAATACATAGTCACGGTCATGACTAGTCATTGACATCGATTTTTGATTGACTTGCACGTGATGAATGACTTTGAGGGAAGGGTGATCGTAAGGGTCTGATGGCAAGGGTCTGCTCGATTAGGATAGTGGAAATAATGACCGACATAATTGCAATTCTCATGTGCGTTTGTGTGCGCCTCCTGTACTCTATGCTCAAGGTATACATAATGGATTCAATATTTATCTGGAGCCCGGGGAGTGATCAAAAAAAGAAGGGGTTGACACAGATTAACCTGAGCAAGAAGAGAAATAAAAGGACATGAGTATATGCTTGCACTCTAAACTTTAAAGACTCTGTACACCGTTCCATGCTTTTCCAGTAAAATATGAGCCCCCAAATTTATGATTGTAAAAATTCACTGATTTCTGAGGAAGATCTATGCCGCAGTGACCACAATGTACATTGAAAGTTGTTGGCTTATCTAATAATTCTACCTTATTTAGTAAATGGTGACTGAGTCACGGTCAATTTGACTTGACTATTGACTTGTTTTGACTTGTCATGACCGGTATTGACTAGTCAATGACCGGCACATCACTGGACCCTCCCCCCTCCTAGGCCAAAAACAAGTATGTCAAAGGTATTCCAAGAAAAAATATCCAAATTGGGTATACTAAGAAAAGCAAATGTCATCGGTATTCACTTGAAGGATAATGGTCGTGACTCTCGGAAAGTCAGATTCCATGAGGCGCCATCAAGCAAATTTCCTTTGAAACGATTTTCGCTCGGGCAATTAAGATCAGACGTCGTGGTTCAGAAGAAAGTGTTGATGTTGTGCGGCGTCAATTTTCGACATGGGTAACGGTTTGATTCTCAGAATCGGATGATGTCCATTCCTGATTAAAGTCCCTCAAGCTGCCGATGAAGAACAGCGTTCCGAGGTTAACGCGCAGTGGCGTGGCTCGGCGTAAAGTCAGCGAGGAGGCGCCAGAAAAAAACGGCGGACAACGGAGAAGTGTAAGAAAGAGAAGCAAAACAACACCTTTCAGCGGACTCAAGGGAACGAAGAGATGAGAGGGCGTTATTTCATTTCAGATATGCACAAGAGCAGCAGACCCACTATCGAAACACCACCAGAAGCCTGAAACAAACATTAAATTATATTGAAAACCAAAAGACGAGTACACATACCCGGCTCTTTCACCATCATCCAAGGACCTAGTGACCCCTGTCGCTAGACAACACTTTTGCTCTACCTCCTGTCATCCACCCTCGGCATCTCTGACGTTCCTTCTCGCCCCTCACACTGCTATCCTTCTCGCCAATCCGCACGAGCGCGGGTCGTATTTCATATGCTGTAGGAGGACAATAACCCACTGCTTGCCCACTGCGGCAGACGACGAACGATGGGGGGTCACAAGGATGATCTTGGTTTCCCGCATCATGGGCCTCACCACGTCACGGATCCTGCACAAGGCCAATCAATCAACTCGTCGTCGCGGCGGAGCACTCATGTCATACCAAGCGCAAGAAACTCCGGTGGCGCACAGATGTCTCGTCGCGCTTCTAGCATTCGATACTTCGATGGGTAGGACTTCGGATCTTCCATCGTACTCATTCCGTCGGCGATCGTAAGTTGTGATGTTTTGGCTGTCCAAAGATTTGACACGGGCATTACAGCACATGGGGTATCGCATTGTTGTCGTTAGGGCGAGCCGTTGGTGGAGCTGGGGAGTGCTGGAATTTAAGTGGGGCAGACCAAAGGACAGCGTCGTCACGAAGCACGAGGCAGCTGATTGCCGCAGGAGTTGGTACGGTGAGTGAACCACCCTCTGGTAATGGTGCTTTAGAAAGGGGAGCGTCACCCGAACCGTGAATGCTCACCTGTTATACAGCAAAAAACGTCCACCGTTGAACGACTAGCCTCCCCTCTGCGCCGTGAAGGCCTACGCTCCATCGTTCGTCATCCTAAACACGTTGTTATAGGGGGTTTTCCTGTCGAAGAATATCCCTAAAACGCCTGCGTTGAGTCCAAGGGTAGTATGGCACACGAGGCGAACTGTAGGATAGATGATCAGAAGATGGGCGCTTTGAAGAAAGTTGATGAAAGCGGGCAAACTTTACCGTAAACTTCAGCAACAAGGCGATCGCATACGTAGCCATAATGTCACGACCGAACCTCTCCGGTTGTCGTCTATCTCTCATTTCACTTGAGGGGTGGTTGACGCGGCGACCGGGTTTCCATCCGCGGATCAGGTGAAACGCTCGCGGGAACCTGGCAGGACACTGACATGACCTTACTGGCGGAGAGAGATGAAAGGTTATGGGCAGAAAAGGAGCTGAATGTATCTGGATAGATACGTACTGCTGCTACAGATCCATTCCGCATCGTATATCCCTGGAGCTGGCCTTTCCAAAACCTTTAGTTAGAAGCTTGTGCGTCATGCGTGATCTTTCGATTCTCAGTGACAGTCCGTGTTAGCCAAGTGTTAGCTTTACCCAATGACAAATTGAATATTGAATATTGAACACTCACCCGAGCGAGCATCGAGCAGGAGAGCTGGATAACCTGAATCCCCAGTTCTTCTTAGCGCAAAGAAAATGGTAAATTTGAGTGAGGCATGCAAACGGTAGGGAATACTAGGCTAGCAAACTTGGCAGAGGTGATAATGGTATGTCGATCAAATTTGTATCTCTTTCCCAAGGGACTTGCGCCATCAACGACGAGCCCTGACGCGGACGAGCCGCATCAACTCGTCAAGCGAGAACGGTCACTAAGTTAGTATCTCCCTTGCAACTGAATAACCAGATCGACCTTACGGTGACCATCAACTTAGCACCGTAGATTCGGAGCCGACGACTACACCAGGCCTCGTTAATTGCCAGCACCTTACTGTAGAGAGGATATATGCTGCAGAAGTTGAGTATTGAGAGGCCAGCTGACCTCTCCTCCCTTTCTTCCCCCTTTCCTTTCCTCTCATCGACCCCTATCTTTTCCCTCCTCCAACTAACTCCCTCCTCGCCCCACAGCTCTCCCTAATCCTCGAATACATCCCCGGCAAAATAACAGACACCCAGACCGCCTCATCGGCACGCGCGGCCGGAGACCGTGGGTTATGGGGATTGGTGGGGTTGGGAGCGTTCTCAAGCGAGTAAAGTGAAATGGTCCCTTTTTTGTTTTGTTTTGAGAGAGAGAGGGAGATTAAAGGGGGCAGACTCAAACTGGGCCTTTTTACCCACTTCCTTCCTTCGTTTGATGCTCCGGCGTTTTTTTTTTGAGCATCTTTTGAGCCTATATCCCCTCCCCTCCCCATCACTGGGGATCTGTGTGTACCCATCTCTTCTTCCACGCTTTCGTCGTCGCTCTTTACCTCCCATTGCTACCACAATCCGAATTCTGAGAACAGTCGCCCCGTTTTTTTTTTCTTTTTGTTTCGGTACTACTTCTCATTTAATCCTGAGCAAGCGTGAAGGAAGCTAAACTTTGAAAGATCAATCACAATAAAGTACATCGTCGGAGCTCTGAAAAAAGTAATTCAGATCCATCATGCGCAGCTACAAAAGGCTTTCCTATTTCACGCCGTCGGATATGCACCAGAGCAACGCGGCTCCTCCGGTTATTTGCAACTACATTCTGCTTTCCAATTTAACACCCTGTTTGATTTTCCTGTGGACCCGGCCGACGGGATGTTCTACAAAGAAATAAGGTCAGATGTCACGTAGATGCAAATAAAAAAACTTTGATCATGCCATACTAAAGCCAGGCTTCCTCCGCAAGTCGTCCAAGTTGACTGTCAAACGAAATCGAGCTGATAATGTTTTCATCATCGGGTGATCAGCAGCAAATTGAGTGGCAAACTCGATGAATACGTCATGCCTCTCCTCGCCTGACAACTCCAACCTGGAGTCTAATAGACAGAAGCTCAAAGTCACATGTTCCAGATGGGGAAAGAGGTAAAGCCACCTCTTTATTGTGAGCGGCGAAGAGTTGCCAGGAAAAATAAGTTGATCCAAAATGACACTCCTGATATGACTGAGGGAGGTAATGACTCGAGTAAATCTGTCTTCACGGATATGCCTCTGTAAGATTGAGAAGATATCCCCATCTGGACAGTTTGATAACTGCAAAGATGAGATATGGGGATGGGTGGCAACGGCTGGTAGGGGGTCCAACTCAGATTGAGCATTCAAATTGAGTAAGACATGGACGGAGGAAAGAAGGGGCACCCTGTTTCGCTGTTGGAGTACCAAGGTCACGATCGGTGACATTGCAGTTAACTGTGTCAAGTATGGGAGTATAATGGGGGGATCAGAAACTTGAGGATCATTGACTGGGAGGATTCCGTCGAGGCATAGACTGGTGATGGATGGATGCCGATTGAGGAAGCTGCACAGGCCCACCCATATGAGATTGAAGCGAGATAAGATCTTGACCTCTTTTACCACCGGTAAATTCATAGATTCAGAGATGCGTGATAGGAGCACCGGGGTTATGGAAGTAACATCGAGGCGAATACAGACAAGGGTCTCTCGGTTCACCTTTAAGGTATCAATGATGCACCCGATAAAAAACGGTTGGAAGAGCCTCGGAGAAAGAATTTGTATCGTCGACATTCCAGTTAAATGTGGGTGTGCACGTAACCCTCCCGACTTTTTCGTCCCCCTAGACTTGCCTGTGGGTTTCGCAGGGGGAGGTGTCTCGACATACAAATTGTTAGGCATGCTAGGCAACCAACCTATCCGGTCAAGCAACTTCAGGTCGCTGCACCCACTCTTGGCGATTGTTTCTAAAAGCTTCAGAAACTCTCTTCCCCAGCTCTCCATGTTTCGGACTTGCTGTGGCTCATTCCGGTACCGGATATAATCCGGAAGGCCTAGCAGGATTTTACCAACCGGTGGAATGCGCGCCAGTAAACCACGTAGACTGGAAATGTCTGAGCTCATTTGCTCAATCCCGATCCCCGAAGTGAAGTAGAATGTGAATGTTGAGAGATTGCGAATGAAAAGGGCCGTCCTTGTGGCCTCTAGCAAGTCTGGTACAGGATCATGACAATAAAAGAACCCGTTTTGCACATTTTCCAACTTATTGCGGGAGAAGAACATAGGAAGGACTAGGAAATGAAGCCTCTTGCATGTAAGGCTCAGCCGACAAATGGATCCGTTATCATCCAGGTCGTCGACGATTTTCTCGACAAGTTCGTCCGGCAGATCAGTGATGGTAGCGTATGTCGAAGATGCTTGTCCGAGGGGCCCATCGATTTCCACCTTGCGCCGCAGCTGTCTCTTCATTGTGGTTGTGGTATGTTGCACGTGGATGGGGAAAGGCCCGAACAATCTGCCTTGCATCAAACCTGGTAATGCACGTCACATACCTTCCGTGTGTTTCTGCGAAGATTCGGATTACATCCAGAAGGTCGAAATTGGACGAGTTGGACGAACGAGATTGCATCATGAGGAGAATCATTTGGTATACTACTTTATGAAGATTGGTTTGAGAACGTCTTTTCCGGCTCGTGAGTAGTCCGCCCTCGTCAGATGCAGTTACTCACTCCAACGTAAACCCCAAGAACAAGGAAGTCAAAGGAATGTACGGACAGGGCGGCAGAACTACTCTCAACATCTACACCGCCGTATTCAACAAAACGAACCCCTCCATGTCCTCCAAGTACTTCGGCGACCCAAAGAGCGACAGGGTCTCTTCGTCCAGTAGTCCACTTTTCTCGGAGGTGAATGCGCTCGAACGGACGACGATGCAAGAGGTCGATTCTGGCTTGAGCTTTACTTCACTGAAATACGCCTCCATGTCCTCCGAGTACTTCATCGACCCAATCAGCGACGGTCTCCTAGTTCAGGAGTCCACTTTTCCCGGACTCGAAGGGATGAGGGTGCATAAGGTCGATGCTAGCTCTGGCTTTACCACACGTTCGCGTTCGAAGGGGATGGTTAGTGTGATGGGGTTGGGGACAAATTGACAATGTCGCAGACACGCCCCCGGAAGCCTCCCCGTTTGAAGAAATACTTGTTCAGGGAGGTCCACCTGTATGTATTCTTATCTTTCTTTGATATGCCACTTACGGATCTGAAAAGACAGCTGTGTGGATTACTCATGAAAGAGTTCAGACGGCGGTCAGGATGCATCACGAAAGGCCATATCCTTGCGGAGGGTTAAAACTAAAACGTTAAAACTCCGTCGTGACTCGTCATCCCAAGTGCAACTGGCCCATTCGAGTTGGAAAAGCGCCCACTGTCAGGAAAACAACAGTCAGCCCAGGGTACGGTCTCTTCTGTGGCCAATCTTCGTCTTCCGCTAGACGTACCGAGAAACCTCAGGCTTTTCTCGAGGCGGTTTCCACTCCCTCGCTGCATCCTCCGAAAAAGCAACTTGAATCCCGGAAACAAGGAAATAGGGCCGTTTGCCCAGTCGGATCGGGCCTCCCATTAGTTGGAGCAGGATCCTCAGTCTCAGTGATAGGAGCTCAGCTATAACGAACTTTAGGCCCGTCCCTGTCAGAGAGTATGTAAGATGTCCGGTTGCGTGGCTTCAAAATACGGGGGCATCTCGGGTTGCCTACGTATCAATTTGGCGATAGTAGGTTCGTTCGCCTTTATGAGCTTGGACTTGTGATGCAGGTTTGCTTCGAATGAGCGCAATCTCACTTTGCAGAAGGTTTTTCTTCGATGACATTACGTTGGCAATGACCTGGGCAAAGAAATTGGAGATAGCCTCCGGTATGTTTGGCTTCGACCTCGGCCCTTGAACTTGGCGCCGTCTGTGCTGATACTTAACACTTTGCCTCTCCTTTGAACAGTTGAACTTGCAGGGTCGAAGGTTACGTGTCCGGGGTACGATTCATTCTACTTAACCTTAAAGCCAACTCACCTATTTGAAGACCTACAGATGTAATACTGTGTATAGCGGGCACTGGTGTAGATTGGAACACCCACTTTCAATTTGAGCTGAGTGGGGCCTGTATCCAGTGGGTTCAATTCCCCAAGAACCGCATTGTGATGAACAAAGGAGTTTTTTTTTTTTACATAGAATAATTCGATCTGCATGGCACTGCAGTTCCGACTCATGTATGCAAGAGTTCAGGCGGCGGTCAGGATGCATCACAAGGCCATATCCCTGCAGAGCGTTACAACTACAACGTTAACTCCCAAGTGAGACGGCCCATTCGAGTTGGAAAAGCGCCCACTGTCAAGAAAACAACAGTCAGCCCAGGGTACGGTCTCTTCCGTGGCCAGTCTTCGTCTTCCGCTAGCCGTACCGAGAAACTTGTTCTCGAGGCGGGTTTCCACTCCCTTGCTGCACCCTCCGAAAAAGCAACTCGAATCCCGGAAGCAAGACAATATTGGCCCTTTTCCCAGTCACATCGGGCCACCATCGCAGTTTCCCATTGGTCGGAGAAAAATCCTCAGTCTCAGTAATATGAGTTCAGCTATAACTTGCAATCTATGTTTTGCTCGCTAATTTGAACTTTCAGGTCCATCCCTGTCAGAGAGGTGCGTGGCTCCGAAATCCGGGGGGGTATCTCTGATTGCCTATGTCACGGTATCAATTCGGCGATAGGTTCGTTCGCCTTTATGAATTTGGACTTGTGATGCAGTTTGCTTCGTACAAGCGCAATCTCATATCTGAGGGTGTTTAGATAGCTAATCCTTTGCCTGGACCCGGTATGTTTGGCTTCCACTCGGCCCTTGAAGTACGGGCCGTCGGTGGCAGTGCCAGGTGCTGATACTTAACACTCTGCCTCTCCGTTGGACTTGAAGGGAAAATGTAGAGATTCGAAGGTTATGTGTTCGGGATACGGTTATTCTAACCCTGAAGCTATGTAACTCACCTATTTGACAGGCCCTACAGATGTAATGTGTATAGCGGGCACTGGTGTAGAATGGAACTTGGCACCTCACCTCCAACTTGATTAGATTTGAGCTGAGTGGGGCGTTATCGGTAGTGGGTTCAATTCCCCAAGATCCGCATCTATCAGTTGGATATTGATTTTTTTAATACAAAATATAGATTTATAATTCGATCCGTATGGCGGTCCGAGTCAACTGATTTCGATGGTATTTTTGCCGTGGCCGCTACGTTGAACTTGAAGGGAAAAACGTAGAGATTCGAAGGTTGGGTGTCCGCGGTACGATTCATTCTATTTGACCTTGAAGCCCACTCCGAGTCACGTATTTAATTTTAACAGACCCTACAGATGCAATGTGTATTATATATAGCGGGCACTGGTGTAGGATGGAATGGCACCCACTTTCAACTTGATTAGATTTGAGCTGAGTGGGGCGTCATCCAGTGGGTTCAATTCCCAAAGTACCGCGGTTGTAAGGAACGGATATCGATTGGATTTTTTTTTTTTACATACAAGTTAACTGATTTCATTGGTATTTTTGTCGTGGTGGCGTGGCCTTGACGTACGATAATGGCCATGGACAACGGGTACTAGCGATTCGGATTCGCTAGGCACCTGCCAATGGGTGTATTTATTTAAGACTCAAGTGGACTGAATGAACATTGCAGCCGAACATTTTTCCCAACTTGCAAGTGGTGAAAAAAAAAACGCATCTAGTTTTATTTATTTATAATAAATATGTAAATTGTCTCCAGGTGTGGTATACCTACAAAGAGTTCAAGAGTTCGAGAGTCATGTAAAAAACGAAAAAAAAAAGAGTTCCAAGTAAAATGAAGTGGAAATGGGGAGAAAAGATGAAATGAAGCATGAAGGGTCGGATATATACGTAAAGATGGTATGTAGTAAGACAGGTATCACGTTAGAATTTAAATATAATGGGGGGTCGTAAAGGGTGTTGAAGAAGCGTGGGCGGTGAGGAAAAAGAAGAGGGCAACGAAAAAAGGGATGAAGGAGGAAAGGGATATGCATGGGTGGATGGTATATATACATAAAAAAAGAGCGGACGGGACGCGTGTCGTTGGTGGATGTATCCCAGGGTTAGTTTGGCGTATCATATGCTTGAGATCCTCGTTATCAAGATGCCTGATGATACAGTCGGTTGGTGAGGGGGGTAGGGGAGGAGAGGAGGGGAAGGCCGGGAACAAATAACGTAGGCACGCTAATTAATACCCCACGCCCGCCTTCCTCCTATACATCCTACGCTGCATCCTCGGCACACCCGTAAACGTAGGCTGCGCCTCCTCCCCCTCCTCCCGCCTCGCAACAGTAAACGTCGGACTAACATGCAAACTGCTCGACGTGCTCTTCGCCACACTCTTCGTCACCGCACTCGTCGACGCACTGGCACTGCTGCTCACCGAACTCCCCACCTCGCCCGCAGACCCCCCAAAGACCTTGGGCTGCTGATGTCCGGGGGCGTTCCTATTAAAGTACACACCCAGCCCAACGGCAGCAAGGATGCACGCGATTAACAACACCGCTACGATCCCTACCCATCTATTCAGCCTCACCGACCCATTTTGCGTTTTCTTGAGCCACGAGGACTCTTTCGAGCCGCGGGGCTTGGCGAGTTCCTCCTTTGCGATCATGGAGAAGCGGCGCCAGAAGTCGTCCCCCTTTTCGCCGCGGGTGGGGAGGAGCGGGTCTTCCGAGTTTGAGCGGATGATGGGTTTGCGGGGGGTTGGTGTTTTGAAGGTTATTGATGGAGAGTTTGGGGAGGGAGGGGAGGAGGAGGGGGAGGAGGAGGGGAGGGCGAAGATGGGTTTGATGGGTGTCATGGGTGGTTGGAGGGGGTGTGGGGAGGAGGGGGAGGGGGAGGAGGGGAAGGGTGGGGGAGGGGAGTC
>Ga0307507_10006146_pt1 | contig 18787 bp, 21 predicted proteins | sample 7_EM_MG_FD_207223 | JGI IMG/M metagenome (GOLD analysis project Ga0307507, IMG submission 207223) | Populus trichocarpa ectomycorrhiza microbial communities from riparian zone in the Pacific Northwest, United States - 7_EM | ecosystem: Host-associated > Plants > Roots > Unclassified | place... | reverse complement strand
CTCGAATAGCAATTTGCACCCACTATCTTATGTTCTTACTAACTGGTTCTGAGCGGGCCCAGAGGTCTCCGCTATGTGTCTTCTGGTATCGTCATACGATATATTACTTAAGTGTTTATTCTGATTCCGTCCGTCATCTTAGAGAACTCTCGTTCCTACCCTATGGGCATCCTAAAACGGGAACACACACTTAAATCTCTCAGACGCCTTTGTGCTATTATCGCCGTCATTTATGACTTGTCGCATAATTATATTTTAACTAATAATAACTATGACGCGACTGTGAATCGAACACGTGACCTTATAGTTGGAGGCACGTGACTATCATCTTAAGCTAGACCGAGATGTTTCTCTTGTAGTTGTACTTTGACTAATTGGTATGCCGGGGTCTGTGCGTGAGCCTCATGGGTTGGTATTCTTGGCATGCCTAACACTGCTGTTCTAGATGTAAAGGGATGGTATACTAAGTATTGATTTTTTTTCTCTAAAATTTTAGATGAAAGTTTTCTTATATCTACTGGATATGTACATAGATTTTCAGTTCATTCTAAGCAGTTGTGGTTATAGGTAATAAATGTATAGTGGGAGTGGGGTTGCCGTTGCCGCACCGAACGAAAAGCTTTGTCCCCGTACTTTAATATTATATAGATTTTTATTAGGATTGTATGAGGCTGCTGTTGCATACCCCCAAAAGCCAGGGGCTCCGGCCAATTTTTGACTGTGTGCGGGACAATCCGTTTTTACAAACATCACGGTAGACGTGTCAGTTGACACTACCTGTAGAGAGCGTCAGTCCACCCGAACAAGCCCCCAGCCGAACAGCTATACTCAAATAAGAAACTTCCAAATGGTTTTCTTGTTTGATTGGATGAAGGGTGGCTACTGTGGCGACCACCGCTCATTTCCTCATACAAAACCCACCGATCAGCATCTGTTCGGGTGGATTGTGACGCCCGCTAGTTGCGGTCAGTTCCCGAAAGCGCTAGAATCACAAAACATGAGCTGTGTCCCACGCGAGTGCCTGGGGTGCCAGTGTCCTTTAGTCTATCGAACTCTTGGCCAATAGCTGGAGCGAAGACTGTTCGCTGAGCTCGACAAGTTTGCCCTCTATGCTCGGTACAGGATACAAGTGCAATGCAAAAGTTAAAGCCTGGCGACCTGAACGTGATCTTGCCATATCAGAGTAAACTCGTGTCGGGAGGTTTGGGGGGTATGTTATTTCCTATTATGTGTCGGAAATACCGTATGAGAGGTGAGCGCTCGAACAGGAAATAAAGACTTCACCAGATATGAGAAAAGTATGTTTTATATGTAGAAGAAGGAACAGAATTGTCCGATGTCTCTTGTTCGTTGCTACTTAGGTGCGGGGCGATGGTGCTTATACCTACGAGAGGTATATATGCAGTGCCAATGATATGAGTTCTCACTATGCTATACTAGGCATACTTCCGTCACATTGAAGCCATTTTTCCAACGTTATATTTATTTAGAATGACGTCAAATCATTTCTCTCTACACGCACTCCCCGAACCGACATAGCCCCTGACACGAGTTTACCTGGTACCGTATCCCAATATCAATGCATTCTATGGATAGCAACTCCCATGCCACCCGAAAATATGCTGATTGGTGGGATTTGTATGAAACGGGCGGTGCTTAGTATGGTCGCCATAGTTCATCCAATCAAACCAAGAAAACCATTTAAAAGTTTGTTAATCGGGTTTAGCTGTCCGGGTGAAGGAGGTGTCCGGGTGGCCTGGGAGGTCATCTGATAGCCACTACTCGAGCACCGGTATTGCAATTCCAATTGTAAGTTACTGGTACTCGAATATTGCTCAAATCTGCATATGGCTCGCTGTGGGTCTCAATGTGCCGTGGGATACGTCAAACTTGTCTCATTTTCCCACAGATCTGCTAACGTTAAAAATAGAAAAGTACAGGAAAAAGAAAATAATCCCATGAGCCGCAAGGATTTCTCGAAAGGTCTGGAATCTTCCTGTTCTCCAGCAAGCCCCGCTTCTTCTCTGCACCCCTGGTCAATCCCCACTGCGCTTCCTACCCCTGCCTCCATGCAGCCGATTGCAAGACACTTTGGTCAACGCCCATAACCTAGCATCAATGAACCCCAGCTCCAGGAAATGTAGAGCCCTGGCGAAGGCTTTCTTTTGTATTTTCAACCAAGTCAGAAATATCTGCTGATCTTGCTATTCCTCTCTTTTTCATCTCCCCCTTCCTTCCTCTCCGTCCGGGTGTCAGGGACCGAGGAAAGTGATCTAGTTAGATAGATTATCTATTAGATCGTCATATGGAACTTTTCAATTATATAAGTTTCACAGTATGGTATAAAGGGTCTAAAAGATGGACGACCCCGTGGAATCATGTGGTGCCTCTGTCTGTAAAGTTAAAGAGTTACGGGCAAGGAAAACTGTCTATTAAGGGTCGGAGTTCGGTGCTCTTGCCTGCCTGTTTTTTTTATTTAATTTTAAAGTTTAACAGAGAATAGACATACCGGTACAGATTAATAATGCCTTATTATCGTGCTTCACCTCCATCAATATGCTAAAGGAAACATTAGGCTAAAGTGATAGACTGGGCACGTTAGATCTCATTAACCAGTATTCGTAATTCTGTTAATTTGACAAACTAAACCTACCCTGGGCTGACGAAGCTGGTTGATTTCAAGAGATTTTAAGGTAGTTATCCCCTAGACTGCTGAAACATTCCGGCTCGTTTAAAACGTTGAACAGAAGCTTATTTGAGTAATCGGGAGCAGACCCACATGGAAATCTCTTCCCCCCCACGGCCATGCTAGGGCGTACTGATTTTGCCCTCTCCAGAGGACTTCACCCCTTCTGAAGCACGATGATTTTCATATCAGGATTCCACTAACTTAATAGGTTAATGTTTGGCATTTTTAATAGGCCCGAATGTTTTAGCGGTTTAGGGGATACCCACAGCGGTGGATAGCGCGGGAATTCAAAAGCTTTGCTGCTAGATGACGGACTATGAGGCTTGCTTTTTGGGTGCAGAAGGGAGAGGGGGAACAGGAATAGAGGAGTTTCATCTGTTGAAAAATACGATTTCCTCTGCTGTACGATCATAGGCGCATTGGCTGGTGACACGCTCATGTGATTATATGGCTCATAGAGATTTCCTTCGATATGGCGTTGTGTATCATGTGACACTCGAGGGGTATAAATAGAGGAGTATTTTCCCTTAGTTTACAATACAATTCAATACAAGCCAGTTACACAAATTTTCGATAAGGGAAAACAGTCCGTCGAACTCTTAGCCCAATGGGTGGAGCAGGCACCATTCTCTGGGTAGTCGAGAACGCCCTCGAGGCAGCCGGAGGAACTTCGATAGACGGCCCTTCATGCCCTGTAGAATACGGAATTAGGGTCTGGTATTTGAGTTACTCTTGTCACAGCAGAGTACCTGGTATCTTATTAACTTCTCGTTTTCCCACAATTCTACCTAAGATTAACTGACACTGGGAATAGAAAGGAACTGGAAAAAGAAAAGAAAAAACTCTATGCCACAGGAATTTCTTAATAGGTCTGAGAGAAGGAAATCCTCCTGTTCTTATCAATGCCCTCATACACTTCCAGCTCCCGTTCCCCCCAACCTTCTAATTTCAAGACATTCACCCACTGCACATGATAAGCACCAATATTATATCTCACAAACTGTCCAAAATTAACCCTAACTAAATATGAAGAATTCCCGGCTACCTACTCTAGTAGGAGTGCTAGGTTTGCACCGGTAGTGTACTCTGTCTAATATGTGATTTGTGCCAGCCACCCCTATATTAAACACCTCCAGAACAATCTCCTCAGAAGCCCCCGGGAAAGAGGGGTTTAGGTTGGAAATGAACCTCGATCTCAAAGATGCCCCACTTGAACTCCTCGTAGCCAATTATGTTGAAGAGTAACTGGACCCTAGGCTATAGCTTATTAACCTACCTGCGGCATCACAGCAGCGAACTCAAGTGCCCAGTCCATCCGTCTTCGGGGCTGGACTGGATGGATGGCGGTACCGAAAAGGACACTAGGACGGACGGATATCTTGGCGCCAGTCCGGATGACTATCTCAGCCCACAGTGATACGGCGCCTATCACGTTTTGTCTGAGAAGTACTGGGACCTGGCATCGAACTCCTATCACGCTCCCCTCTCCCCCCCTGTCCCTTCTTCTCTTTGGCTTTACGCTTTTCTTTCTCCGCTGCATGCAACCCCTCTAACCATCTCTGTTCAGCTGCAGCCCTTTCGAGCTTCTCCTGTGCTCTTGTTTGCTCTGCCTCGAGGATCTGGTTCATTTCATCATCTTTCGCCTCTATAGCTTCCTGAAGTTGCTTTCTTAGAGATTCTAGTTCGTCGCTAAATCTCTTCTCTTGGGCAGCTAACCCCTCGCTAAGGAATTTTCCTGCATCAGTCTCAAGTAGAGTCATATGTTGCTTGACAATCTGAACTTGGATATGGAGGGGTTTCCGTGTGTTCGACATCAACTTGTGGATAAGCTCTAATCCGGACTCTCTTGTGCCGTGGAATCTCTGAAGAGTGGCACCCTGGCCAATAAGCCTTCCCCACAAGCCCTCGTCTCGGAGGCTATCTTCGCGAGCCTGCCCCTCTGCCGGATTGACGTTCGACCACTGTGTTGTTGTGAGAAGCACGTTCTCCAGTACGTCCTGACCGCACAATTTTTGGAACATCCTTAGGTTCCTCATGGCAGAACCCCCCATGCGGGTATGGGTGATGGGATGGAGGTAGATGATACCAGAGAGGAGTTGGTTCTTCTTGTAGGTTTTCGAGGTCCAATCGGCAATCTCTTTCAGGACCTCTGTATCGGTTCTATTCGTATCATTGAAGCCGGGAGTGTCGACCAGAGTGATTCTTTCCCCTAAATACTCAAAAGAGTAAGGTTGGATCTTGCTGGTAGCTTCTCCTCGTCAACATTTGAGTCCAACTACAGCAGGGGACTATCTTACAAGAATAACGACCACCGCTCACTGTAACCTTCGGGTTACTAGTGATCTCCCTGATGAAGTAGCTTTTACCTGCGCCTATCATTTATCTTAGCCAATCAATGCAGGTTTTGAATAGGTTGTGGATCTTACCTGCGACTCCCATTACGGCTATAATGATACCTCCATCCGAGTCAGGCGTGTAGCTAGGTCTTGATCTTCTATCCGCTCGCCGCTGGTCGGATGCTCGGGGCTGGCTACCCCGAGGCGGAATGGACTCTTCCTTAGGACATGGGTTTTCCGACGGGCTGACACTCGGCTGGGGCTTCTCTTTCTTCCCGAAGCACATTGGCGTAAATTTTGAATGGTGCGCTCACTTCCTTTCTCCTGGAGGGTACCCGCCAGGCTTGTTATTGTCGTGGACTGTATACTGATGAGTGAGAAATTATCTCAAGATAATCTGGCTGTTCAAGTGTGGGATATAGGGCGTTTGCGAGCTATGATTTGCTTTGGTGCAAGGGGGAGGAACAGGTTGGAAACTTTAGGATTTCAGGGTGTCGTAGTAGTTGTCCTAGGAGCAAAGGAGCAGTCCTATATTAGCTCTGAGGCCGGGTGCCAGTGTCACAGCAACAACACTTACTGTTGGATAGGCTGGTTTCGGGTTGGGTTGGCTTGCCCAACGAAGCCAATGCCTTTAGACAGGAGCCAGGTTGGCGTAGTTCAGTACTCGAGTACTCGAAGCAGGCAAAAATTATTCGACATCAAGGGTCGCAAATTTGTATGGGGACTCGGGTACCCATAGATTTTTTGCGTGAATCCCTGTCATCCGGTGTATCTTGCCAGTTGTTCGCAACTCATAGCGTCGAAAGCGTTTTTATAAAGGACTGCTAGTGGATACTGCGAAACCTTGTCCTTTTTCTTCAATCTGAGCGGCATGCAACATCAGTTCTTTTTAAAAGCGGCTCGATATAACGAGTAGAATCCCCCCCTTTTTGATTGCAGGGGATAGAAAGAGACAATATCTCAATTCGTGTTTCTCAAAGCAACCTATCCCATAGGATAAGCGATCACTACTCGACGTGTGAGAACACGACTAGGTCTGCATTGGCGCCAAGACAAGACGCATGAGACCTGCCTAGAAGTAGGTTTCAAGAAAAAAAGAATGCTCCTAGGAGTAGTTTTAGCCTTAGGTCTAGGTCACAGTTTCTTATTCAATGCGTTGTTGGGCCCATGCGTTGTTGGTCACTGTGCTATTGGTCTATTGTGCATGTGCAGGTGCGGACCTACTGTACTGTACTCGTAGTCGTGTTCACAAACATCAGAAAATTACGAATATATCATTGGCACCTCATTCGAGAGTTTGGGCAAGGAAACCTGGATGGTAGGAAAACAGGTTATTTTTAGCTAATCGAAAAGTCTTGGACACCCAGACGTGTGACAAGACCTGGGAGAAGTGTGAAATACGGCTTTTAAGGCCAGAAGAAATTCGTTTGCGGCAGAACAATAAGCTAGAAACAACATAATACACTTCCCCCAGTTAGATGTTCCAATGGTAACTGGCATTGGAAATGAAAAAGCGCGAGATGAAGAAAATAATTCCCTACGCCGCACGGATTTCTCAATAGTTCTGGGAAAACGGAATCCTTCTGTTCCCAGACTAGCCCCACTTTTCCTTTGCGCCCTTGGTCAATACCCCAATGCCCTTTCTACTCTCTGCCCCCATACAGCCCAATTGCAAGACACCCGGTCAAGCACATAACGTAGTATCAATACTACCGGTATATCTCACGAACTCTCCAAAACTAATGACTACTAAAGATCAGGAATTCTTGGCTACCTGCTCTGATAGGGTACCAGATTTGCTCCAATAGTATACTCTGTCTAAAATAATGTGGCTGGCGTTATCGACCCCCGCATCGAGCTCTCTAAATGTTTTTGTATAAACTTGAAAGGCGGAAAGCAAGTTAAGCTGGTAATTGATAATGATCTTAAAGGTATCCGACTCGAATTCCTCGTGGTTATTGATGTCGAAGATTAAGCGGCCTCTGATTTTATAGCTTGTGAATACACCTGTGATATGAGCGGTAATTGCAATATATCCCGGGTAGCGACAGAAATCACTGCCCTACCACACTTCCTCGCTTCCTCCCTCTCCCTTGCTTTGCGCCATTTTGGCTCCGCCACATGAAACTCTACTAACAATTTTCCGTGTTCCAAACTGGGGGCCCCACGGGGCCCGGCGGGGGGACTACCAAGAGCCCCGGACGGAACTGGACCGCCGGGGCCAAGTCTGTTCAGGGCAGTGAAATCACATGAAGGTAGTTTTTGACTAGGGCGGTGGGCCTTATAGGGTGAGATAGGGCTTTTCGTGGGTAGGAGTAGGACTGTAGGCCATGCCAAGGGAGCGCCCGGGGGGTGCGGGAAGGCGGGGGCTGTTGAAAATAGAGCTTTTGTTTGCAATGGGGGCAATGATCAGACGGAGTATTTTAGGGAGTGGGCGAAGCGGTTTAAGTCAACGAGAGCAATATATATGTATTGAAGTGGTTAAGGAGTTGTGAGGTAGCTTGAGAAAAGAAAGGAAAGGAAAGGAAATCAAGGATAAGGAAGATGTTGTAGGAGAAAAACATCCAACGCTTGCATGTCTCACGAGTGGGCACGGGTACTGCTACCTAACTTACAGGTGCGGGCATTTTTAGCAGGGAGGGTGTGGGACGGGATAAGTGATGTCCCGTATTAAGATCATGTTAGTCGATAAAGGATATATGGATTTGTAAACAGAGCAAAGGACTTACTACGTGCGAGCACTCTCTTAAATTGCTTTTAATAGTGTTCTGGTTGGGTTTTGCATTATGGCATGAAAGTACCGTACTTGTGCTGTTCAATTCACAAGGGGCGAAATATTCATTCGCGTTTTTTAGATGCCCTAGGTATCCCGGGGAATTCACCTACACTCAGTTATATATACCGTATGTCATCACAGCTATATTATTCTTGAAGGATTTGTAAAGGTCCTTTTATATTCCCCAACTTACGCTAAAATATGTTCACCAAAAGAAGCTCCGAAAACGTGACCGCTCTATCTTAAAAAGTTGTCTCATTCCAATGACAAGAAAAATGCTCACAAGCCCCAACACAGTGTTTTACCTCCCCCCTCGCACTCCCTAGTGCAACGTTGGAAAAAGGGAATGGGTGGGGAGGGGAACTCCTTGGCATTAGACTAGAGACAGTGCGATACTGATGGTATGATAGGCATGACATGACAAGCCAATAAGCAGAAGTGAACATAAGAAAAGTGGTCTCAGTAGGAGACCGTTTCAATGTGCATACAGAAGAAAATAGTTACTATGCTAGATCTGAGCTGGAATGCTAGAGGAGGCTGGAGAGGATAGAATGAAAAAGACGAGAAAATGGGGAGGAAGGGGAGTTTTTTACTTCTCAATGGGAGGCGTAAGAAGTCTATCCGACACTTTGGGATTTGGGCTTTTAAGTGGGTGTCATGGCATTGGCGAATTTCGCTGATCCCACCTGTAAGTTACCAATCAGGAGCTTAATGGGCGTAGTGTTGATGCGTGACAGCGGTTGTTATAGTGTGATTTAGATTGCCAATCCAAAATATACCCTTCTGCCTTTTCAATCATTGATACTCGCCGGAGTACGAAAAAATCAATATAGGAAAACCCCTCATTCGAAACCAGAAACCTAGTGGATATTCCAAACTGGCAACCCTAACCCTGAAGTCTCCCTAACCCCAAAACTAGAATCCGCCCGAAGCCTCAACCTCCCGCGCACCTACATCTTTGCTAATATTAGTTATCTTTCTAGCTAACTTAGCTCCCTTGCATACCAATATGACCCAAACTCGACGTCTTCATGATATTTATTCAATGCAACCTTTGTGTGGTGGCCCTCATAGTAGAGAACGCTACAGCTAGCCTAGGCTCCTCGAGATCACGAGGGAATTGAGAACAATTTGCTCCTTCTGTGGCTGGCCCGAGATCTGTAGCCAGCTCCAGGAAATGGGGAGCTCTGGATTTGTATTTTCAACCAAGTCAGAGATATCTGTTGATTCATTCTGTCATTTTCGTCTCCCCTTTTCTTCCTTCCTTTCCGCCCAGGCTGCTAGGGGCGGCTTGCCGGGGGGGAAGCGATCTGGTCATGGAATCGAACTTTTCAGCTAAGGTTCATAGTACGGTGCAGGGCGCCTAAAACATGGACCATCCCGTTGGATCATGTAATGCCTCGATTTGCCAGGGTAGAGGGTTATGGATAAGGAGATTCGGTTATTAAGGGCCAGGGTTGGGTTCTCTGGCATCCTTTTTATTTAACTAAATTTCAACCAATAATAGATATAGAATTAACGACACCTTATCGTCATTCTTCACCTCCCATCAATATTCTGGCGGAAATATTAGGGTAGAGTGATGGAGTGCAAAGGATGAAAATAATCAAACCTCAGCCCTAACAGGAATTGAACATGGGGCCTTCGGGAAAAAATTTCCTTATTTATAACCCCTTGCCCTTGCAAATAGAGGCATTACGTGGTGTGGGGGGGCTTGGCCCACATTTTAGATGCTTTGCGCCATAAGCCAAAAGGGACATTAGACCAGGGCATCATAGGAAATCACTCGACACACCCGAAGGGCAGTCACTGTCTAATCGGTTTCTTTACGTGCCCGTCTAGGACAATTATGAACATTGGTCTGATCTACCGCATAGATGCCTTAATATCTAGTAGTTATACCCTTAGCGGTGGATACTTGGGGGATCCAAAGGATCTTCTACTAGATGACGGACTGCGGGGGTTGGTTGTGGGGTCCAGAAGGGAGGGGAAACCAAGAGAGAGGAGTTTTACTCATTGTAGTATAGAGTGCAAAGTCCATTTAACTGTTTCTGCTCCAGACTTTATTTTCCTAAGTCTGTAATAGTAGAGAAGTAGAAGAGTAACCAGTACTTAAGTGTTACCTTCAGTCTCTCAAACCCTAGCCCCAGCCGGTCTAGAGTACACGCGTGCAACGCAAATCATTCAGCCGAATAGGCCAGTTGCACTAATTTTCGGTGTAGGAAAACAATCTGTGGAACTCTTAGCTCAATGGTTGGGGGGTTGGAGCATGCACTGTTCTCTGAGGAGTTGAGAAGGCCCACGAGGCAGCTGGAGGAAGTCCAACAGACTCAATCTTCATGCGCGGTACAATACAAAACTAAAGTCAGGTAACTTGAGCCAGTCTACCATAGCAGAGTACCCGGTGTCTTGTTGTGTTAATTTCGATTTCCCACAGTTCTACCTAAGTCTAACTACAAAAAGAAAGGAACTAGAAAATGAAAACAATTCCTTACACTACAGAGATTTCTCAATAGATTTGAGAAAAGGAAATCCTCTTGTTCTCCTACAAGACCCACTCCTTTTTTGCACGCCCAGCCAATACCAAATGTACTTCCTACTGCCTGTCCCCACGCAAGACACTCGAGCAACGCACATAACGTAGCATCAATGTTATATCTCACGAGCTATCCAAAATTAACCCTTCCTAAAAATCACGAATTCTTGGCTGCCTACTCTGATAGGGGTACTAGATTTGCACCGATAGAGTACTCCGTTCAAGACAATGTAATTGGTGTCATCGATCCCCGCATCAAACACCTCCCTAAATCTCTTTGTATAAACCCGAATGCTAGAAAGGAGGTTAAGCCGGTAATTGATAGTGATCTCGATGGTATCCGACTCGAATTCCTCGTGGTTATCGATGTCGAAGATTAAGCGGCCTCTTGTTTTGTAACTTGTGAATACACCTGTGATATGAGCGGTAATTGCAATATCCTTAGTGGCGACAGCAATCACAGCCTTATCAGACCTGCGAGCTTCCTCCTCTCTCTCCCTGGCTTCACGCTTTTTTACCTCCACTGCATGCAACTCTACTAACAATTTCATTCCAGCTTCAGCCTTTTCTTGCTCATTCTGAGCCTTTTCTTGCTCCTGTATAAAGATCCGGCTCATTTGACCATCTTGCGTTTTTACAGCTTCCTGAAGTCGCTTTTCTAGAGATTCCACCTTCTCCTTAAATCTCTTCTCTTGGGCAATCAATTCCTCATTGATGCATTTTCCTGCATTGGTCTCAAGTAGGGTCATCCTTTGCTCAACAATCTGATCCTGGATATCGAGGGGTTTCCGTGTGTTTGACATCAGCTTGTGGATAAGCGATAATCCAGATTCTCTGGTCCCGTGGAATTTCTGAAGAGAGGCACCATTGCGGATAAGCCCCCCCCACAAACCCTCATCTCGGAGGTTATCTTCGCGAGCCTGTCCCTCTGCCGGATTAACGTTCGACCACTGTGTTGTTGTGAGAAACACGTTCTCCATTGCTCCCTGACCGCACAAACTTTGGAAAATCCTTAGGTTCCTCATGGCAGAACCTGTCATGCGGGTATAGGTGATGGGGTGAAGGTAGATGATACCGGAGAGGAGTTGCTCCTTCCTATAGGCCACCGAGGCCCAATCAGCGATCTCTTTCAGGACCTCCGTATCGCTTCTCTCCGTGTCATCGAAGCCAGGAGTGTCAATTAATGTGATTTTTACATCTAGATACTCAAAAGAGTAAAGCTGGACCTTTCTGGTGCCTTCTTTCTATCAGCATTCAAGTCAAACCTCTACAGCAGCGGACCATCTTACAAGAATAAAGATCAGCACTCACTTTGATCTCCGGGCTACCAGTGACCTCCCTGATGAAGTAGCTTTTACCTGCTCCTGTCACATATCAGCCAATGTATGTAGAGTTTGAACGGACTTTGTTACCTGTGACTCCCATTAGTGCTATGAAGATTTCTGTGCCAGGGGTGACCATCGGTGGCATTGTGCGGGTCTGTTGATCTGGCTCTTGAGGTGAGTATTGGCGGTATCCAGCAGTGATCGCGGGAGGCGCGGTGGACATGTCCGTGCGGTTGTCTCCGTGAGTAGCAGGATAGTCAGGTCCCGACAGGTTATTGGGCAGTTCCACTAACCTAGGTATTGGCTGAGTGTAGGGCATTTGTGGATTGTCGGATTGTGATTGACCTTGGTGTGGCGAGTGCTCCCAAGGGGGGTGATCCATAAATGATCGCAACCTTTCTCTAAATTTTGGACGGGGCGCTTGTTTCTTTTGCCAAACTGGGTATCCTGTGTCTATGGGGCAGGGGCGCGGGGAGAGTGCTGATGGCTGAGAATTCGTCTTAGGATAATCGGGCTGTTCAAGTGTCAGATATTGGGCTATTGCGGCTGAGAATTGTTTTGATGCAATGCGAGGAGTAGGTTGGAAGCTTTGGGATTTCAGAGCGCGGTTGTGGTAGTTATCCTAGGAGGAAGGACTTACCGTGGGATAGGGTAGCTGCAAGTTGGGTTGACTTGCCCGGAGCTAATGCTTTTGGATGGGAGCTAGGTTGGTATAGTTGAGTACCGTACCAGTGTAAGTAGGGCGGACTGGCAAGGGATTAGGGGGATGAAGATGGGCGCCGTGGGGAGAAGGAAAAGCGAGGACGAGGGTAGAGAATGATGTTGGAGGGTGAGGCTAAGGGGTATTTGGGCAAAGTTGGAAGAAGCTTGGCGAGGACAGGGATTTCGGGGGGCAAAGGTGGCGGTGAGGGAAGTTTCCCTTCTTTGGCTTAGGGCCAGTTCGGTAAAAGAGGAAGAAGTGGCAACCGTTCCGCGGTTTTTCCAAAACTTAAATTACACAGTAAAATCTGGGGAAAGTAAGATTGGAGCTAAGGTCTCGCTAAAGGATGTGGTTGCAAAAACACCTAAGCGAGTATAAATTTTCAATTTAGTACGGAGCGAGTGATAGTCTATGATGGCAAGGACTGCCAATATAATGAATAGCTATATACAAAATCCTTGATTAACGATGTTTGTATTTAGTTCAATCAGAGTGTCTTCCTCAGGCTCTAGATCGTCTTCACTCCTCCAATCCGAGTCCCCCACCTGTAAATGTAGCAACCCCATTATCTGTAGCTCATTATTATAACTCTATCAACTGGGAGTGAGATGCCCACTATTCTGAATGCCTTTATTACAATGTGTTGTCTCTTGGCAAAACTAGGACTTCAGATTAGACTTTATTAAGTAAAAAGTAGAAATATACACTTAATTTACCTTTGCCAATACTGCTACAACAACATATATATTGATAATACTACATATCAGCAAAAAAAGTACCGGGCATCAGATAGGTCAGTGATACAACCGGATGCAAGCGAGGTTGCTTCTACCTTCCATGGACTCTGTGAGGCCTGAATTTTGTTGCAACGCCCAGGCTCTTCTGAGGTGACGTTGCATCATACTAACGGCAGGACTAAACCTTAGTTTCAGTGCTATTTACTTGTCTCGCATGAGGGCATCAGCTTTATATTACTTCTTCCGCACGCCCTGACGGATTTCTCCAGTCATTGGCGATTTGGGCCTGCGCCCCAGTACTGGATCTCCCTTGTACAAGGTAAACTAGGTAGTAGTATAAACTCTTATTTTCTAGACAATTGCGTCGTCTATATACATGCGTAGCTTGACAATCATGTACTTGCACTGGCTAAATGCCGTCTGGCGAATTGTGGTGAGGTTTTTTGACTATCTCACCACAATTGGCCAGATGGCGTTTTGCATTATGGCAATGCGGTTGTCACAAACGGTGACTAAGCAAGGGAGACTTTCACATCACTAATAGCTATTAGTCATTGGTTTGTTATCTTTCACGCTATGAGATCAGTTGACTCATAGGTTTTCACATGACGACACAATAGCGTGTCATCAGTTGATGGTTATTGGTTGAGATTTGACATGACTCACATTTGTGGTCATGTGGTTTATGTATTTCGCACATGACGCATAGTTACGAGTCATGGGTTTCACGCATGTGACCCCTTTAGGGCACATGACATGTATTATGGGTTTTGATTGATTGCGGGATAAGGCGCAACTGACCTGAACAGGTCAGCTGATGGATTCCACACTATGACTCACTATGAGTCATGAGTCGCGTGACGCGAGGGTATGAGTCACTCAGGGTTAGGGTTGAGGGAAGAACCCCTATATAAGGGCACTCTCGGGACATGGGAGTTGGGTCTGGCATCCTCGTTTCTAGGGGTCGTTTGGCTCTATCACCCCCTCTCTCCGCTTGCGCTTCGCTGCCTCGCTTAGCGTTTGCACGGTCGGCAACACCCTTTTGCCCATGTTACAGACGGCTGGAACTAGAGTTCGCAGTAGGAGAAAACCTTTCAGCAGGCTACGGTCGATTTCTCCGTTCTCTTCACTTCCGTTAGATGCTGCCTAGTCAGACACGCACACGGTTACCGATAGTTTCCACGGTTATTGGGTCTACCCCTCCTCTCCCCTTTCAGGTCTCGTCCCGTTGCTCGGTTACAGCTACAATCCACTCACGCGGCTGGCACCCTACTGCCCCTTCGCCTCACCTTGCGACTTCTCCACGGTCGCGCCTCTCGGTTACACTCAGTCGTCGTATTGCACTGCCTCGGTGGCGGATGTCAACGCCTTGGGTTCTGAGTAATGCTTGCAACGCCGCAACGGTTTTAGTGGCTCCCGCGCCCCCTTGTTCTTCTTTTATTGTCGGTTACTTTGGGTTTCATAGTGGTTATAACAATTTATTTCTATTTTGTTGTTGATGGTGTCTTCGGCAAGGGCTTTGGTGTTGATTCCTTTCCGTGTATTTATTTGATTTTCTTGTTCCGCCCCTTCAGTCGGGATTTGATTTACTATTTTGCACGGCTGGTGTGCGGTTGGTCTCGTACCAGAGAGACTTGGGTTGATGGCTTTTTCCCTGGCGCCGGGTGGATAAGTGGGGATGGGGTTTTTTCTTTACCATAGCTAGTGCTGCACGTAGTCTTTGTTCCCAGTAGTTATTAATACAAAGCACAGGAAAAAAAAAAAAAGAAAAAAAAGACATGGGATTTGGGTTCTCCACGCAACCATCTAAGTTCTTTCATATACTATACTTCCAATACAAAGGTCTTTACCTATCACGCTTTTGGGAAAACAAGACACGACTGTCTTATATGAGCCTAGCGATCGACGTTGCTAGAGAGGAGTCAACGGACTTAGCTATTGCAACAGCTATTGGGCTAAGAAGAAGTGATCGTTAGAAGACTATCGGTTACCTGCTGCAAGTATCACCCGGAGAGGATTGTAACAGCGGTGCGACTACTGGGATACTCACGGCAGCCCCCGATCCCTATAGAGCTGATTTCTTAATATACTTCATTCTGTGTTCTCAAATGAATTTGGCTATAAACCAGCCAGTGCCTTTGCCCCATGGGGATCAGGTGTGCCAGGTGGGGGATTGTGTCTAGATTAACTATCGTAAACTCGCGAGCATCGTCGCTCATCTGCGCTGTAATAAGCAATCCTGAGTTGACTTTACTCAATAGTGGAATATCCATGACCTGACGCATAGCAGTAACACAGCTCTAGTCCCCGATTTTAAAAAGCATCACGAGCTTTGCCAGCGGACAGCCCATTAGTGCACTGTATATCTCTTCACTACCAGCCAGGACCTAAACCCAATTATTGCAACTCCTTTGCTTCCTGAAGTGTAAGGTACTCATGCATTGCACAAAGTGGATGTCGTAAACGTCAGTTTCGTGGAATGTGTCACAAATGGTGACAAAGCAAGGCAGACTTTCTCACGACTAATAGTTATTAGATATTGGTTTGTTATGTTTCACGCTAGGATATCAGTTCACTCATAGGTTTTCACCTGATAACCCAATAGCGTGTCATTGGTTTATTGTTATTGGTTGATTAGTAATATGACTAATGTTTGTGGTTATATGGTTTATGTATCTTGCACATCACTCATAGGTATGAGTCATGGGTTTCGCGCATGTGACCCCTTTGGGGCGCATGACTTGTTTGATGCTTTTTGATTAGTTGCGAGATATGGCGTACCTGACTCGTACGAGTCAGCTGAGGGATTTCACACCATGACTCACTATGAGTCAGAAGTTGAGTGACTCGAAAGTAGAAGTCACACAGGGTTAGGGTTGAGGGAAGAACCGCTATATAAACGCACAATTAGGGCTTGGGATTCTGGCAACGAACCATCTCCACTACACCTCCGGCGATTGAAATCTCAACACCATGAGAATTCATCGTCAACATCCACCACCCACGCACTCTCAGTGAGCTGCACCAGCACTCTCCTTGAGCTGCACCGCCCTCTCACGCCTTACTTCCCTTATCATGTCCTTGGGTCCTGGCGTCCTTGTTTCTAGGGGTCGTTTGGCTCTACTTCCTCCTCTCTCCACTTGCGTTTCGCTACCTCGCTTAGCGCTCGCACGGTCCGCAACACCCTCTCGCCCATGTTACAGACGGCTGGGACTACAGTTCGCAGTAGGAGAAAACTTGTTAACAGGCTACAGTCGATTTCTCCGTTCTCTTTACCTCCATGAGAGGCTGCCTAGTCAGACACCCACACAGTTACTGTTAGTTTCCACAGTTATTGGGTCTACCCCTCCTCTCCCCCCTTCAGGTTTCGTCCTGTTGCTCGGTTACAGCTACAATCTACTCACTTGGCTGGCAGCCTACTGCCCCTTCGCCTTACTTTGCAATTTTTCCACAGTTGCGCCCCTCGGTTACGCTCAGTAGTCGTATTGCAGTGCCTCTGTGGCGGATCTCAAAGCCTTGGGTTCATGAGTAATGCTTGCAACACCTCAACGGTTTTAAGTGGCCCCCGTACCCCTGTTATTCTTCTTTCATTGTCGGTTACTTTGGGTTTCATAAGTGGTTATAACAATTATTTACTTTATTGTTGGTATCTACGGCAAGGTTTTCCTATTGATTTCTCAGGATGTATTTATTTGATTTTCTTATTCCGCCCCTTTAGTAGGAGCTTGATTTCTTATTTTGCGCGGCTGGTGTGCGGTTGGTCTCGTACCAGAGAGACTTGTGTTGATGGCTTTTTTCCTGGCGTCGGGTGGATAAAAGAGGGGATGCGGTTTTTTCTTTACCATAGCTAGCGCTGCACGTAGTCTTTGTCCCCAGTAGTTGTTTAATACAAAGCACATGAAATAAAAAAGAAAAAAAAAAAGGAAAAAAAAAGAAAAAAGGCTAGGGATTCTGGCATCTCCCCGAACAACATATGGATGGCCAAACAACTGGTTGCCCTAAGAAAGACCCCCAGATTCACCGCGCTCCCCGGTGCCACGGACCCAGTCGCGAACAACAAGGCTCTACTGGACCACTTCCTCCCCCCCAAGGATCCCCAACCCAACATGGGCTACCTTTCACGGGACCCGTCATCTGTCCCCCTGTCTAAGGACGAGATCAGACTCGCCCTCTTCAAGTCCTCCCCCTCCTTGGCCACCGGTCCCGACGGGTTCCCTACTCTGTAGGGCACAAAGTCAATCTCATCAACCCCACGATCATCCTAGAGCTCCTCTCCCCTCTGGTGGCCTTCGGGTACCACCCCCCATCACTAATAACCACCAATGGGGTGGTCCTGGACAACCCTGGAAAGGCCTCCTATGACTCCCCCTTCTCCTTCCATATCATAGTTCTGCTCAGAACCATATCAAAAATCCTCAAACGAGTAATTACAGTTAGGCTGTCAGCCATTGCCCGATCCAAAGGCCTACTTCATCCTAACCATTGTGGCTCCCTCCCGGGACTCAGCTCCTCCGAGGCATGCCTCACCCTTATTCATGAGGTAAGAACCCTCCAGAGGCCAAGACTGAAGGTCTCCCCCCTCTTCCTAGACCTCAAGGCAGGGTTCGCCAACGTCAACGCCTCCGCACTTAGGGCCAGGCTCCTGGCCTCTCGCATTCCCACATACATGGTCAACTGGGTCTCCTCCTTCCTGTCGGAAAGATCCTGCACCCTGGTCTTCCAAGGCTCACCCAACCTCCCCTCCCCCGTCTCAGTCGGTACTCCCCAGGGATCCCCGATCTGCCCCCTCCTTTTTCTCCTATATGTCGCCCCACTACATACGTCAATACCCAGGGGCCTTATGGTCTCCTACGTTGATGACTTTTCAATCACTGTGGCCTCCACCTCCCATAGAGGCAACATACGCCATCTACAAACCTCTTCTCCACCATCAATAAGAGGGGCCGGGACATAGGCCTCCTTCTCGGTCCCCAAAACTGAACTTGTCCACTGGCGGACCTCCCTTCAGCGAACCCCCCCCCTCCACAGCCCCCCATTGAATTGGAAGGGCATCTCTTCCACCCCTCCCACATCGTCAGATGGCTGGGATACTGGTTCACCCCCACCCTCACGTCTACCCACCACTTCAGGGATAGGCTTTCACTAGCCCAGGCTGTCGTCTCCTTCGTCAAACGCCTCTCCTCCCTGGGGGCTGGGGTAAGTCCCTTTCTTTGCCATCGCATTGACCAGGCTCTTCTTTTCTCTATACTCACTTACGGAGCAGACCTCCTCACCCCGAACTCCTCCGTGCTCAGAAGCATGAATAGCTTCTGGCACAGGGTCCAGAGATGGACAACAAAGAAGTTTTTCTTCATATTTATTGTTATTCTCTCCCGCGAATCAAGCCTTCCCCCCATAGTCTCCTACTGCAGATACGAAGGACGTTCAGCCGCCTTCAGAATTACCTGCCCCCCCCGAATGCAAACCGCATGGTGGCGGGACTCCCTCTGTCCTTCCCCTCCCTCTCCACCTTCAGAGCCCAAGACTCTTCCAGGCACCTCACGAAAGGCCTCACCTCTCTGTACCTCTCCCTCCACGGGTGGACGAAGGCCCCCTCCCCCTAACTGAGAAAACACCTCCATGTCGATGCCCTGGCACACCTCACCCTGCCGCTGCAGGAAGGCCGCACAGGCTTTCCTCTGGTCCTGC
>Ga0307507_10006145_pt1 | contig 18787 bp, 22 predicted proteins | sample 7_EM_MG_FD_207223 | JGI IMG/M metagenome (GOLD analysis project Ga0307507, IMG submission 207223) | Populus trichocarpa ectomycorrhiza microbial communities from riparian zone in the Pacific Northwest, United States - 7_EM | ecosystem: Host-associated > Plants > Roots > Unclassified | place... | reverse complement strand
GCTTGTGAAATTTTGATGGTTGAGGGACTTTTTAAGTTTTAAGATTTTTAAGTTTTAAGATTCGTGGGTGGTGGCGGTTTTGGTCGCTATAGTCCGCCGTACCTAAGCACAATGCGTTGGATTCCAAATGGAGACAAGGGAGGTAGAGAACGGCGCCGAAATTGGTAGGATACCGATGTGGAACGAACCCTCTTTTCCGTAGAATGAGTCATATGCTAGCTTAAGTGTAAGTTTACCTTGGTCTGTAATAAAATCAGGGGCATTCTAATAGATATTATGTTCTAGGTCAGGAAAGCGATCTGTGAAGTAGAGGGGTTGGATGATAACGAGTTGGATAAGATCTATAAGGGTCTTGCCAGAAGTGTTATAACGATCCGGCCGGAGACTGGTTACCCTAATTACAAGCTTGTCACCCGTGGCGTCGGATTCTGGTGAGTATTAATTGGGATTTGTTGCTTGAACATTTTCAACTAATCGCCTGCATCATAGGGCTGAGCTAGATCGCACAATTTTCTCACTTGGCAAGCCAAACCTCTCATCGAACTTAAAAACAAGCGTGACAATATCATCGAACGCCTGCATGCTGATTTTCGAAAAAGGTTGGTTTGATTGAAATTCTAAATGGGATGCCATGGATCTCGAAGATATGAGGGATGCCGAGGTCCTCCGTCGCATGGTTGAACTCATGAATGTCAAGCATGAGTTGCGCCGGGCGATCACACTTTAAAACGGCTTAGTGGCGATTTCATTCAACGTATCGAGGAACACTTCACTCCCGTTGAGCGACAGGCGCCCCTGCTCGAAAAATACCTCGATTTGGCGATCCTTCCGCTACTGCCCAAAAGATTCTAACCCAGTACCCGGAAGACAACGCTCAACTCATTCATGCACGGGATATACAACATTTCCTCCTTCTAGGTTAAGGGCGCAACTAGAAGGCTGCCCCATTTGTTCCTTCACTTGACAAGGACTTTTAATTCTTTATCTGATTTGGCAATGAAGACAGATTTTTTCTCCGTTAGCGGAGGTGCTACTATCCGCAAGTGTTTCTCTCCTTCATTGTCCTTCCCCTCTGCTACCCCCTTCACAGAATAATACGTACTAAAAACTCAGCAGTAATTTAGACCTTCCCAAAAGCCCTTCCTCTACTCTTCCCATCCCCTCCACTCTTCCCCTCCCCTCATATATCGTCCTCACTCCCCTCACTGTCCTCGCTGCTTCTACTATCCCATCCCGGCCATCATCCCCTTTACTTTTTATCGGTTTCCCCAATACCACACAAAAAACGCTTTGCTGTTTGTTGACCCATTTCCATGTCCTGCACTAGTGTAAACTTGGTCTCTAACTGGGTTGCTTTAGTTTCAAAACGCTGCTTGAAGCACTGCCGGATATGTTTAAGGCCCATATTTGTGGTACATGCGTCGTTTCCGACTAGATTACGCGATTAATTTTAACTACCTAGGCCTAGAGGGTTTTAGGAAGAGGGTCACACCTGTTTCCTGTGGAGAACCTTCTATCACGGTGTCTAGACCTGGTGGATAGGCGGTTCCAGGAGCGGGAAACTCTGGGCAGAAGGTTAAGCCTTGAGTTGGAGGTGCAGTTACCCCCTCTAAAACGGGGGGTTCATCTCCTCCTCCACCTACGGGAGTCGACGCTGGCGACGACGGCGTGATCACACCTTATATTACTGTCACGCCTTCACCTACCCTCTCCAAGGAGCACGTGTTCAGACATCTATACCATGTGCTCCTACTACCCTAGTGGCATCTACAATTTGCTACACTCCCCCTCAGAAGACTGGCACCAAAACAGCCGCTGCCTGCACGACTAAAGGAGAGATCACGTACGGTGAAAATGTAATTTGATATCTATGCGGCTCCGGCAGCAAACAGCTTATGGGAAGTCTCACGATTAGGACTACTTGAACCGCGGGAAAAATCGCCAAGGGTATCCACGGGTACTGCTTCTAAAAAATGTAACTTTATATTCCGTTCTCCCTCTTCCCCTATGGGTTAATGTTTGTTTCTGATCCCAAATTTCGTTAATTTCTGTATTTCTTTCTTTGGCTCCGTCTTTAGGTACGTCACTCGTTTTCGTTTCCTTTTCCCTGAGTTAGAAGTTAAGGGTACGGCATGGGGGGTGCTGGCTAGGGTGGAATTTTTGTAATATTTTGTAATGGTTGCCAGGGGTGATAGAAGCACTGTACCTGATAAGCGCTGCCTTGTGTTTTAAATAATAGATTCAGATTATAAAAGTATTCGCAAAACAAGCTCTTTGTCTTGTTCTCCTGGAACTTCTTGCACAGCAATGCAATGTCAGGTGCAACCTCCAAAAGTGATCCAATCTGATAAGTGTAAAAACAGATAGGAAAGAATTACCAGGTTGTTAGCCATCCTATAATAGAATGGGCATTGTTTTTGCCGTTGCTGCGATGCCATAGTTGCAAATCACAACTATCCCCTAACATCAAAACTAACAATCCCTAAACAGATTCGATTCTTAGATATTCTATCGTAGAGCACTTAGGCTGAATTCAGTCTCCGATTTGACTCAACTGGAGTGCAGACCTCCAAGTCCACCCACTTAACGGAGCTGCCTTACGGTAAATACTAAGGCTATACGAAATCGACAAAGGAACTATTACTAGCGGTTTAAAAAGTCTCCGGGCGGCTCGCTTTTACTAGTATATATACCTTGGGGCAAAAACGTGCTAAGAACCTTTTTTAGATGGCCAAGTGCACAACACTAGCCCTCGCCGGGGGGGCTAACCGACACACCAAGTACAAAAACCTACTCTGTTTCATGCCACTACCAAAAAAAATCGCAAGCGTTTATCCAATCTTAGGAGGACGATAATCATGATTACAAGGGACCTGGCAAACAAAAAACTATAATCCGTCACCATTGAACAGATTTTGGGAACCCCCACCATCTTCATTATTTTTGCTACCTCTGATCCCACTCCCGCTCTTGCCCTCCCCCCCTACTACGCTCAAGACTACTACTCTCGTCCTCACTTGGAGTCTCTTTCTCGCATCCACCGTCGCCGATACCCCAGCGTCCCCCCTACCTCCCTCGCACCTTACACTTGAATCGTTACGACTAGCTCAAGATCACGATTGGTCTCCTTTGAGCACTTGGTATGTGTCACTTTGCACTATACTTTTCAACAGCCAATTTCATTCTGAATTACTAAGGGGCCTGCATCCCAAGACGAGAATTAGGTGAGAGAACGTCAGAAATCACCAGCGGTCACTCGGTTTAAATTACTTAAGGAGGAGGCTTTGTAGCTAGACACTAGTGCTTGGGCACGATGGCTTTCTCCCGACTGACAAATCAGGAGAGTACACACCGTTAACCGGCGTACATTTGGCCGTATTCTCGAAATTAGTGTTCGAGGAGCTGAGAGAGCATCGCTTAAGTGTTTTAGTGTTTAATTATGTCTTACCTATGATAGGGGAGCCACCACCAATTCTCGCCAACCCGCAACCTAACAGCCTTGCGATCCCGAAGTAAGCGTACTCAACTTGCATATGTTACGGTATCTGAGAAGTGCAACCCGTGCGATCCGCAAAAATGAAACCCACCACGCGAGACCCACCAGAACAGCGCTGTCTACTGCCATACCATAGGCCGAGGCGAACAGACCGTCTTTGCTTGAGATTGTTATGGAAAACTAGTCTAGGAATATGATCGCTTTAGACATCCGAGTGATTCAAGATTACGAATGAGATGCATAAGAAATGAGGCTCATGGTCCATTTGGGATGCCCAATACGCAGTAAAGAGGAGGGTATCATACGAGAAAGAAAGAAAGGGAATAACCAAGGAGTGCTAAATCCATAACCGATTATACCCCATTCAACAGTAACAATCCCACAAACATCAACGTATAACTATATGTCACCCCCTCACATCTCATAATCCATTAACCGCTCTTTCAATACTTCTCCCCTGCCCTCTCCTCTCTTTGGCCATGAAGGGTTAAGTGAAGGCATTTTATTGCGCATTCGAGAACGATTGTAAAGAAAACTGTTCGTTTAACGTAAGAGCAGCAGGCGAAAAAAAACCAGTCAAGTTAATGGGGTATCGTACTCGAGTAGAAACTCAAACAATTGGACATAGCGCTAGGGCGCTCGAGCTGCCTCTCGTAGTAAGGTCTTGTGGTTCTTCCTCTTTTTCTTAGTGCACAATGTCATGGTGGAATTATTATATATTGGCAAATTAACCTAACTTCCGGAGAGCCGCAACACATCGCTTCCAGACACCCCGGCAAAACAAACCCCCCCGGAAAATCATTACCAATAAACCGGTACCATACTTGATGCTCGCTTCACATTCTTCCTTTTTTTTTTCTGTTACCAGGATAATAGGGGGTGTTGCTGAGATGGCTGGTTCGTTGGGGTTCTGTTAATTCCCTCCGATAAAAAAGATTCAGGTTCTTAGGGTATGCAGAGCGCATTATTGGGAGAGGCAATCACTACTCTTTGGCACATTTTTATTCTATGTATGATATACTTGAGTACTTACGGTATAGACCCAAGCATATGACCTCGATAGAGAGTACAGTCTACCCCGCATCTCCAACCTACTTGATAAAGCAAAAGCACGGCACCTTCTTGCCAACCCTTGAAACCCAATAATTGTATCCAGTCTCTGGCAGGAGAGCCCTGGCCCCTCAACAGACATAACCGGAGGTAGAAAAAAAATAACCCTAAACCTTCTAAGGTCCGCAATCACTCTCTCTAACATCCCTATACCTGACCAGACTCTTGCTTCCAGCACTGCTACCCATCCCTCCATCCCTGGCCCCACCATTCCTGTTTACATCGGTAGAAGCCTTCACCTGCCCAACGCTCCCCCCACCTCCAGAACCATACTTCCTAACCTCACATCTCTCCAAATGTTCTGCGCCTTGTCCATTCCATCCTTCACCTCATCTTCATCGTCTACATGCGATTCTTCCAATCCAAGCCTAGAAAGGGGCGCTTTGTCGGGGGGTAGCACGAATGGAGAGGAGTGCAATCCTTCGTCATGCTAGTATGTGAGGACTTTTCTGTGGCGTCACTTGCAAAGCTCATTTTCCTTAGCGCACTATCCACCAACTCATCACTAGCAGATGCCGCAGTAACTGCGGAAACAGCTTATCCACCCTGGCCTTATGCGCCAATTTAGGGAAGATATCGTGTAAATCGACCTTCCTCCGCGCACTGGCAAAAATAACCTTGATTTCAGAAGGAGCACGGTCCGGGTTGAAGCACATGCTAATCACCTTCTAGCTGCGGATTCCCTGCCGATATTCCCCATCGGTGACAGCCGGCTTCGGTGAATTCTCGGGGGGGAAAAGAGTTTGGTTTGCAGTATGGGAGAGGAGTGCCAGCGTGAACTTTCGTTGTAGCGGTGCACTCCTCCGTTTTTGGAAATAGAGAGGGTGGTGCGGGGCGGGCGGCGGTTGTGCGGTACGTGAGTGTTACTTTTTACTGAGTGATTTCCTATACGCTGAGGTGGGCCTGAATTGAATTGATTCGTTGCTCGACCTTGGACCAGTTGCCGGTAGGATCTCTAGCGTAAATGTGACAGCAAGCGACGTGGGGTTTCCCGGATCGACATTGATGAGGAGGGTATGTTTTTCAAGCTGGACGGGGCGGGGGTATTCGGTCTGATCACCTCGAGGATTCGCGAATCTCCTGCACGGCATAAAGGGTGACGACGCTGTTGGCTTCACCAAGATACACCCCGTTCTTAGGGTTGATACAATCTCTTCCACCGTGATAGGCATTTGCTTGCTGCGCTGTCTTTGCTATTAAGTCTTGGGCCGGACGTGCTCAATCGAACATCCCATCTCATTCCTGGGCTAGAACACAGGTCTAATACCAAGGATGTGAATCCGTATCTGTCGCATAAACACCTTTAGGAGTATATCTATAGCCCCACCATGCAGTTAACAAGTTAGCAAGAGCAAATGAACACTTCTATCTGCCCACGGATATCTTGTCGGGTCTAAAGGCCGTCTTCAATTTTCTCATAGCGGCCGTTACTGCTTTTTGACATTGCGAGACAACCGAGGGATGGTCGTCTACCGGAGGGAGAGACACATAATCCCTTCTAGCAGTCATTGTCTTGCTAAGATTCCTGAGGCATTGAGAGTGTAGGTGTTATTCGGCATAGCGCATTGAAAGGTCATTACGGCGACCGTATACCTCGCGCTTTCCATCAACTGTACGATTTGTTTTGCCCCTGGCTTCATACTCGAAAAGGACGTACAAGAGGTATACGGACTACCTTTGTCAGAAATAGCGGCGAAGCAAATAGAATTGGGACTCCCGATTGATCCATCAAAACGCCAGTGTCCAGACCAACACCCTGTGACTGCCCGGCGTATCCAGCATCACTGCTAACTATCCCCTCAATCTCAACCGATATTCAAAACCCATTCTGCTCCTAAAATTGACTGTTATAGGCAGAGTATCCCATTCGGGAGGAATCGCTAGATCAAGGATCAACATCCGTGGCTTCCGCTGGCCGCACCTTTGAGGCCAGGTTCTATTCTTCCCACTGATATTGCTATCGATTATCCCCACAACATTGGAACGGCTGCGGAGGGGGGGTGGGATGCTCTCCTGTCGCGGGAAACGCGTCTTGAGCCATCCTAGCCATCCTAGCCATCTAGTCGCCACATATCGCCTGCTGCGAGTTTCTCTGGGAGACTCCCACCGACTTGCTTTACCGCATCACCTATGGCATCTAGTTGTGTGGAGGAAAACTTCCGGGAGCGTAGCGTATGTGAGAATGGATTTTGTAGAAGATATGTTATTGCTCCTCTCCTTCCTAGTGTTGGCACGCTTGACCTATTGTGAATCACTGGCGCTCACCCTCGATTTCTCACCGCACACAACCCCCACGCTAGAAAGCCAAAGATGTTAGAAGAATCACGGTGAATAGTCCGTTGGGTCTGGAACGCGGTGAAGGATGCGCAAAGAGGGGTAGAACACGTAGCATAGCGGGGTAGTACACGTTGCAAAGCGGGGAAGCAAAGCAGGGCATGAGGGGTAACTGGATGGCGTGAGAACAGGTAGAAATCGAATGATGTTCATTTGAGAGTAGTCATTCTTTTTTGTACTTAAGATGTTCTCTTCACACTTGATTGTAGGAATGGAAGTCACCAAACGTTTTGTCTATCTCTTATACACTTTCGTCTTCTCTTTGAACTAGCTATCACGAACACGATCGGTATATATCCCAGAAAGATTAGATGACCACCCTCTAGCTGGGATTGCAGTTAGTACCTTGGAACAAATACATGGCTATTTTTCTACGCCCTCTTGGTGGGGACTTTGTCTGAGAGGTCTCTGTGAGAAACCAATTCACAATTCCAAATACTCTCTGCTCAAGCCTCCGCCTCACCGACTTGTCATATTTGCACTTGTGCTTGCTGCCCGTCGCAAGAATGTATTCTTCCTATGCTTATCCCCCTTAGATTGGTGATCGGGGTAATGTAGTAAGCAAGAATCCTGTCTGGCGTGACTAGAGGAATCGTGCGACTCGTGCCCTTAATTATTTAGTTCCATTGGGATAAAACTTTGGCGAAAAGTGGGAATCAGCTTCGTTGCCGTGGCCCGAGACACTCGCCGTTTGTCTTGCGGCAGGCCGTTGTAGCCAGGCCATCCTCGCTCCATTAGGGCTCGATTCCGCACCTTTTCTGCTGGGGGGCTCCGAGCAACATTTGAATCTCCGTCCCCATCAGGTTTGCATTTATCTCTGTCTTTGCCCAATACACCCGCAGATGGACTACAAGCCCTAGGGCTTGGTGGGAAGTTTATTCCAAGAAACCCACTCACCGATTCCACATCCTTTTTCCTCCCTTTTTGTCCGCCTCTACCTCCTTTACGGAACTGCATTGAGGGGATTTTAGCCTTCTTGATGCGTAGGGGCCGGGGTTTAATGTCGTTGTAATTTTTAGTAGGCCATCGACCAGTAGGGGTTATCGTTTCCGAGCGACGGATGTTCAAAGATGTGTAAATAACTGGAAGGGAGGGGAGATGACGAAGGGGAGAGACCAAGAGTATAGGGTGGTAGCCGCAAATCTTTGTAAAAACCATCACAAAACCACGACAGGCAGTGTGGGTCCCGTGAGGATTCTGCTAGGTGACTAGGAGCGACGAACTAGGCTCAATTGGGTGGTGGGGGGGGCGATGAAAAAAACTGCCGTTGAGCTGTCTGGGAGAGTGCCCATGGTTGCGAGCAAGCGAGCTAGCGTGGGCACGGTTACTTACGCCCATTTCGTCATGGCCTCGTAGTCTAGCTATCTCGCTACAGAGATGAAACCAGACACCTTATAAACTAGGGGAGGGGTCAACGAACAGGGGGGTTCAGCGAACACTTCACTAAAAATGGCTTAGTAATCCGCCATTTTGTTTGATCTGTTGGTTGAACCCTCTGTTCGTTGACCCCTCCCCCATTTTAACTAGTTTTCCTTCATCATCGCTCTTACCACTATTCTCTACCTTCCACGAACCGCCCCTAACGAAGCCACAAAACTTGCTATTCAACCCCCAATATTTGATCAACATGTTTTCGCTTCGCTTTGCTATTCTTATCATCTCATCCCTACTCATCCTTTGCACGCTCTGCGTGGCTCAGGGGGCCACGGAAACTCTTCGACCACCAGGGACCTCGCCTGTTGGATGTATCGATAGCTACCCGGAAACTATCGGTTTTCAAGCAACTGAGCATCCAATCTCCGTCATCGAAACCCATTGCATCCAAGCAAGATCTCTAAGGATGTTCCTTCAAAATGGAATTTTAGTTGATCATCTCGGTCGAATTGGTTCCATCGTTGGCAACCGCCAGCTCCAGTTTGATGCACCTGCACAAGCGGGGGCCATTTATACTGGGGGCTGGTCCCTTTGCCCGGGTAACCTGATTGCATTGGGGCCGCAGAAGCGGTTTTATGCCTGTGCGAGCGGTGAATGTAAGCTACCCCAAAATGTCAAACAGAAAGGGGCGGTATGTATATTGACACGTGTACAGTTTATGAGATATACGACATGATGGTTTCAAAGCAGTGCAGGCCGATATTCATAAACATTGTCCTACTCGTGGAGTGTTGATGGGCTGGTCACTCGGTCACTTTCTGGGGGAATTTTTCATATGGGTGTGAGATTCGCTAGATCGATGGCATAACCATTATACTAGTTGGTGCTTTGGGGAGCATTACAGGCGAATAATAGACCTTTGCTTGGGATTGTTTTAGAAACTGGTCTATGAATATGATCGCTTTAGAGTTCTGAGTGATTCAAGATGATGGATGAGATGCATAAGAAGTGAGGCTCGTGGCCCCTTTGGGATGCCCAATACACTTACGAGCGATAGAGTTGCGGTAAGGACCATTCCATGCGCTATGCCGAATTACGTGTACACTCTCAACGCTTCAGGAATCGTAGCAAGACAGGGGCAGCTAATAAATATTATGTCTCTTTCTCTGCCACACACGAGCATCCCATCGTCGCCTCACAATGTCAAAGAAGTAGTAAAGGCCGTTATTAGAAAGATGAAGACAGTGCCTTCAGACCGACAAGTTATCCTCGGGAACATATAATTGTTCATTTATTCTTGCTGACTTCGCAACTAGATGATGAGGCTAACTTTATAGATTTCCTCCTGGAGGTATGTGACAGATACAGATTCACATCCTTAGTATTAGACCTATGTTCTAGCACAGAAACGACATGGGGCGTTCCGCTGAGCACGTCCGGGTAAAGGCCTAATAGCGAAGATAGTTGCAGCGAGTAAATGTCTATCACTATGGAAGAGATTATATCAACGGTAAGAACAGAGCCGCATCATGGTGAGGCCCACAATGTCGGCATCGTCTATGCCGTGCAGGAGATTCGTGAGTTATCAGTGAAACCGAATACTCCTGCCTCGTCTCTGGCGAAAAATGAAGCTTGGTTTTAGACTTCGATCCAAGAAACCCCACGGCCCTGGCTGCCACTAGCATTAACATAAGGGACTGGGCGATCGTCGAGAAACAAATTATCTCAATCAAAGCCTACCTCAAGGTATATGAAACCCCCCTGCTAACAGTAACATGCACATGCCAGCACAACAGCAACCCACCCAGCACCCTCTCTATTTCTAGAGCTGCAGGAGTCCACCGTTACAACGAACATTCAGATTGGCACTCCTCCGCCGTACTTCAAACCAAACTCTTTGCCTCCCCCGAGAATTCACCAAAGCCGGCAGTCACCCATAGGGAATACGTGAACAGAATCCACAGCCAGAAGGTGGCGAGGATGCACTATAACCCGGACCACGCTCTTGGTGAAATCAAGGCTATTCGCCCCAGTGTGCGGAGGCCAGAGGCAAAGGTCGATTTACACGATATCTTCTGGGAATTGGCGTATAAGGTCAGGATGGAGAAGCGGTCTTCCCTGTTTACTGCGGCATCGTGTAGTGATGGGTCGGTGGATAGTGCACAGAGGAAATTGGGCTTTGAAAGTGACGCTGCAGAAAAGGTTCTCATAGACAGGGGTGACGAGGAATTGCGGTCCTCTCCATTCGTGCCACCCCCCGATGAGGCGCCCTTTGCCAGGCCTGGCCCGGGAGAACGGGATACAAGCAGTGAGGATGAGGTGGCGGACGGTGTGGGCGAGGTTTACAAGGTTTGGAGAGAGATGAAGGTTGGGAAGTATGGTCCAGGGGGTGGGGTAGCATTGCGCGGGGGAAGTTTTCTACCGGTATGACGGCTAGCAGTGCTAGAAATAAGGATCTGGTGGGGCTAAGAGATGTTAGAGAGAGTGATAGCAGGCCATAGAGAGTTTAGAGTTTTTGTTTTTCCCCTAACTGGCCTTCTCCGATTTTGACCGCTGTGTTGGACGTAAATTTATTGTCAGTAACTTTGAATGTCCTTACTAGTACTAGTACTATGTCAACTAATTTCTGATGAAGGTCTGCAGGAAGTTAGCTCGCACGACCAATGACGAATTCCGGCGACATGAGTTCAGGCATTCAACCTGCTGCCCCATTGAAGCTGAATTTCTTTTGGCTGTATATAATACACACCTCAAATCCGGCAACTCGGGCAAGTTTTCGGGTGTCGTGATCCGATCAATTTAAATTTATCCTGGTTATCCAGATCTGGTATCCACTAGCAAAACACCATCTCATGCAACAGTGGTCGTGTACACATAGTCATTCAATTAGGGGTAATCTACTCCGAGTTACACTGCCCGAAATTCATCTAATACTCCGGGGTTAGCGAGCTTGAGAGTAGAAAACGGTGTTGCCGGTTGCCTGGTCACTATGATTCGTGTTCACAAAGTTTCCCTTCATATCAGCTGACATGAACTAGTAAAGGCCACGTACGATCAATGTTGTTTAGATTTGATACTTACTCTAAACTCGGCTCAGTCCCATGCTCCCTGAGAAATATCTGAACAACCAACCACCAACCCTTACTGTCAAACCTGATATACGCAACACGAGGAGAAATTGTCGGTTTGGTTCACAAATCCTGAACTCTGAATAAATCCTGTATGTTGACCTCCGACTCACCATTCCTACATAATATTATAACTTCAAAGCTATTGAAGGATGAACACTAGGATCAATAATCCGGTGATTCAGTGTCCACGAGGCTAGGATGCTCATATCTCTGCACAAAGGTTGGCCTGTCCAGAGAGTCAGTTCAGTTCGTCCTTACAACGCGTTTTTGATAGTTCTGAATGTCACTCAACACTCTCTTCCCTTGATCATAATGCAAATTTTGTTGATTATATAGGTCATTGCCTAGTGCTATGTATGAGGTATTGAATTTTGCTAACTTTACTGATGCCGCTAACGGTGCTTTCCTAACAACACCTTACCCTCCTCCCCAGCCCCACTGCTACCTTCCACTGCATTTCCACCTCCGTCGCCACCCCCACCCCCACTCTCATCGCCACCTCCATCTTCAATTATACTTTCCCCATGTGCCGCGCTCCACCAGTCCGTAAATGACCGTCCGTCATTGTATAGTTTGAAATGCTTGCCGACTACAGCATTTGCCTTGGTAGCCATACTACCCCCTGGTGGTAATTTAGGTAAAGTTTCTTTAACTTTTGTAACATCGTCCTCGGTCTCTGTTTCAGCATTATCAGGAGGTACCTGTTCTGGTTGGGCCGCAAGCTGGGACGGCCGTTCGATGGGCAAGAGCAGGGGATCTCCGGCTGCCAAGCGCGATATTCTGTCAGGAGTGGGTGCCTCCTTGTGGTGCACCGCATGGGGGGATAGGTATTGAGAGGGTGCGAGTGAGGGATCTTCACCTGCCAAGTGTGAGGGGGAATATTGGTTTGAGGAGGGGGCGCGTGAGTCTTGCGCTGAGGGGAGGCATTGAACTGTAAGGGTGGTACATTGGATGGTAGTTGGACACTGAATGACCTGGGGGGGGCATTTTATGACCGCAAAATCAGAGGATACATGACTCGGCGGAGTACTATACCATTGGGGCGTGCGGTTATACCAGTATGGTGGAGAATTCAACCACCAGGGGACAGTATTTGCCCACTTCGGAGCAGTGGTGAGCCATTCTGGGGGGGTAATCAACCACGGGGGAGTGGTGAGCCATGTGGGAGGGGTATTCGCCCACGAGGGAGGAGTGGTAACCCATGTGGGAGGGGTATTTACCCATGTGGGAGGAGTGGTAACCCATGCGGGGGGGGTATTTATCCTCGAGGGAGGAGTGGTAAGCCATGAGGGGGGGGAATATATCCACGAGGGAGGAGTGCTGATCCAACCCGGTGGGGAGGCAATCCACGAGGGAGGGCTGTTGGAGTTAGGCCAGTTGGGCGATAGGGGTAGGTTTCCTTGGCAGTGATTGTAAAATATGTGAACTAGAATGGAAATAAGTATTGCGATCGGATATCCATTGAATACGAAAAAGGCTAGACAATATATCATCAGCCAACCAGTAATTAGAATTATTGTTCCGCGCAATTTCTTGAACAAACCTTGAAATTCGGATATTTTCAAGTTCCATTGCAAGGGACTGGAGGGCCGCATTCTTTGATCTTCTGGAGTCTCATTGGTGGTGAGAGTCTCAGAGCTATTGGGGGTCTCGGCGGTTTTCCGAGACTCGAGAGTCTTGGGAGCCATAATAATTTCGGAAGTATCAGAACTAGCGAGCGTTTCGGTAGTATTGAGAGGCACAGAAACATCAGCACTCTGGACAGTTTCCGGAATGTTGGCAGTGCTGGTGCTTTCGTCATTTTTAGGCATCGTTCCTTCTGAGGACGGGAGGTTGGTTTCAGTTGTGGGGTTTTCAGCCGAAAATGCCCTGTGACTCTCGGAAGTAGTGTGGGTCGGGGGAATCTCGGGAGTAGTAGGACTGCTGACGGTTTCTGCAGTATCGAGAGTCTCAGCAGCGTCAGGCCTCTCAAGAGTTTCAGAAATATCGCAGCTCTTGGTGCTTTCGTTTGTCTTAGCCATTATCTCTCTATAGGATGGGGGGTTGGTTGTAGTTCTGGGGTTCTGAGAAGAAAATGCCTCGTGACTCTCCGAAATATTGGGGGTCGCGAGAATTTCGGGAGTATTAGGACTGCCGACTGGGTCTGCAGTATCGGGAGTCTCAGCAGTGTCAGGCCTCTCGAGCTTTTCCGAAATATCGGCGGTCTTGGTGCTTTCGTTCGTCTTTGGTATCATTTCTTGATAGGCTGAGGGGTTTGTTTCAGTTCTAGGGTTCTGACAGCCAAAGGCCCCTTTTGTGGCCTACGAAGACACCAACATCACCCGGATCTACAACATTCCCTCCCTCTGCCTGGAGTTGGCACGCATAACCACCCTCTGGACTGAAATCCAAGTCAGTTTCTTGGAATAATTACAGGGCTATCTGTCTCTACACTGTTGGCGGGGACTTCGTCAGAGTAGTCTCTTCGAGAACCCAATTCACAGTTCCCAATTTTCTCTGCTAAAGCCTCCGCTTAGCTGATTTGCCATATTCCACACTTGTGCTTGCTGCCCGTTGCAAGTATCTATTCTTCCAATGCTTATCCCCCATCGATTGGTCATCGGAGTAGGATAGTTAAAAAAGGATCCTGTCCGGTGTGACTGGAGAGGTTGGGCGACTAGTGACCTCCTGAATTATCGAGCTCCATTGGGATAGAACTTTCGCAATGACAAGAATCAGCTTCATTGCCGTGGCTGGAGATACTTGCCGTTTGTCTTGCAGCAAGCCGTTCTAGCCAGGCTATCCCTGCTCTATTATGGCTCGATGCTACACCATATCCGCGGGGGGTTCCCACTATCATTGAAATCTCCGTCCCCATCAGCCTAACCTGTATCCCTATCCTTGCCCAAATACACCCACAGACGAACTGTGAGCCCTAGGGTTCTGTGAGAAATTCATTATGAGGACCCCCGCCTTCGATTCTCTTTTGTTCTTCCTTTCTTATCCCCCCTCTACGTCCTTTACGGAAAGAGATTAAAGCTGATTTTTTAACCTTCTTAATAGACAGAGGGCCGAGTGTGATTTCGTTGTCATTTTGAGTAAGCAGTCAACACGTAAGAGTTATCGTGTCCAAACAACGGATATTCAAGAGTGCGCAATTAATTGGGAGGGAGGGAAGATGACAAAGGAGAGAGAGCGAGCGCACAGAGTCGTAATTGTAGATTTTTGTGGAAACTGTCGCGGGACTGGGGCTGGTGGTATGGCTTTTGTGAAGGTTTTGCTAAGTGATACTGCGTGATGAACTACACTCCATTGGATCCCGGAAGAGGCGATGATAAAAGTGGGGCAAAGCTGAGAAAATAAGCTCCATGGTGGCAAGGCAATTGTGCAATACTGGGATGCTAGTTTTTATGGCTCGTGGTACCTGGTGGTATTGCACTAGGAGATTTGGTAATATAAAAAAAGCATTAAAAGGAGCCCATCGCACCCCTTGATAAAGAGATTCCTGACCATAGCGATAAATCAGGAGAGTAAAGGGGAAAGAGAATAAAAAACTGAAACTCGGGATAATGGTGGATTAGCAATAGCCGGGTGCTAATAATTAGGCGGTAGCTTGCAGAATACCTGCGGGGGCAAGAAGCGTTAGGGGAAAGCAGCAAATGACAAAATGTGGTATAATATCGCTTCTTTACGAAAACAGCCTGTTCTATACGCTTGCGCCCCATTTAAAGCTGCAGTTAAGAATTAACCTCTCGATGGGCCTGAGACAATGCAGCGCTACGCTCTCCCATTAAAAACACACTTAATCCCTTCTCTATAGGCTCATCAAACTTCTCGAAACGAAGCTAGAACATGCCTATTATCGCCACATTACGCAGCGTTACAATCACCAGACCAGAACAAACAACCCTATCCCCCTCCTCCGTATGACTGGCTTGAACAACCTTTCGTACATTTTCCTCCCAGCCAGCCTTCCAGCCCCAACCTCCTTAAGGACAACGGCCTATCCATCAAAACAGCTTTTGACAAACACCAGCCCGTGCACGCTATCTTGCCAATCGAAACACGGTTCCAGTGATTTGTTGTGATCGAGGTGGGCTTGTTGTAAATTTACGCTGGGCGGAGTAAATTTGGTGTACGCACAAACGGATATGTCAACTTGTATTATACCATAGGTACCCTACTGGGATCCACCACCTTATCACTACTTATCCCAAAGGCAACTCCACAAACAGCGAAGAAGAAGAAAAAAACTTTATATTGCCAACCACCCCACCCGCAAAACTCCTCTCTTTGTCCAAAAATCCACTCCCCCTAATATCAATACAAGGCATCCATCCATACCACCAGACAACGCCCCCGGCTTCCAAGCACATCAAGTGAGCAATAAGATAAAAAACGCCTAACTGCCATCAGGTAACTCTCTTAAATATATGCATGACAAGTGCTTCCTCTTACCCGATCACTCCATTTCCGTTCCCCCCACCGCCAGGCCTTCTTCCACCACCTCTTCCGCTCCTTCCGCGCCTCAGGGTGTTTAGATTAGCCCATGGGGGAACACTCTTATTATTGTCAGCGGAGGTCTGAGGCCTCTTAAGATCACTGGAAGGTCACCAGGGATAGCTGGACTTGCTATCCTGCCACCGCCGCCACCATTTCGCGAGGATAGGGATTCGTTGGGATGACTATTATTGCGAGATATGGATAGAGGGCTTGGATTATAATTGTTCGATCCTTTATACCCCTCGGCTTCCAGTCTTTCACTTCTAGCAGATAGTGATCAGCTACTGCCTCAATTTCTCTCATAGCGTGCCGTCAAGTTGCTGAGCTTTAAGCGGTACCTTCTCGAGGTTTCTTCTCTAAACACTCTTTAACCAATCCTGGATTTTGTGGAACTTGGCCTTGCTCCCTGATAGGTCGAAAAATTTGCCGTCAGAATAAAGATCTACCTGTGTGTTTCTCAGAATCCCCTTCAAGAGCTGAGGGAATTTGATGAGGTGATATACCCTTTGTTGGGGTTGGTTGCCTTTGACGAGAATTCCCACCTCTTATCTCCGCGGTGAGAGTGTCCCAACAATTTGAGTTTCTTAGCCCGAAATTTTGGGGTTGTCCCTAGGTGAAGACGGTTATCATCAACCATCACTGTGGGGATTGATGTAGTTCTGCTAAGAACAAGCCTGGTAGGTTTAAGCACACGAGTAACAGGATGTGGTGGTGTGTAATGGGTAGACTGCTGGGCTCTTGTCATGATATCTTTGCCGGAATCCGGCTCTCTCCCTCTCTGAGCACCGTTAGCATCCATCTCGGGCACCCACCCAAAGTATAACTACCCACCATAGTACCATTCCAGATATCCGCCCTATTGGCGTCGTGTTTAGCCGCTTTCAATGGGCTAGCAGAGTTGAATTCTCACAGGACAAGGGCACGAGAACCCTCGGGAAACACTTCTGCTATAGGCATGGCGAATTTCTTCAATTCCCCCAGCCCCCCCTCGCTCAGTATCCCCTTCATTGAGCTCTGCGGAACGAGAATTACCTGACTTTTGAGACCCTGTGATATTGAAATACTTTCTCGGATACTGTGTTAACCCGTCCTTCCTGCAAAAACGGATATGTTAATACTTATTTTAGAGGTAGTAAAAGGTCTTGCGTAGTGTAAAGTGGCGATCACACTCAGTAACGGAAACCTTCTCTCTGATCACTTTCTTTGTGCCCTTGGCACGAGTGATGTTCTATGTGATGACTAGGGGTAGCCGGGAATGCCGCTGGGGAATCTCTGATACCAAATAAGAGAAAGAATATCTAGCCATATGACACTGGTGCAAACTGCATATATCTGGAGACGTTCTTTATTATATGGCCTGAAGGGAATATGAGCGGTGCAGAGGATTCCAAAAGTAATGAGGTCTGGGAGTGCGACGTATGAATAGTGTATATCAATGGTGTGTAGGATCCAGTTCGGGAGTGGCCTGGGAACCTGTGATTATCCGCTTGACCGAGATGCAGGAGTGTTGGACCGCTGGGGGGGGAGGTGGGTCTTCGACCGCGGGTGGTATTGAACCACAGAGGAGCATTGTACCACCGGGGGATTTGAACCATGGGGCGGCATTCAAGTTCAACCATGGCGAGAGGGACATTGAGCCTCGGAGGGGGGGGGCATCGGCAGACCTAGTAAGTCAATATGAAGATCAAGCACGGCAACTTTTCAACCCTTTCAGGAAAGCTTTAAAACATCAAAGCGGGCGGTAATCCCCCGGTCTGATCCTCCAGAGCCTTGCCACGAGCCACAACCCCCCTGTTTTCATTCCTCCTAGCTTCGCCCGCGATATCTTCAACCACCTAATCCCATTCCAAACTTATCTTAACGGCAAACTTTCTCCTGTTCCTATTCTTCATCGGCAGTATAGCAAAGCAACACAATCCAATCACCAAATCACTCACTCCAAATTTTCCTTCCCCCGCTTCATTTTTCTCGATTTCCTTCTTGATCCGTGTCACAATCGCAGAAATTGCCCGCCGAGTCTCTGCTTCCGAATAGAGAATCAAGGGAGAGAACCTAGGTTGCTCTAAAGCCACCGACATTTACAAGAGTAGTTGAGTCGATTGCGAAGCAGGTAGATAGTAGAAGTTGCGTGAGTGATATTGACGGTCCGACAAAGTTTGTCTACCCTGAGCTATTGATTTAGCCACTCCCGGTTTGCCATGGATAAAATAAAGTATATACTTACACTTCTATCAGTCCACCCATCATCAGGGACATCCCTCCACGCCCTCCCCAGAATTCCCTCGGCAGCACCCATCCTAATCTCCAACCTCAAGGGCGTCCCCCGCGTGGAGAGTTGAGAAAACTCCCGCGGATAATGGACCCCAGCCGAATAGACACAGTCATCGTCCTTGATGTAAGCGAAACTAGCTAGGCAACGGGTGCTGGAAGTAAGGTAAAGTTAAGGTCTGAGGACGAGCGCGGAGTTGGCGCTACGGCATTGGTGGAATTTATAGAAGTAGCGGGCCAGGGTTCGTCTTTTGCCGCTGCTCTTTCCGTTGACGGCATCTTGATACCACGGTAGCTAATCTTGAAATAGAGACAGGTTTCGTGGTGGTACACAAGGTGAGGAAGGGGGTAGCTCCCCTATCTGCCCGGATTCTAGATGGTATACAGAAACCGACAAACCCTTACTTCGCTTGTTAGGGAAATCAGTAGAGGCTGGTGGGTCTTAGACCGGGATGTGATATATTTGCATATTTGTATCGCATCTGATTTCCATCGACCTTCATCGAATGATTGAGTCGGGTTTTCGTCCTAGGTTACTCTGGAAGTGATTAAGGGAAGCAATTACCACCGCGAAGTGTTATAAGCGGGGGGA
>Ga0307507_10006144_pt1 | contig 18793 bp, 7 predicted proteins | sample 7_EM_MG_FD_207223 | JGI IMG/M metagenome (GOLD analysis project Ga0307507, IMG submission 207223) | Populus trichocarpa ectomycorrhiza microbial communities from riparian zone in the Pacific Northwest, United States - 7_EM | ecosystem: Host-associated > Plants > Roots > Unclassified | place... | reverse complement strand
GCCTAGGCGTAGTCTATTATAGGTAGTAGTTCGCCCTAGTTATCCTAAAAGTAGTTAATAAAGGGCCGGAGTCTCTAGTCTAAGTATTAATTTATAATCTCCGTCTAACCATCTATCTAGGGGTAGTATGCCGTAGAGAGCTTTAGCCTAATACCTAGGATCTGGGTAAACTTATTCTAGAAGGCTAATATAAACCGCGGCCTGTAGTCGGATATAATAGTATCTAATAGCCCGTAAATTCGGTAGACATAGTAGATATACAGTTAGGCCGCCTCTTTAGCATTAATATTCTTATAACAAGGGATTAAGAACGGGCGCTTGCCAAAGCGGTTAACTAGAATTATAACCATATTATATCTATCGCGGTTTATAGGTAACTTATAGAAGTCTATAGAGATATACTACTAGGGGCATTCTGGTATTAGGAGTGGCTTTAATAGCCCTAGGGTCTTATCTCGTGGAATTATAGACCTATAGCAATTATCGCAGTTCTATACATAGCGGTTAATATCTATAACCATTTCGGGCCAGTAGTAGCGGTTACCAATAATTCTACGGGTCTTATTTTTTCTGGGGTAGGCCGTAAAGACCTAAGTATATGCTTTGGCGATAAGCCAAGTCCATAAATTCTATTCCTCTGCCACTATTAGCCGTTTCTAGTACTTAAGCAGTCCGTTTTTAAGGGACTATAGGCTAGTAGCATCCTTTACCTTTTCGTGGTACTCCTATAACAAAGGGGCCGTATAATTCGCTTATAGTAGCTTATTAATAAGGTTAAGTTCTGTAGTATTAATAGGGCACATCTCGGCCTTTATAGGGTCTGTATTTAGTTCTGCCTATATTTAGGGGTTAAGGTGCTCTAGTTATAGCAGTATCTATGTCCGTAATATAATCTTTACGGCTATCTGGTTATTTTAGTCTTGTTTACGCCTTATAAGGGCATCTGCACGGTTAGTTACGCCTAGCCTATACATAATTACGAAGTTAAACTAGGATAGGATATCCGCCTAGTGTACCTGCCGGGCCATAAGGGCTTTAGTTATTATAAAGTATTCTAAGGCCTTATAATCTAAAACTACCCAAATAGGTTTAGGGGTCCCCTCTAGCTATACACACCAGTGCTAAAGGCTAGAAATAATAGCCAGCATCTCTTTATTATATATGTGGTAGTTTAGCTTAGCATCTATTATAGTCTTTAAATAGTATATAATAGGGTGCTATTCTCTATCTAGCTGTTTCTGGGAATAGACGGCAGCTATTACACCATCTAAAGTACCTGTTTCTAATATTAAGGGCCGTTCTAGATAGAAATAGGCCAGTAACGGAGCAGAGACTAGCCGCTTTTTAAGTTTGTTAAAGGCCTTTTTGCATATAGCATTAAAATAAAAAGGTTAGTTCTTTCTGGTAAGGCGGTTAAGGGGCCAAGCAATCCTACTATAGTCTTTAATAAAGTGTTAGTAGAAGTTACAGAAACCTAGGAATAACTATACCCCCTTTACGGTCCTTAGGGGTTCCCATTAATTAATTACGGCCGTTTTTTCTAGGTCTGCCTTAATTCTATCTATACTAATAATAAACCCTAGGTACTTAGTGCACTTAATACTAAATTCTAACTTCCTAATATTGGCCTAAAGACCAGCTTCGCGGAGCCGTTATAGGACTTTATGGATATACTCCTTATATTCCAGTTTATTCTTAAAGTAAATTATAATATTATCTAGGTAGGCTGTATAGAAGTTATTAAGGTAGTCAAAAAGTACGTTATTTATATACCGTTAGTATATAGCCGGTCCGTTAGTCAGTCCAATAGGTAGTACTTTGCATTTATATAATCCGTAGTAGGTCCAAAATATAGTAAGATCCTTAGATTTAGGGTCTATTCTAATCTGGTAAAAGACCTAGCAGATATTAAGCTTTATAAAGATCTTAGCCTTACTTATATAGGCTAGTATTTCTTTAAGTAAGGGCAGCAGATATCAATCTTTACGGGTTATATAATTTAGTTTATAGTAGTTGATGTAGAAACAGAGTCCGTCGTTAGGCTTTTTTGTAAAGAGGATGGGTAAGGCAAAGGGGGCTTAGCTAGGCTTAATAAAGCCCTTATTACGGTTGTTAATAAGGTACTACTTAGTAGCCTATAGCTCGTCGGTAGATTACTGGCAGAGAGGGCTATAGCTAAGGGTGTTTTCTTTATCTGGCTTAATCTTAATCTTATAGTTATATGGTTAGTGCGGCGGGAGTATATTAGATACTGCCTTAGAGAATACGTCCTTAAATTTCCAGTATTGGCGGAGTAGTTTCTATTCTACCAGCTCCTTATCTATAAGCTCACTTTCCCCACTAAGCTAGTTATGGGCTAGGGCTTCCTTATCTTTAATTATCTGGTTAATTTTATATAAGCTAGTAGTAAAGGTAATAGTATTAGGCCGTTTTAAGTTCTAGTAAAACCCTATAGCGCTAATACAGCAGATATTAACTAGTAGGAGGTTTATAGGTTTCTTTATAGACATTCCATAGACCGTATTTATAGTTAAGGGTTTATAACCCTCCTTAGCTCCTACCCCATCTTCCATAAGTTATCTTTCTAGTTTATATATTTAGTACGGCGTCTAATATTCCTTGCTATCCTTTATAGCTATATAGGGCTTAAGCTAGCTGGCTTATTACTAACTTCCTGGGTTTCTAGTACTGGTAGTGCAATATTAGTAGTCTAGGGGCGGCGTAGTATACAGACCCGTTATATATTAAGCTGTATATCTTTCTTAAAGGCCTAGTCCCTACGTATAGCATTGGCCTAGTAAATAGTGTCTATCTATAGCCGCATAAGGTTTTCTATTATAATGCTGATTTCCTTTATAAAAGAAGGTATTAGGGGTAGGATTTTAGGCCAGATAAGCCGTCTACTCCATATATTAAGCTATAAGCCTAGATAGGCTAGCCATTTTCTTCCTAAGGTTATATCGTGGCTTCCTAGGTCTATAATAAGAAAGGGGATATTATACTACCTTTGTCCGTCTACACGGAGGTAAATCTATAAGATAGTTATAATAGGTAGTCCTATCCGTCCATTATACCCATAGATAGGAATTGGTTTGGGCAATTCTTTAAAGGGTGTATTTAAAAAGTTAGCTAGCTTTATAACACACTATATATCTATTAAGGCAAAGGCATTTACTCCAGAGTTAGCTAAAGTAGAGGTTAAAACTTAATATCTATTGCGGAATAAAGTATAAGGGATAGTGCAGCTTCTTCCACTAACTAGCTAACCTAAATTAATATATAATATGTTAATCCCTTTTAACCCTAGAGAGAAGTCTTCCTCTAGGGTTCCTTTTTTTTAACTCTGTACTATCCTCCTAGATTAACAGAACCTTGCCCACTTTTATATTTATTAGGCAATCCTTTATAATATAGCCCTTCTAGCTATAAGAGAAGTAAGCTCCCTAATCGCTAAGGGCCTATATACAGGGGTTACTATATATAGGCTGAGCATTTACTAAATCCACAGCAGAACTAGCTGCATGGCTAGCTGCTAAACTAGCGGCGGGCTGTACGGCCGGTGCTATAGGGGTTACAGATCTTACTAGGGCGCTACAGCCTGTTCTTATAGTACTTATATTCTAGTTAGTAGAGCTTTTAGTCTTATACCGCTTAGCATATGCCTTAATTTAATAGAGGCCCTAGTTAATAGCTAGGTATTAGTCTATAAGTTCCTTAAGCGTCTATATAGTAGTATAAACTAGCAGTATAGCATGCTGTAGGTCTAGGGTAAGCTTGTTAAAGAGATCTGGCATTAAATCTTTCTAGGGGATTTAAGCCTATCTGGCTAGGTATAGAAAGCGGGTCTAAAAGGCCAAGAAGGTCTCTGTCGTTTTTATATTTAGGCTTTTATAATTAAGCTAGGCATTCTATACTTTAAAGGGGTCCTCATAAATAGAAGATAGGTGGTTAATTATCTCTTTTTTAGAGAGGAAGGGGTCTGCTAAGTCCTAGGCGTATCGCGGACGTAGGTATATCTATATATTACCGCCAGTGCGGCCGAAGATATATGCCATTTTAGCTTAGGTATTAGAAAAGTGGTCCGTATTAACCTTAAGCTTATCCTACAGTTAAAGCTTCTAGTTATTAAATATAGGGTCGGTTCTATTTGTAAGTAATAGGGGGTCTACAACCTTTGTAGATCGCGATGATGCTAATGTTATATATTAGGCTAGGGCCTTAAGGACCGTAGCAAGCCTCTAGGTATCTGATGACCTATTACTAGGCGTAGGGGTATCTCTAGTTTTAAGCAGCTCTTGGAGCCGTTTAATTTCAGCATTAGCTGCTATAAGCTCTTCCTAGGGGGTCAAGACGGCGACTGTTTCACTATTAGAGGATTTATGGGTCCTGCAGCGGCTTTGCCAACTACTATATTTCTTGGTATAGTAGTAGGGGTACTAGGTAATTTCTAGTATTTGTTTATTTTCTAGGGTGCTAGTCCGTATATGTCCTATTTTTTAGGTTTCGCGTTCTGTTTGTATTCTTTTGGTTCTATCTTGTCCTTAGGGTCCTATTTTATGTCCTTGTTCTATTCGTGGTCTTATAGATATATTTAAGTTCCTTCTTAGGAAGAAAGAGTGGTAATAAGCTTTAGATAATGTTAGCGACTTAGTTAATCAAGGCATAAGCACAGCAAGAAGGACGCATGCAAGCCTGTATAATTAGATTGTCTATAAACGAGGATCCAAAGCTAGAGAAAGGAAAAGAGAAGAAGGGTAGCGCCGCTCGAGGTTTTATACGATCGTCTAGTTACGTAACTGCAACTATCTAAAATAGTAAGAAACTGTCTACGGCTATCCGCCACAATCTACTATTTTCCACTAGCGCCGTAACATCTATAGTTTAAGATTACTATTCAAATTAGGCAATTTATATAAAATTTATGGTATTTTATTACGGATTTTTAGCAGCACCTCTATATATATAAATATTAACATTGCTTAATTAAAAGATAACCTTAATTTACCTAATATAATATTAAAATATAGCTAAAATTATCCTCTACGCCTATAAAGGCTTAAAAAGGTAAATATTAAGGTTGGTAATAATATTAGTAATAAGAAAGGAAAATAGTAATAAGGGCTCTAGAGGCTCTACTTCTATATTAGATTTAATTAAATATAAAGCTCTATTAGATATATCTTACTAAGCTAGCTTTTCTACCTTTATAGCTGGCTTATAGCTAGTAAAATTAATATTTAAGCTTATTAACTAAGGTATAGTTAAAGCTCTATTAAAGTTAATACGGTTAATTAAACTACTTGTATAATTACAGCACCTAGTATACAAACGCGTACTTACGCGTTCAGTGCACTAACTACTTGCGTGCTGACTAATTAGGGGGAGGCGCGTCAGTATATAGACCACGTAGTCAACCTCAATAGAATCGACAGTCACCACCATCCAAACAAGTATATAATACTATACGTATTTCGTGCCCCTGGATACGACTCAATTGTACCATTAAGTTGGTACAAACACTGATCAGTGAGCGCGCACAGATTAGCAATCACTCGACACCTCCCACCAAGCAATACACAACAGCGACCACCTGTTTAGACTCCTAGTATAACCTGCTAGAAGGTCGGAAGTCAGGGATTACGGACCTATTACCAACTCTGTATACTTATTTAAGTCTTAGTACGGTTTACTAGAAGTTTATAGACGCGAATATAGACCTTTACAGAACCCCTTACCCTCCTACAAACCACTACGGACCCGTTAATCGATTTTACGGACTGTTACAAGACCCCCTCCACCCGCTACAAGCTACCACCACCCACTACAGCTTATACAGACATACTACGCTATATAATATGGCAGATATAACTAAGCAAATCAGTGAAGGTCAAAAGAAGTAGAGTCAGGGAGTCGACCTTACGTCTATAGATGGCGTTAACGACTATATTAATTTCAAAATCCTTAAATACGGACACTATAAGCTCCTAAACAATAACCTATGGGAGCAATACAAGGAAGACTTTGCGGACTTTACGAAAGCTATTCTTAAGGCTTATAACCCTACTGCTATCCGTAACCTACAAACCCTTTTACATTACCAAGGTGTATAGGTTGAAAAGGATAAACGAGTTACTATTACACGGTCCTTATATAACACAATACAGGAGGAGGACCAAACGGAATGGACTAAAGAGGAGATCCTAGACTAGGTTAAAGCCACTAATAAACTCTTTACTTCTCCCAAACTTAATAGCATTACTGGCCTTATACCTAACCTACTTAACCAAATTTGTCCTATAAACCTAAGCGATTTTAGAATTAATCTTATAGGCCAAAGCATACCCAGTACTTAAGTTATGGACCGTAATACCCCTATAAACCAAAATACGGACCAAAACCCTCCTATTACCTAAGCTATAGATCTGTAACCTGCCTAAGTTATAGATCCGCAACCCACTTAAGTAAAGACCTATGGCAAGAAGCTAGTTAACTTGGCTAAGCTCTATACCAACAAATCTAAGTATAGCGGTGAAAACAATAACTTTAACTTTAAACTAACCATCTTTATGGACCTCTGTTAAAAGGCTGATATTTCTAAACAGGAATTTAGCCAAGCCTACTCTACTATGCTGTGTGGCCTAGCCCTTAACCACTACTATACCAACCTCAAGAGTAACCCCCTTAGTGTTTCTTTTAATAAGCTATGCAAAGCTACACGCAACTACTTTAAAGGGCTAAAATATAGGCGTGATATCCTTACCCAATAGAATGCGATTAAGTTACGGACCGTAATTAATAAGAATACCAAAAAGTTAACTATAGAGTGCCTGCAAATTCTTATCAAAGACCTCCGGCACCTATAGCACGGCCTTAATATTAAGCTTTAAACGGACAACTTCCTATATAATAAGCTTATTACAGCTTGCCAGGAAGTAGAACCCTGCAAATACGCCTATTATAAGCCTGCAGATACCGTAGCTGGCCTTATTAACAATTTACGGTCCTCTATTGCAACATACGAAGTCTTAAACCCGCCAGACAGTACTTAAGCCTTTGTTACGGACCTATAAGACCCACAAACTAACTTAGATGTCTACTTTACAGACCGCCGCTACTACTAGCAGTACCTATACCAACCAAGTCCCACTCGCAACCCCTGTAATAACTCCCGTATAAAAGCATACCCCTGCAGACGAACCAGTCAGAAGTGCTTTATGTATGGTAAGGAAGGATATTGGTCCACAAGGTATACCTAGAAAGAATATAATAAGTCTAAGAAGAGATTTAATAATTGGATCAACCAGTTTATCTTAGACTATAAAGAAGAGGAAGTGGAGGAGTCCCTTAACAAGTTAATGGAAGCCCTTATAATCGACTTTAACTTAGATATATAGGAATAGGAGACCTCAGAGACGTTCCTAACTACTTTCAGACCTTTTACGGACAGCCAAGCCTTTAATATTACCACCGTATTAGCCAACCACTCCTTTATACACTTAATTGCACCTAAAAACCAACCTGTAAGCATACCCATTGGACCCGTTATAGATGTTATAGACCGCGAACAGGACCTATTTGCATATATCACTACAGAACGCTATACCCCTAAAGAATTCTATGGTGTTATAATTGATATAGGTGCCTCTAAGAAGTCTACTATAGGTTACGGACAATACCTTGCATATAAGACCACCGTAAATAACAATATAGATATTGATACTATGTAAACTGGGGCCATAAACGTCTAATTTGGCATTGGCTTAACTGCATTAATTAAATTAGTTAAAGTTAAGACTCTAATTAGCCCAGTTAACTTCTATATAGTAAAAGCGGATACCCCTTTCCTACTCTACCTTGCGGACATAGATAGGTTACAGGTCTACTATAACAACGTTACAGACATCTTAATTGGCCCTATAACTGCCCTAGGAAGCAAGTATATTACCCTACCAATTATATAACGATTCGGACACCCATTCCTTATATAGGGAGAGACTTTACGGACCTATATTTAGGAATCTTTTAACTACAACCCGTGCTACCTTACTAGTACTAAGATCCACTGCCTATACCGCCGCTTTGGCTACCCGTCAGCCGAAAAGCTATATAGAATCCTTAAACACTCTGGACATAATGATGTTAATAGGAAGGCAATTAACCACCTAACCAAATACTGCTCTTTTTGCTAGAAATACGGACGTTCCCTAGGCTAATTTAAGTTTACCCTTTACAAGGACCTTAACTTTAACCACTTAGTATACGTGGACATTATGTACATTAACGGCAGTCTAGTATTATATATAATTAACGAGGCAACCCACTATTAAGCCGCCCGTTAGTTGCAAAATATATCCGTAAAATATACTTGGGACATTTTATAGACCTACTGGATTAATACATACCTTGGACCTCCTAAGTATATTACCCACAACGCCGGCAGGAACTTTATTAGTAAGGAATTCCAATAGTACGCTATAGCTATGGCTATTTCAACAAAACCCGTTCTAGTTAAGGCGCACTAGTCTATTAAGCTTATTAAGCGAGCTTACCTAGCTCTATAGAGATCTTACCAGATTATTATAGACGAGTGTAAAAATATCTAAAAAGAACTGGCTTTACAGATGGCCATAAAAGCCGTTAACAATACTGCTGGCCCTAACGGACTAGTACCTACCCTCTTGGTTTACGGAGCCTACCCAAGAATAAGCAACCTAGGCCCTACTGCCCCGTCTATTACGGAACGAGCAGCTGCAATACAGAAGGCAATGGCCGAAATAGTCAAATTACGGGCCAAATAAGCTGTCAATAGCGCCCTATATTACCGCAATGGACCTAACATGACCTTAGTTTATAACCTCCTGCTTAATTCTGAAGTCCTTATATGGCATAAGAGTGGTAACTAGACTGGACCTTATTGTCTACTAGCTATAGAAGACGAAATATGCTGCGTATAACTTCCTAGCGGACTAACTAACTTTAGAAGCACGTCTATAAAACCCTACTTTTGGTCCAAAAATACCTATGCCATTAAACTAGACGAACTAGAAGCACCCGCTAAACTAGATAAACTAAAAGCACCCCTACCTACTTTAGAAGTCCCCTAAAAACCCACTAAACCTACTAAACCTACCATAAAGCGTGGCCGAGGACGCCCCTATAAGAACCCCATAATAGAGAATTACTTAACCTCCGCAGGTATATCTGCAAGGCAATCTCCGCCTGCGGATATATCAGTTCTAGTATAGAAAACCCCTTTTACGGACTTATAATGCAAAGAGATCAACGGACTACTTAAAAAGGGCGTCTTTACGGTTATAACGGAGAGAGACGTTCCGCAAGGCGTCTATATATTTAACTCGCGCTTTATTAACAAAATTAAGCACCCTAGTACTAACAAAGCCTTTAAAAAGTTAAGGCTTGTCGTATAAGCTTATAACGACTAGGGAAAGAACTTAGTCCTTACGCAATTACCTATAATCCAATAAGTCAGCTAACGGATTATACTTGCACTTACGCCTGGCCTATAGCAAAGCAAACCCGTAGCTCTTTACCTACGGGATATTTCACAAGCCTATATACAATCCAATATCTACCTAAGTAGGGACATCTTTATATAACCACCGCTAGAGCTTAATTTATAACCAGAAACAATTTTACGGGTTATAAAACCACTCTATAGAGTGCCAGAAGCTAGAAACCATTGGTTTAAGATATACCACCAGCACCACGTCCGTAAACTTAAGATAGAGCAGTTAACCTATAACCCTTACCTTCTATACACCCTATTAAACGGCCTTGGTATTGTTAGACTCTAAATAGATAATACCCTTTTCTTAGCAGACCGGACATTTGCGGACGCTAAAGAGACTAAACTATAAGAAGCTAAGTTCCTAGCAAAGCCGTAAGAGCAGTTAACTAAGTAGACTCCAATTAAGTTTAACAGAGGCTTAATTATACAAAAGGGCAACTTAATCTAGCTAACCTAGAAATGCCAAGCTTAAAACCTAAAGCTTGTTATAGCAAAGCCTATAGACCTTACCAGTTCCCGTGAAGAGACCTGTAAGACCATAAATACGAAGGACCAATATGCTGCATAGCGTGCAAGAGGCGCCTATATTGCCATAGTCTGCCAACCCAAATCTGCCTATAACTTATCCTTTACGGCCCAGGCAGTAGATCTGTAAGAAGAAAATATTAAGTAGCTTAATAAGCGCATTTAATGGTAGATTAATAATGCGATAAAAGGACTTACTTTTATACCACTAGACCTGAATTTTATTAGCGTAATAGTATTTACAGACGCCTCCTTCGCTAATAATAGGGACCTATTATCGCAAATTAGCTTTATAATTGTATTTACAGACCGTAATTAAGACGCAAATATACTATATTGGTCTTTAATTAAATGCAAGTAAGTAACCCGTAGTGTACTAGCTTCTAAACTATATACACTAGCCTATAGCTTTAATATAGCAGCCGTAATTAAATCAATAATCCAGAAGATCCTATAATTGAAACAGTTACCCCTAGTTTTATATACTAATTCAAAGTCCCTCTACAACTGCCTAGTTAAACTAGGTACGATATAAAAGAAGAGGCTTATAGTCGACCTAATGTGCTTACGTCAGGCCTATAAATAACGTGAGATTACGGAGGTCAAATGGATTAGCAGCGAAGATAACCCAGCAGACGCCATAACTAAGGCAAAGCCGTGTTAAGCTCTAAAAACCCTAATTAACACAAATAAGCTTAATCTAAAGGTTATAGAATGGGTGGAATGAGACTAATGGAGCACTTATAGTTTATTTACGGCCCGTCGGAAGGCCGCATAGTTCATTTACGGCCTATTAGAAGGCCGTACGGTTCATTTTACGGACCGTAAGCAGGACTTACGGCCGACTTAGAGCACCGTTTGGGAGGCAGCCTAGAGGGCACCTCAGGAAGGATCTCCTATGTATTTTCCTTTATGTTTTATAGTTCTATTAAAGCAATTACGGAGGCTATATATAAGTGGTCTCATTTTCCAAGTACCGCTAGTGTATAATTACAGCACCTAGTGTACGAACGCGTACTTACGCGTTCGGTGCACTAACCACTTGCGTGCTGACTAATTAGGGGGAGGCGCGTCAGTATATAGACCACGTAGTCAACCTTAATAGAATCGACAGTCACCACCATCCAAACGAGCATACAATACTATACGTATTTCGTGCCCCTGGATACGACTCAATTGTACCATTAAGTTGGTACAAACACTACTTAATAAAAGGCCTTTAATTAGTTACCACTTCTAATATTAATCTATTTTAATTATATTAGCTAATAGTTAATTACGCTTATTAGTAATGATCTTTTTAACTTAATTAAAGGCTTATTTATATATAGAGCTTATTACTAATATAGAGAATATATTAAGAGTAATTTTAGTATATATTAGATAAAGGATTAGAAATAACGTTATTCTATTTATAGTATTAAAACTAATCTTAATAAACTTAAGGCCTATATTATAGTAGCAGTTAAGCTTACTAATAAGCTTAGTACGCTTTTAATTACACTTTAAAAAAGTAAGGCTCTTATCTATAATTAAGGAGTATATAACGTAGTTCATAGGCTCGCAGACCGCACAAGCGAACCGATCACCTCATAACTCACCAAAAATTAGAAAAATCATATTTTAATATCTTAACAACCACTTAATAATAAATCCTAATAATTGAGATTTAGACTTTTATATATACTCTACAGCTTCTATTAAAGTTCCATAGTAAATAGTTTAGTAGTTTTTAAAATATTAAAATTTAGGGGCTAAAATAAGGCCAAATTACTATATCTTAAAAACTACTAAACTATTTACTATGCAACTTTAATAGAAGCTGCAGAGTATATATAAAAGTCTAAATCTCAATTATTAGGATTTATTATTAAGTGGTTGTTAAGATATTAAAATATGATTTTTCTGATTTTTGGTAAGTTTTGAGGTGATCGGTTCGCTTATGCGGTCGGCGAGCCTGTGAACTACGTTATATTTATTAGCTAAATTATTATTAAATTTATAAGGAACTTTTCTATATTATGGCTTTACTAGTTCCTTATCTTCCTTATCTACTTACTTATTAATAGAAGCAGTTAATTTATAAGGCCTATATAGTACTAAAGGATGCGTAGATAAAGTTAATAAAGAAAAGATAAAGAAAGAAGTAGAGAAAGAAGCTTTATTACCTTATTAGGGCATAAAATATAATATATTTTATATTTTGCATAGGTAATAAAAAGGTATATTTAAATATAGGGGACTAGGTTTATACGCGTAGTAAAGATATTAAGGAAAATGCTCTATTTACTATGGCTAAGTAAAAGATTGCTTAGCCGAAGATCTAAATTCTGCTAAAAGCTTTAAAACACTACCAAATCTTCCTTTCCTTACTACTAAGGCAGCAAGCTATTAGCTTGCTATAGTTCTATTACTAACTAACTATAACTACCCTATACGCAGTCTAACTATTAGCTAACTGCTTACGTTATTAGCTTTTTAGCAGCTACGCTGCTAACATTGCTAGCTATTAGATACACTAAATAGGAGCCACAGCAGTAGGGGTCACAGCAGTAGTAGGCTAAGTCATTAAAAGGAAAGAAGCCACGGTAAGGTAGTGGGCGAGGTGAAGTAGTAATCCTATATATCCTATATATTACACTCTCGTTATAGAGAGCCAAAATCCATCTTCTATACCAGCCTCCTTCCTAATCCGGAACGCCAAGAAAGCGGTTTTGTGGCTTATTGGTGGCGCACTTGTGGCGCAGGGAGGCCAGGAACTTTTGACCCACACCTCCGTATCTCTTTCCACTAATAAAACTCTAAATCCAGTACTTCTACCACCACATCCTACGCCAAGACACGATCACAACAGATCACATTGAGCACAAAACTCGGTCTGCATCCACGTTTATTTCTTCTCCTCGTTTTCCTCGGCCACATCAGTTGTTTCTTCAATCTCCAGTACAATCGATCGAAAGCTAGATTTGGTGGAAGACGCTCCACAATTTAGTAACGGCCGGCTTCCATCCATTGAAGATCTTGCTGAAGTTTGTGGACGTAGCATCTTTGCATCTGGAGGTAGACTTTGCTCCCGAGAGCGGGGCTGCGATATGTTGTCCGCTAACGATACAACGAGCTCAAGCCCATTGTGTGACCCAATGGAGCTAGGAGCTCGCTTGAGATTACGCTCATCGTGATGGCCGTCACGACCGTAATCATTCCCTTCATAAAAGAGAAGTGGAGGGCGTCCTCGTTGGGATCTGCTCCTGGAGAATGAGCCCCCGGTGCTGCTAGGTTTTGAGCCAGATATTGAAGTTCTGCAAGTATAGACTCGAGCAAGCCCAGGAGGCCGCAATCCAGCGCCTGCTTTCTCCAAATCAGTTTCGCTATAACCGAAAGTTGCGGTGCGGAAGTGGTCCCTGTCTTTGGCTCTTTTCTCATCAATCATATCCTTATGCGCCGAAACTTTGGCGGCATGAATCATCCAATCCATCTTGCCATCTGGAATAAACACCTAATCAAGCTTCGAGTGACATCGTCCTAGGAACCAAAAGTAACGCCCAGTCAGCCAAAGTGTCAAACAGCTCAGAACGGTGACCATGGTCAAGAAGATAACCGATAACTGCACTATGTCCATCAAAATGCTGACGTTTCGTAACATCGGGAACGCATAGATAGTATTGACTGATACCATGTATGCCTGGTAGAATCTTAAAAGTTCTCCGGGTGCGGGCATAGATACAGGGAGATCCTTGCTGGCATTGTCTTCGAGCAAATAAGCCCAGTACGTCCAGTAAGCCATCGTGATGGCGTAAGTATCGTTCGTCCAGATCCAAGGAATCTCGTCCTCATCTACAACATCTGATTTCCGAGTGATGTTGCATTCTACTCTTGCGTAACTTGTGTTCCCAACCGGCCCGGTAGGTCGCCATATTGTTGCTACTCCTTTGGTGGAATCGGCATAATCTAATGCGTGAAAGTTTTGTGCGTGAACTATGGAAATAGATATTTCCATTGTTTCATTATTTGTATTCATTCGATCATCTTTTTCTGGATCAGGTTCGATCAAGATGAAAAACAAAACATCCTAGAAAAGAGGATCCGGCGCTACTGATGAAGTAGTCCAGCTCGTGAAGTCAGCTTGCATCCTATAGTTGGACCTGTCGAGCCATTTCCGATCGTAAGTATCACGATATGCTGGGAAAGCGTTGATAGGATCGTAGAAGGTGTAGTTTCTAGGAGCTGTGACGTTGTGCAAGAGTGTCGCATCTGTGTAGTCGCATGTCATGCTCCAAGTTAGATTCCACTCGCTTGTGATGTAGGTCCAAGGTGCAGTTAAAGGTGGTAGGTAGTCAAGCATCTGAGTCTGTGGGAATCCGGCCTCATTCAAGCTCCTAATAGTGTTATTCCACAGCACATTGGCCTCGAGCAAATTGGCAATAGAACCGTCGCCTTTGGTTGTCTGTAGAACTTCGAGTTGACTCGCCTATATGGTTCGGCTACTTTTGAGTAACACTTTGGCGATTGGTCCTGAGAACATGCAAGTAAGGGTTGTTGCGACAACCACGATGAGTTAAACAAGCATGCGCCTGTTCTCTTTGGCAAGAAGCCGCCTGCGAAGCACTGCGACGGCATCCCACCCCTCACCAAGGCTCGAAAGAGTGACTAATGCAGAGAGGGGAACGTTAGAATTGTCGCGCAATACGCTCGCACTACCTCATTGCCACCAAAATCGAGAGAATGACCAGATACCGACAGTACTCAGGACTGAAATAATGACATTGAGCGCTGCCTGCACGCTGGCTAGACTCCAACGCGTTAATAAACCGACCTAAGCAATCGTCATAGTCGAAAATTTTTCAAGCCAAATTGGAAAAGAATATCTGAGTAGACGATTTCTAGAATTCCCAGAAAAAGTAAAAGATAGCTGATAGAAGTTGTTTAACTACCATGGCTGTTACTTGCCGTCTCTTAAATGTATAGATTTTCCAATGGAGTATGAATTTAGACCCCCAAGCAGAGCCCAAACACAGCCCCAAAAAGGCGAACAAAAAATGAATTTACTGACAACGATCTAGTTTTCAGGTTGCCACAGGTCAAAAAAAACTTGCCCATTTTGCTGACACTGCCACTTTTTACGGACAAGGCAGACCATTCAACGTTTTGCTGCATGTTGGAAGAAGGCAGTGTTAGTAGCCTTCTACAAAGATCGTCAAACTTCACAAAAGCTCTTAGCCAAGAGGTAGAAATCCAGCTTATAGGATGGACCCTAGGGACCCGAGCCGACTTGCGACGGGGCGAAGCTTTGTGGAATCATCACACCATTACCTACCTGTTCTGCACTACGATCATCCTAGACAACAGGGTTAACCTGATCTTTGCACTCTTTGGACCAACCTATTTGGAGCTTGTAGCCTGGATAGGTTTTTTATCGACCTACATGCAAATTTGAACGCACTGAAGAGTCCTCCTAAGCATGTCTACCCTTGTTTAATGGAATTCCCTACCTGGAAGGCTCATGTGCAACCATCGAAGCGACCTTGAAGTATCTGATTGAGTTGCCTGTTTGTTCACAGGCCGCGAAACGTTGTACTGGATTGCATTTGAGAATGCTAAATGTTCCACAGCAGTTGGGAGCACAAGCTATGGTCGTACAAATTTCTAGCCAGCTACGATCAAACTGTTGATACACCAGCAAAGTTTAATGATTTGATCGGGGCGATTGTAAATAGTTCTTTCGTTAAAGAAAAACCTGAGTGGATGTATCCTAGAAAACCTGTAAAAAGGATCAGCAGCAGTGATGGCACTAACTATATAACCATAATCAGGCCCATGATTCCGATTATTATATAATCAAAGAAAGTGATTCTGATTTGGTTATATAGTTATATTAGTTACGTCTTCAAGGCACGGGTCTCCACGTGTAGATAACATTTGCCCCAGAGCTTTACTCAGGGCTCCCCCCTAAAGCTCTACCTTTCCCTCTTTTTATTTCCGCTATTTCCGCAGTTGATTATATAGTTATATCTACGTAACATAATCAGCAGGTGCGATTATGATCAGTGTGGCCAATAAACCGTCGCTTGGATTAATAAGGCTTAGATTGATTAATTGGATTGTTAATTAAAGCTTCTAGATTGGACGGATTATTAAGGTTAAATTACAAACGACGGATAGACTATTAAGCTAGATTTACTACTATTTTAGAAGTAGGCTAACGTCTTTTAGGTATAGAAAAGTGACTGCACGGACTGTGCACGGACCCAACGCCGCGTAGACACGTCCTTTACACCCCCTTTTACGCGTTGTGTACGCATATTTAGGGGTACTCAATCCGATCCAATCTAGATTGAGACGTATAACCTCAAGGTCGGATTGGATTGATAGGTTAATTTTTGGATTAGTGATCCGTCGATTGATTGATTACGGATTGGACGCTTAATTAGCCACGCTGATTATGATTAGGTTGGTTATGTTCCTATATAATACAACATAATCGTAACTAACTGATTATTGCCATCACTGATCAGCAGTAGATCCCCTGAGCAATCTGTATGAGCTTTGCAGATTATCGTGACAACGAGGAAAAACGAGGCGGAGATGCTAGTAGATCAAGACGACCTGGGCGAACGAAGATCAAACCAAGTGGACCAATATTTACCCGGACTTCTTATCATGGGGCGAGCTATCTGTAAAGCGGTGTCTGCGCCACAATGCAGCATTCCGCAGGCGGCCTCTCATAAGTTTCCGTCAGGCCAGGGTAGTGCAGTTGCTCACTGCCTCATTCAATTTTCCGGTCAAGACACGGGTTGGACATACATTGAGACATGTCGCTAAATCTGTGCATTTATCCCCATCGTCCTACTCAAAGTCAGGCTTACCGTATCGCCCTTCAAGTTGCGAATCTTACAAGTCCTCAACGGGGAAGGTTTGTGATGACGATTAGCATAGCTACGTCGTTTCAAATGTGCTAACAGATATGAATGAAACAGCTTACCAATCGAACATCAATCATCAAGCGACTGAAAATGCCCGAATTCACGAAGACACTCGAAGCTACGAAAGCAAAGGTGCAGCCGTGGAGGAAGGTGTGGCCTGCTCCTAACGCCTCGGAATCCCGCAACCTTAAGAATCCCTCCGGTGGTGGCGGCATTATGGAGCATTTGCATACAATGATAAGGATGAGGGTATTGCTCCCAAAAAAGAAGCAATCTAATCTCCATTAAAATCACACTGCTTGCTTGGAATAGTATGTGAATGATAGAGACTGCGTGGTTAAATGGGTTGGACACTGTTGCAAATTACAAATTCACTGTCATATGGTCCATTTGAATGACACATTCATTTTCGAAATAACATTCTATGTAAAGAACACAAAAGCTCTCAATTCTATGCTCTCCCTGAGTGGAGCATTTTCATTTGCCTTTGGACTGTGAAAGCTTGTATGGGCAACACCTGGTAGCAAAGTCGTCAGAATACATCGGGAGACTACAAAGTCGTATAAGTGGCACTCACCTCCACCTTCAAAGTCATTAAGATCGGAATCCGTTTACCGGATTATAATCACCTCATCATCACCGAGATCCTTAATGTAGTACCATTTGTGCTTCAGACTGTAATAGAGCCGTTGGTTTTCGGTGTACCTATCATAATATACAACATCCGCCGCAATGAGTTCCGATTTGCAATCTACAGTACGCCAGTCGCAAAGTGCTAGCGGCCAATCGTTACCAGGCCCTTGGAAAGATTTCCAAAAGCTGTATATATGAGTTTCTGATTTCCTCTGGCAAATCTCTACGATAGCAGGGCACTCACTTCACTGTCAACACGCGCCGGTACTGATTTGGTTCCTTCTTAAATGCTGCGCGAGCTGTTCGAGTAGTTGACTCTGGCGACCAGTCTGGGGCTTGGTGAGCATGCCATATTAACTGAATAGACCAAGAGACTCACCGATATGGACAACTCTAGCAGGCTGATAGAACTTGAGAGAATCTTCGCCCACTATAGGAAATTGCGGATGCCTTTTGCGAAGCTTGTAAAAAGTTACTGCAGGAACTCAGACTACAGAGCCGAGTGTACGTACAGCATGTTCTATTATTTGCATCTCAGCTGCATCGGGGAATGTTTGCCGTAGCAAGTTCTTAATGGCTGGGTAGTACACTTCCTTAACTGTCTCATCGTTGCGAAACTCGGAAGCTGTCAACGCGCAATCAATTTTCGCCGACATGAATCCGTACTCCTCGAAGCTTTGAGAATGTTGAAGAGGCCGGAAATTGTGAATTAGGATAGACCTAGGTTCACTTGCCATATTTGTGCGTGGAATGATTCCTCCAGCATCGTCCTTGAGATCGTACGGCTTCTCATATTCGTGCTTGGGATCTTTGAAGAGGTAGTCAACCTCCGTCTGGATAGTATCCTCACCGACTTCAGCCCCTGGAGATCTTCCAATGTATTGCAGCACAATTGCAGTTGTAGCGGTTGTTTCCGTTGCTGTTGCCATGGGAATGTTGTGATTTGATCCTAAAATGTGGTGGTGGAAAAGTTTAACGAAGAAGGAATTATTGCACCTTTGACTGACCGCGCAGCGGGATGCATTCAGGTCACGCAAATCCAATTAATAAGCTTTTAGACTATAACGTGTTCCACCACCTAACCGGCCACACTACCAAACCGGCCACCCCAAAATCCCACCAAAAATTAGAAAAACTGCATTTTAATATCTTAATAATGGCTTAATAATAAATTCCAAAATTTTAT
>Ga0307507_10006143_pt1 | contig 18794 bp, 7 predicted proteins | sample 7_EM_MG_FD_207223 | JGI IMG/M metagenome (GOLD analysis project Ga0307507, IMG submission 207223) | Populus trichocarpa ectomycorrhiza microbial communities from riparian zone in the Pacific Northwest, United States - 7_EM | ecosystem: Host-associated > Plants > Roots > Unclassified | place... | reverse complement strand
CAACCCGTAGAGCCACAGACGCGTGTCAAATCGGGAAGGAACGCGTTCTTTCTGCCGGACTTTCAGTTCAGATTCAAAAGCGTCAGATTGCAACCGAACGACCCCTTAATTACTATGGTATCAGGCATAATTTTTGTATGTGGGTCTTCAGCTGCAGGGAGTCCCTGTAACGCACAGATAATACAATACACCAATCAACATGCTGGTTCGTATAGAAATCTATATACCTTCTTCTTTGTTCTCCTGTCTACCTTATTAATACTATAGTATCAGGTATATATTTTGTATGTGGATTATAGAAAGCACAGTACAGGTGGCTTGTTTGAGGCTTATTGTCACAGCGACGCAGTCAATCGAGGCACGAGCGCCGTAAAGAACGTATGCAAGCCTGTACAATTGGATTGTCTATCGACGAGGATATCAAACCGAGGAGAAGAAGAAGGTCGTGGAAAGGACACGTCTATATACACGGAGCCAAGACGTAAGCGAACCCCCTAACTAGGCCCTATCCAGGTTACGCGCATCAGCGCCGTAACACTTATAATATATTATATTAATTATTAAAACTTAGTAAATCCTCCTTTAGCAGCAATTACAGCCTTATAGCGTTCCCTCATACTATCTATTAGTGAATTAAGTTGATTAGCAGAAATTGCTTCCCATACTTCTTTTACAGCTATATAAAGTTGATTATAAGAAAGCTATACATCTCCAAACTTTAACTTAATATAGTCCTTCATCCAATTTTAAATTGTCTTAATTAGGTTTAAATTGGGTAAATAAGCATGTTAAAAGATAGTGTATATACCTTGTTCTCGAAGTTCTTCCTTTATAGACGCTGCTGAATGGCCTGGAACTCCGTCTTGTATAAATTAAAGCTGAGAATGTATCCTTATCTAGCTGTAGACAAGAGGAACTATCCTTTTATAGTATATCGTTTGGTTAATAGAGCCCTACTCCTTCTCCTAAAAGAGATATGGTCCTTTTATATTTCTAGTAAAGCAGCCCTAAAATATCTAGCTACGCTTCTTTCTAATCTTATCTATAATACAAGTATTATTAAGCTCCTCTCTAGCGTGTCTTGTAACCCATTATTTATAGTATCTCCCTCTAGTTACCTATGTTTTGTCCAACTAGAGGATTAAACACCATTATTCTTACGTCCAATTAACATGTTCTTGAGCCTATTATAAGCGTATTTATTGGTTCTTAGGCGATAGAGATGGTTTAACTCTTACTACGTAACATACATAGCCTCTTTTCTAAAGGGCGTTATGAACAATATATTCACTAACTTTTTAGTTAGCAAATGGGCCAGTAGCAAGCTAGAGATAGCTTATTAATTGGCTAGTGTGAGAAGAGCATATAAAGACTTTAAGTTGGTTAACCTGGGTACTTAAAAGTTAAGGATAACAACTAGTGTGTTTCTTTGGCGTAACGCGTTCTGCAGCGGCTGCATACTGAACTTGTCTCTCTATAAAACCAAGAAGGTTGGCAATATCCTTGACTGTATAGCCAGCTAGACGTAGAGTTTGAATTTGAATGCGTTGGTCGCATAAAAGATAAGATAAGTGAGGTGTGGAAGGCTCCATAGTCAAAATAAGTGAATATTAATAGGAAGGTGGACAGGAGAATAAAGAAGAAAGAAGGTACATAGATTTCTATACGAACCAGCATGTTAATTGGTGTATTGTATTATCTGTGCGTTACAGGGACTCCCTGCAGCTGAAGACCCACATACAAAAATTATGCCTGATACCATAGTATAAGACTCTCGCGTTATCCTTTCTCTTCTTTACGCAACGTCTTGTTCTCTGCAAGAGCTATACCCTTAGATTTAGATAGAATTTATATTGTTCCTTCGAATCTGCTCCGAAGCCTCTTCGCGCCTTTACATATAGTAGTTAAACCTAAACTCTTAGCGTCAGATTAATCTGGAGCTTTTTTCTCCAAATCAATCGTTAAGTCAAATCTGGAGCTCTACTCGTGCGTTTGCCCATTATGCCCCCACCGCCACCACCCTTACCGACGACAGTATTACTGCTATAGCTGTAGGCCCTATACGATGTCCTCTTCTTAATTAATTATTACTATTGCCATTTAGATCTAACTAGGTAGAAGACATCGCTAATCCTAAGCTCCATCTGAGGCCTTTTTATTAGAACTATTAACCGAACAGTCGGCTTTATTTTATATTAAGTACGACCACCAGATTAAGCGCCACTAATTATCTCCTAATTGACGTCGGTAAAAGCACGGATCAACGCCCTAAGATAATAGTTTTATCCTAATACCCCTTAACCGGCATATTAACGTATTTAGATTTAATAGTAAACGCACTATCTTAAGCTGTATTACTTACGTAGCGGCCCTAAGACTTTAATACCTAGACTATAAAGAACTAATTAAGCTCTCTATAACCACACTAGGTTACCTAATAATCCCTAGATAACCCTGGATAAAGCTATATAAGGTAACTATTAATTAAAATAACCTTAAGCTTCTATTTACCGCCTCCTATTATAAGTAGAAGTGCTTTATAACTTACTGTTTAGACCCTAAACTAAAGTCTCAAGAGCTGGCCCTGGGAATAGTACTATGAGACTCAAAGTCTCAGAAATTCCTTTGCTCGTTGGGGTATGTATCGTTGTTCGAATAGAAATGATTCCTTTATACACGTCCGGGCACTACTTAGGGACGGCAGGGTGAGTTTCATAGTGTTGGTATGGCTAATTCATTAACTATGCTTGGGTATCTTAATCGTATACTCTTTCAAAACTCTAACTCCTCAACCTCCATGCCACACTCCACACAACTCTTCTTGCTCATTCCCGTGTCTGGATCGAATACTGCCGTGCCCCACTCATGCGTATGCCTATCATTCCTTCCCACAATCCGATCTCCAAACCTCACATCCTCTCCTCCAGCAAGTTTACTCCTCTTATATGCCTCCACTCTCGTCCTCTTCTTCAGCTCCTCAAGCTTGCTATTAAATTTCTTCTCCTCCCGTCTCTTCTGCTCCGTCTGCCGTTTCTCAAACTCCGCGTCCAGCGCTTCAGGGGATCCCCATTTCTTAGGCGAAAACGCATACTCTTCAACTTGAAAGCGGAGGAAGAGCTGCATATTATTCCAATTAGACTTATGCGGATTCGGACGTTCAAGATGCGGTAGTAACGACTCGTCTTTAAGTTCAGCTGTACACCCACACATCAGTAAAACATGCCACCACGCCTCTTACTCGCCAGTGTCTCGTAGACACTATCTTCAACACCAGGCAACACGCAGGAAGAGAAGCACTTACGATCCGTCAACAGATAATCCTCCCTCGCCTCCGTCTTCGTCAGCAAGCTATACTTCTCCGGCACCCTCTCCTTACAACCCCCACAAACCTTCACCCCAAACACCTCCTCCCACTTCCAATCAATCTCCAAGCTCCCACACTCCCTACATTTCTTGGCCCCGGCCCCCTCCCCCTTCGCCTCCAACACGCTAATCCCCGGCTCAAACGGCCCGTTCCGCGCCGCCCTCAGCTTCGCAAGCAGCTGGTGCCGCTCCCACTCCTTCAGCGTCATATGCGCCGGCTTCTCCTCCTGCGGCCCGCCACCGGCGCGCATGGCGCGGTTGTGCGGATCGTCGGTCGACGACAGGAAGCCGCCCTTCGTGTCCGTCATCTTGCTGAAGTCGTACTCGATGTACGCGGTGCGCTCGAACTTCTTGGCCGGGCGGATGCCGTCGTCCTTGGGCTGTGTGAAGACGCCGGCGCCGGCGCCGGTGCGGGGGGCGGGGGTGCTGGAGGAGGCATCGCGGTGGGTGCGCGGGACGGAGGAGAGGGAGGAGAAGGGCCGTTTTTGGCCGCGGGGAGCGGTGCTGCTGGCTTTGGAGGGTGCGTTGAGGCTGCTGGCGTCGGCGGCGGTGCGGAGGGCTTTGGCTTTTAGGCGGTTTTCTTCCTAGAGGGATGTAGGGTTAGATTATTGGGATTTCGGTGGGTTGGCTGGGAAGAGAGGGATTAAGGCCGTACCATCCGCCGCACTTGTTCTGGTGTAAGGGGGCCTGGTGGGAGGTTTCCGGTCTTGGAGGGTTGGGGTGGCGTTGAGGGCCGGTCTGCCATTTGTGGAGATAGAGAAGATTCTGGGAAGAATTGTGAAATATTAATTTTAATTATAGCTTAAATTACGGAGAAAGGATGTAGGCTCCTTTAAAGTTAAGGTGTTGCGGCTCTTATGGGGCAGATGGATCAGGTAGAAAAGTTGTGGGGCGGTGATGCAGGCCAAGAAACTACAGTCGCTTCAGAAAAGGACGATTAAATGTCAGAAACCATGATCAAAAATAGAAATTTGCCGAATCCTTACCTGTTTAACCCCTTTTTCTGTACTCGCGTATGCCACCACCCATCACCTTATTATTACCTTCTATTTAGAGCCATGGGCAAACCTGCCTGGTCAACTAAATAGAAGTCAATTATACAAGCTCTAATTAACCTTGGCAACGACGACTTCTATATAGAAGTTAAGACCGGCGTTCCTTAACCTACTCTTTAACGCTAGAGGGTAAATTTAAAGAGATATAGCTAGATTAATCTACTAATTAAGGCAAATAGCAGGCCGCTACTGCTTACGGATAAGGCTCTAGATGTATGACGTTAGGTGTTATTAATATTAATATATTAACGCGTACCTTAGGGCCTCTTTAAATGCCTCTTATATAGCCCAGACACCTATTTTGAAGAGATGCTCTGGTTTTTATATAATAAATATAATATAATAGTGGCACGGAGTACGCTGTCGGCTAAATTAAAGCAAAGGAGATAGAGTAGAAAGGTTATAAAGATAATTATGCAATAACGTAACCCAGGCCTAAGAGACGACTAGATTATTTAAACCTATGGCTATAGGCATAATTAGTTTATTTTTATTAATGAATTAGCTTATAATAAGAAGATAATAGATAGGAAGTATAGGTAGGCACCTATTAATAAGCCTGCTAAAGGAATGTTAGAATTAAAGAGATCTAAAAGATAGAGCTTACTGCTAGTATATACTTAGGAGGGCTATATGCCTAGTTAGTTAATATACTAAGGCTCTATTAACAGGTTAATATTTATTTAGTGGATAAAGAACGAGGTTCTTACTTATATACAGCCTTATTTATAGCCTTGTTTAGTTCTAGTAATGGATAATACGTTAATCCATTACAATAAGGTATGTGGTGACTATAAAGGATAGGTATACTGCTGCTTACTTAAACCTAGGAAGTTTAACGCCTTTATAATGCTGCTGGTATTAGACTTAAATATCTTCCTCTTTACTTACCCGATTTTAATCTAATTAAGGCCTCTTTTTATAACTTAAAGTAGTGGCTGCGTACTTATTAATTTAAAGCTAAACTATAGAATAACTTTAGCAACTTTTTAAACTATACAGTAGAGCAACAAGAATTTAATAAAAGGGTAAAAGGCTATTTCTTATGGGCAGGAATTAAGTAGTAGATAAAGGGAAGGACAAGGTCTATTATTATATAGAGCGCCTACTAATTAAGACGTTAAGCAAGGCCTCTGCTATAGTACTATAACATCACCAATCTATTCTGAAGTCCTCTAAGTTATCTATTATGCGATTAAGGAGCCCGTATATTAAGCCAATCCTATATAGCTTTGTATGGCCTATATTATTATTAAGCAGCGCATGCTTAAGTATCTTAAAGGTATAGTACTTGTTAACTAAAATTAACTCCGCTTTAGTAAAGGCGTGGGTAAAAGCTAGATAACAGTTTTATAGCTATTTAATAAAGGCGCTAAGCTTACTATCTAATTGTTTAATATCGCTGCGGGCGGGGCTGCTAGGTAGTAGGCTAGTAGAAGGCATATTTAAGAGTGGATGGTAAGGACTAGTAGGCGTTTTAGAGGATAGAGTAGAATTGGATAGGGCGCTCTATAAAAAAGGTATTAAAGAAGGTCTTATATTTAGTATAGGATCCACTATAAAATGACTATTAGCGATGGCTGGTAATATAGAAGAAGGTAGTACTGCCTATATAGCACTTTGTAACTGTTATAGTGTCTACTAGTTCTGCAGCTGGTTCTACTATAGTATTTAGCTCTACTGCTGCATCTAGTTTATTAAAAGCATTAATTGCGTTTGTAATGGATCTTATTATTAGATAGAATTGGCTGGTAATTATATAACTATAGTATAACATCGGGAAAATATTCGCAGGATAAGATTCAAGTAGACTTTGATTTTCGCGTTTCGCGTAATTGACATGCAATTTAACTAACTCAACACGCAATTAACCAACTTAACACGCAATTAACTAACTTAACACGCAATTTAACTAACTTAACATGCAATTAATTAACTTAACACGCAATTTAACTAACTTAATATGCAATTAACTAACTTAACAACTTTAAAAGCTAACTATATATTTCTTAACACGCAATTAACCTACTTAGCAACTTTAAAAGTTAAATAACACGCAGTTAACCTACTTAATAACTTTAAAAGCTAACTATATGTTCCTTAACACGCAGTTAACCTACTTAGCAACTTTAAAAGGTAACTATATTAGCAACTTAGTCAATCGAGGCACGAGCACGGGAAGAAGGACGCGCAAGCCTGTATAATTGGATTGTCTATAAACGAGGATCCAAAGCTAGAGAAAGGAAGGAGAAGAATAGTAGCGCCGCTTGATATTTTATGCGGTCCTTAAGTTATGTGACTCGCGTCTACCATAATCCACGTCTGCCAAGATCCACCGTTTTCTACTAGCGCCGTAACATTACCCCCCCCTCCAAAAAAGCCTGCCCTTAGGCTTTGTATGTCCGTATTATATCCATAGGGTATTCTTGTCTTTATGCTTAATAGGCAGCCTATTATCTTCGCTATACTAGCAGTCCATCTACTTGTTAAGGTACTTCGGGGGTCCAGGTTTGTTAGGGTATTAGTTATAGAATTCTTTAAGCTTCTAGGGGCAGCCTATAAAGTTCCAGGTGGGGTACTAGGTTGGGTCTAGATTGTAGCCTTTCTATTAAATACGGTATCATAGCGTTCCTTATACTAGTTTATAGGCTAGTATTTCATTAACTTCCTATTTATCGTCGCCATTAACTTGAATTAGCAGGGGAGGCTTATTCTTTTATCTAGGTAGTAGGTTATTTATAGCCTTCCGTAGCTTATCCGGCAAAAAGATAGGGTAAACCTTAATTAAGTCTAGGAGCTTAACCTTATACAAGTTGCCTTCTTTATTAAGGATCTTATATGGTCCTGCCATCTTATAGTCTAGCTTGCGGCTAGGCCGTTCTGTCTTCTAGTTCTTTATCGTAACCCAGACCCTATTATCTACTGTAAAGTCAGGCTCGCGCCTATGCTTATTTGCCTGCTATTCTATCGATTTCTAGGCCTTTTCTAGGTTCTTATAGGCTACCGTCTAGGCTTCTTCTAGGCATTTGGCGTATTGCTAGGCTTCCTTATAAGATAGTTTTTCGCGTACGGTCTGTGGGCCTTCTGGTCTATTCCAGCCAAAGCTAGTATAGGGTAAATATCCTATTTTTAGCTGAATAGGTGCAAACCCCGTGGAGTTATAGGGTAAGGTTGCCTGGGCGTAGTCTATTAGGGGTAGTAGTTCGCCCTAGTTATCCTAAAAGTAGTTAATAAAGGGCCGGAGTCTCTAGTCCAGGTATTAATTTATAATCTCCATCTAACTATTTATCTGGGGGTGGTATACTATAGAAAGCTTTAGCTTAATGCTAAGAATCCAAGTAAACTTATTCTAGAAGGCTAATATAAACTGCGGCCTATGGTTGGATATAATAGTATCTAGTAGTCCGTAAATTCGGTAGATATAATGGATATATAGTTAGGCTACCTCCTTAGCATCAATATCTTTGTAACAGGGGATTAAGAACAGGCGCTTGCCAAAACGGTTAACTAGGATCATTACCATATCATATCTATTACGGTCTGTAGGCAGCTTGTAAAAGTCTATAGAGATATACTGCTAGGGGCGTTCTAGTATTGGGAGTGGCTTTAATAGTCCTAGGGTCTTGTCTCGCGGAATTATAGACCTACGGCAGTTGTTGCAGTTCCGTATATAATGGTTAATGTCTATAACCATTCCAGGCCAGTAATATTGGTCACCAATAATTTTATGGGTTTTATTCTTTCTAGGGTAGGCCGTAGAGACCTAGGCATGTGCTTTAGTAATAAGCTAAGTCCATAAGTTCTATTCCTCTACTACTACTAGCCGTTCCTAATACTTAAGTAATCCGTTTTTAAGGGACTAGGGGCTAGTAACGTTCTTTGCCTTCTTATAGTACTCCTGTAGAGAAGAGGTTGTACGGTTTGTCTATGTGACGGTTCGTCTACATAGCTACTATCGAGGCGTCGTCGGTTATGGATTAACGTTGCCCTAATGTTGCCCCGATGACCGAACATGTATATAGTCGTCTACCGCGCCCCTTTCTTCGAGCCCTTACCTTAGTCTATTTATAATATAGCCCCTTATTGTTGCTTGATCTATCGGACCGCTCCCATAGGAAGCTAGCCGTGATATTAAACTAAGGTCTACCCCAATTGGCCTGTAGAGGCGATATAATACTAGGTCCAATGGTTAAACGCGTAGCTAGTTCTACTACTATAACTATAGACCAACCAACCCACTAAGCCCTGCTTGAGGCAGGTAATTGCGACAGCAGATTGAGCAGCTAAAAGAAGAGACTGCAGTAATTAGATTAAAAGGATCACCCTAATTATAATCTTAGTGGCAAGAGTTGCCTAAGAAAGCAAAAGAGATACTATAGTAAAAAGGAGCGCGTTAAGGCCTAGCGTGCTAGAGATAGCTACCGACCTAACGCTGGTAGCACGTAAGGAACCTATAGACGTGTTACTTAAGCCGCCGGAGCTCCAACTGTACTATGGCGAGACAGAGCTTTTAGACGATATAAAGAGCAAATGGGACCGCCTTATAATATAGTCAGAAGATAATGAGAACCCTATATACTTTAAGATAGAGATTAAGAGGGAGTTTACAGCCGCGACTACCTAGAGCCTAGCCGAGATACCTATAACCGAACTTGTAGAGGAGCTGAGGCTCTAGGGAATATAAAGGAAGGCGTTGGAATAGTAGGTTGCTATGCTATGGCGTCTTACAAATAACCACGCGCACGAGGCCCTAGATGGAAAAGAGGAGGCTAAGGCAAAGATAGCAGAGCTTAAGGAGTACCTAGATAATAGGACAGACGAGCTCCGCGAGGCCAATTGGAAGATATTAAGGATAGGCCGTAAGGTTACTATATAAGCCCTAGATTAGAAAGACAGCGAGCGAGGAAGCATACCGTTATGGATAATACAAGAAGGGACACCACTCTCTTAGATGAGCAGTGTTACGGGTTTAGGATGTATAGCAAAGTTTCTAGACCTACCTACGCTAATAAATGGGAAAGAGCCTACCTATTGCGCCTAGAGCGGCTATATATGAAACAAGCTTTAATCTAATATAGACTGGTTCTATTAAGACAACCTAGATTAGGAAGAGGATGTAAAAGTAGCGTATATTAAGATACGTGTAGGAGGTAAAGCTTATAACCACCTCTTACCCTACCTAGAGGTAGAGCGTGATGCGGAACGCAACCCTACTAGTAAAGAAGTACTTAAGTTCCTAGAGAACGTCTTTAAGGACCTAGATTGCTATATTAAGGCCTAGTAGGAGCTTAAAAGCCTTAAGATGCTGTACCTAGGAGACTTTAACGATTTCCAATTTAACTTTGTACGGCTAGCAAATATCTTAAGGATGCTACAAGATTAGTGGAAAGAGGAGCTTTATAATAAGCTTTATAACAGCCTACGCGTCTAAATAGAAGTTAAGGTGGTAGATAAAGACTATAACTTCTAGGCCTATTGCAAGACTGCCTAATAGTATGCCCAAGGTCTAAAGCAGACAGGTAAGGAATAAAGTAACCGCAGAGCAGCCTAGGCTAGTAAGAGAGCTTCTATTAGGGGCGCTAAAGAGACTAAAGGTCCCCCCTCTTCCTGGTAGCCTCTAACTTTAGCACTAGTTGCAAAAGCGCCAGTTACCTGCTTTAACTATAGTAAGTAAGGATACTACTCTAATAACTATACAGCGCCAAAGAAGATGGAAGCTAAAGCAATTAACTAAAGTAAAGAATATGAGATAGTTACTAACTTAGCAGAGTTGGAAAACGAGTAGCTCTAGGAGAAGTCTCCTGCCTAGAGTAGATTGGAGTAATTAACACAGCGCCTATATAGCTAAAGGAGATCTTAGGAGGCGCAGCCCTTATAATACTATGCAGGATCGCGCTAGGTGGCGTAGCTCTTAATATAGTAAGCCTACTTAACTCTAGCGCGGGCGGAGAAGCCTTTATACACTATAAGCTACGGCTGATTATTAAGCAATAACTGTAACCAAAGTTCTATAGGATTAAGGGACGAGGAGTTGCCGTATCTGGCCATAATAATTAGCAGATAGATATAATTAGATAGCTCTTTAGGGCTAACCTAGTTATAAATGGCCGATAAGTCCCTATGTAGTTCCTATTCTGTAATACGGGCCACCATAATCTTCTTATTGGTTATAGGTGGTTTAAGAAGACTAGGGCCCTTATTAATTGCAAGTGCTAGGCCTTAGTATAGCAAACCAAGAGGAACTACCATAGCAGGCAGGACGTAATTATACTAAAAAAGGAGCTCCTACCCCCGCCGATTAATAAGGATTACCAGAGAGACGTAGATTAAAGAGACGTACTGCTAGATTAAGAGTCTAAGTCTACCCCCTAACGCATCCTTAAACGTATAGTTGCGATTAGTAAACTTTAAGAGAAGAAGTCCTCTACTAAAATTAAGCTGGAGGGACAGGCTAAGCTGAAGCAAGCCAAGCAGACCTTGTACAACTATAGGTATACTTAGAAGATCGATACCCAAGATACAATTAGGAAAATAGAAGACCAGCTCTACCCTAGGCTAGCTTTACTGTTAAAGCCGAGAGCAAGGAGGCCTTTATCTGCTAGGGAGTTTAGAGTAGCAGACATCGCGCTACTTAAGGCGAGGAACTTTCTATAAGGAGCAAAGCGTAAGGATGTAGTAATTAGATATACTAGCCTCTACAAGATAAACCAACTAATGGAGGATAAGAAGGGATAGGACGCACTACTAGACGATAAGGAAGAACTCCGCCAGCTTATCTATGAAAAGCTACTATAGCCCTATTAAGAGTACGCTGATGGTTTCTTAAAAGCTACCTCTAATATGCTACCACTGTATCGCGAGGGGGTGGACCATGATATTGTTCTTAAAAGCAGCAGTAGAGAACTAGCCCCTAGCCCACTATATAATATGTTGTTAGAACAGCTAGAGCTAGTCAAGGCCTACCTATAGGAGTACCTATAGAAGGAGTTTATTGTACCAAGTAATACACCCTTTGTAGCTCCGGTCCTATTTGCTAAGAAGCTAGGAGGGGGGTAGCGATTCTACGTCGACTTTTAAAAGCTTAATGTAATTACCAAGAAGGACTGCTACCCGCTACTATTAATTAAGGAGACGTTGACTAGGCTATTAAAAGCTAAGATCTTTACCAAGCTAGACATTTGGCAGGCCTTCTACCGTATATAGCTAAAGGAAGAGGTAAAGGAGTTAACCACCTTCTATATAAGGTATAGATTATATAAGTACTATATTATACCCTTTAGACTATGTAACGGCCCTACGTCCTTCCAGAGATTTATTAATAATGTCCTTTTTAACTACCTAGACGATTTCTGTATAGCCTATATAGACAACATCCTAATCTACTTAGACGACCCGCTAGAGCACGAGGTCCATATTAAGAAGGTCCTATAAAAGCTTTAAGAGGCAGGCTTATAAGCAGATATTAAGAAGAGCGAGTTTAATATTACTAAGACGAAGTTCCTAGGCTTTGTTATTAGTACTAATAGGGTTGCTATAGACACCAACAAGCTATCTATAATTAAGGATTAGGAACCCCCTACCTCTGTAAAAGGGGTATAATCCTTTCTAGGATTCTATAACTTCTACTAGGCCTTCTTAAAGGATTACGGCCGAGTTGCACGACCGCTTAGTAAGCTTATAAAGAAGGGAGTATGGCACCCGCTAGGGGAGGAAGAGCTTAAAGCCTTTAAGTAAGTTAAGGCCCTTATGCTATCTAGCAGCGTAATTAAGCACTACTTACTGTTCCGAGACACCCGCATGGAGACGGATGTGAGTGATGGAGTAGTAGCTAGGGTGCTAAACTAGCTGCAAGATAATGGGACCTAGAAGCCAGTAGCCTTCTTCTTAAAGACAATGTCCCCTATAGAGATACGGTACGAGATCCACGACAAGGAGATACTAGCGGTGATAAAAGGCCTATAGGAATAGCAAGGTCACCTTGTTAGCCTCTAATGTACACCCTTTATGGTAATTATAGATTATTGAGCCCTTGAGTACTTTATAACTAAGAGGCTGCTAAGTTTATGGTAAGCCCGCTAGGCAGACCTGCTAGCTGATTTCTATATGCAGATTATATATAGGCCAGGCACGGCAAATATAGTGGCTGATACCCTATTATGAAAGCAAGAGGACCTAAAGATGTAGAAAGAGAAGGATGTAGCCGTATATACTATATACCTAATTAACCCTGCCCTTATAATTGCTATACTAGAGTTAACCTCTAAGGACCCCCCAACTGCAGTAAATTATGAATAGGAACTATATAAGCTGGTTAACTAGATCCTCTAGGCTAATTAAACTAGCGAGTTGCTAGTAGTGCTATGTTAGCTAGCCAAGCAAGACCAAAAGGGCTAGAAACTCTAAGGAGGACTACTAACCCGCTTTGGCAAGCTAATAGTCCCTAATACTGACTACCTCCGTACCTACCTTATTGTAGAGGTACACTCCCGCTAGGTAACTGCTTACCTAGGCAAGATAAAGACTAGGAAACTTATAGTAGACTAATACTATTAGCCAGGGCTACCCTTAGACTGCAATACCTATATAAGAAACTATAGGACCTATAGGAGGACCTATATACCCTATAATAAAACCCTAGGCCTGCTGCACCCCCTACTAATTGGTAAACGCTGCTGGCAGCACGTCTCTTTTAATTTTAAGTCCTTCCCAATAGATAAAAAGGGCTTTGACAACGTCTTTATGGTTGTTAATTAACTAGATAAGAGAGCCTTCTTACTACCCTGCTATAAAACTGCTACCGCAGCTAATGTAGCAAACCTGTACTACTAACACGTCTGGCGCGTGTACGGCCTTCTAGAGACAGTTATATTAGATTAAGGACCCTAATTCATCTTAGCCTTTATAGATGAGCTATATAAACTAACTGGTGTTAAGTAAAAGCTCTCTATATCTGGTTACCCGTAAACTAATAGTAATACGGAAGTACTAAACCAGTACATTAACCAACGCTTAAGGCCCTTTATTAACCACTATTAGGATAATTGGTTAGAGCTCCTCCCCTATATAGACTTTGTATAAGCAATCTTACCGCACGAGTCTACTGGCTTTGCACTATATAAGCTAGAGCTAGGATTTAAGCCAAGGCTCTACTTTAACTAGGAGGAACGTATATAAGCAGCCTTAACGCCTTATAAGAAGCTAACACGATAAGAAGCTTAAGTTTTTGCATATAGGACCTAGGACGCAGTTAAATAGGCAAGAGAAAATCTGGCTAAGGCCTAAGAGCGGCAGACAAGGCAAGCTAATAGGCACTATTGCGAACCAGACTTTAGAATAGGTGATCAAGTATACGTTACTAGGAAGGGCTAGGCTACTAACCAACCAAGTACCAAGCTAGATAGACAGCTCGCAGGGTCCTACAAGATTCTAGGTATAAAAGGACACTTATATATTATTAACCTACCCCCAAATATAAAGATGTCAAACGTCTTCCATGCTAATTAACTGCGAAAGGACCCAGATAACCCCCTGCCGGGCTAGAACAGGGAGCTAGAGGAGCCAATCCTAATTAATAGCAAGCTAGAGTACAAGATTAATAAGATCCTTGCTAGTAGAACCTACTACGGAAGGCTATAGTATAAGGTTAACTGGGTAGGCCACGACCTGGATAACACCTGGTATAACGCAGACGGCTTTATTGGCGCCCCCTATAAGATTAAGGCGTTCCACGACGAGAGACCCCATGATACTAGACCACCCGTATAGCTAATGCAATGGCTAGAGGTGTATCACAAGGACGTAGATCTAGAGCCCTTAGAGGAAGACAATAAAGCAGAGAAGGACGGAAGGGTAAGACGGATAAGGAGAGCCTGACTATAAGGATTGAGGGCGATCCTCCTGGCTTAAAGGGGGGTGATGTAACGGTTCGTCTATATAGCTACCATCGAGGCGTCGTCGGTCACGGATTAACGTTGCCCTAACGTTGCCCCGATGACCGAACATGTATATAGTTGTCTACCGCGCCCCTTTCTTCGAGCCCTTACCTTAGTCTATTCATAATATAGCCCCTTATTGTTGCTTAATCTATTGGACCGCTCCCACAGGAAGCTAGCCGTGACAGTCTACAGCAATTTATTAATAAGGTCAAATCCTAAGGGGTTAATAGGATACATCTTGGCGCCCAAGGAGTTTATACTTAGTTCTGCCTATATCTGGGGGTTGAGGTGCTCTGGTCGTAGTAGTGTCTAGGTCTATAATAAGATCTTTACAGCCGTCTAGTTACCTAGGTCCTGTTTACGCCTTATAAGAGCATCCGCACAGTTTATAGCGCCTGGTCTGTACATAATTAAGAAGTTAAACTAAGATAGAATATCCGCCTAGCATACCTATTAGGCCGTAAGAGCCTTAGTTATTATAAAGTATTCTAGGGCCTTATAATCTGAAACTACCTTAATAGGCTCAGAGGTCCCCTCTAGCTACGCACGCCAGTGCTAAAAGCTAGAGATAATGGCCAGCATTTCTTTGTTATAGATATGGTAGTTTAGCTTAGCATCTATTATAGTCTTTAAATAGTATGCAACGGGGTGCTATTCTCCGTCCGGTTGCTTCTAGGAAAAAATACCGGCTATCGCGCCATCTAAGGCATCCGTTTCTAGTATCAAGGGCTGTTTTAGGTTAAAGTGGGCGAGTAGAGGAGCCAATACCAGCCGTTTTTTAAGCTCATTAAAGGCCTGCATATATATGGCGTTAAAGTGGAAGGGCTGGTCTTTCCTAGTAAGGCGGTTAAGAGGCCAGGCGATCCTACTGTAGTTCTTAATAAAACGTTAGTAAAAGTTATAGAAACCTAAAAATAATCATACCCCCTTTACGGTCCGTGGGGGTGTCCACTGGTTAATTATAGCTGTTTTCTCTAGGTCGGCCTTAATTCCGTCCATACTAACAATAAACCCTAGGTACTTTATATGCTTAACACTAAATTCCAACTTCTTAATATTGGCCTGGAGACCAGCCTCGCGGAGCCGTTATAGGACTTTATAGACGTGCTCCTTGTGTTCTAGCTCGTTCTTAGAGTAAATCATAATATTATCTAGGTAGGCCGTATAGAAGTCATTAAGGTAGTTAAAGAGTATATTATTTATATACCGCTGGTACGTAGCTGGTCCGTTAATTAGTCTAAAAGGAAGTACCTTATATTTATACGTTCCGTAACGGGTCTAAAATATAGTAAGATCTATAGATCCAGGGTCTATTCTAATTTAGTAAAAGGCCTGGCGGATATTAAGCTTTATAAAAACTTTAGCTCTACTTATTCGGGCCAGTGTCTTATTAAGTAGGGGTAGTGGATAGCGGTCCTTGCGGGTTATATTGTTTAGTTTATGGTAGTTAATACAAAAACAAAGTCCTCCGTTTAGCTTTTTAACAAAGAGAATTGGTGAGGCAAAAGGGACTTAACTACTAGGCTTAATAAAGCCCTTATCCAGGTTCTTAATAAGATATTGCTTTATAGCCTATAATTCGGCAGTAGATTACTGATAAAGGGGGCTATAGCTAAGGGTGTTTTCCTTATCTAGCTCGATCTCGATCTTGTGGTCGTATAGTTAGTAAGGTAGAAGTATATTAGATGCTGCCTTTAAGAATACGTCCTTAAATTTCTGGTGTTAATAGGGTAGTTTCTGTTCTACCAGCTCCTTATCTATAAGCTCACCTTTCTGTCCGCTAAGCTCGCTTTCCTTTTCCTTAATTATTTAATCAATTTTATATAAGCTAGTGGTAAAGGTAATAGTATTAGGTTAGACCAAGTTCCAATAGAATCCTATAGCGCTAATGCAGCAGATATCAACTGGGGGAAGGTCCATAGGTTTCTTTACAGACTTTTATCAGGCCGTATTTTATGGTATAGGGTTTATAGTCTTCCTTAACTCACGTTCTATTTTCCATAAGTTGTCCTTCTAGTCTATTAGTTTAGTATAGCGTCCAGTATTCCTAGCCTTCCTTTATAGCTGTGTAGGGCCTAAGTTCTCTATGGGGGACTTAGCTAGGTTACTACTGATTTCCTAAGTCTCTAGTGCGGGTGGCGTAACATAGGTAGTTTAGGGGCGGCGTAGTATACAAATCTATTACGGATTAAGCTGTATGTCCTTCTCAAAGGCCTGGTCTCTACGCATAGTATTAGCTTAGTAGATGGTATTAATTTAGGGCCGTATAAGGTTCTCTATTATAATACTAATTTCTTTTATAAAGGAAGGGGTTAGGGGTAGGGATTTAGGCTAGAGGAGCTGTCTATTCCGTACATCAAGCTATAAGCCTAAATAGGCTAGCCATTTTCTTTTTAAGATTATATTATGGCTTCCTAGGTCCGTAATAAGAAAGGGGACGTTATACTACCTTTATTTATTAACACGGAGGTGGATCTATAAGATAGTTATAATAGGTGGCCCTATTCTTCTATTATACCCGCGAATAGGAACTAGTTTAGGCAGTTCCTTAAGGGGCGCATTTAAAAATTTGGCCAGCTTTACAGCGCACTAAGTGTCTATTAAGGCAAAGGCATTTGCTCCAAAGTTAGCTAAAGCAGAGGTTAAAACTTAATATCTATTGCAAAATAAAGTATAAGGGATAGTGCAGCTTCTTCCACTAACTAGCTAACCCAGATTAATATATAATATATTAATTCCTTTTAACCCTAGAGAGGAGTCTTCCTCTAGGGTTCCTCTTTTTCCAACTCCATGCTATTCTCCTGTATTAACAGAACCTCGTCTGTTTTTACCTTTATTGGGCAGTCCTTGGCGAAGTAGTCCTTCTGGCCGTATAAGAAGCAAGCCCCCTAATTACTAAGGGCCTATCTACGGGGGTCGCTATATATAGGCTGAGCATGCGCCGGACCCGCGGCAGGGCTAGCTGCGCGGCTAGCTGCTAAGTTGACGGCGGGCTGTACGGCTGGTGCTATAGGAGTTGCCGATTATGCTAGGGCACTACAGGCTGTTCTTATAGCGCTTATAGTCTGGTTTAAAGAGTTTCTAGCTTTATACCGCTTAGCTTGTGCCTTAATTTAATAGAGGCCTTAATTAATAGCTAGGCAGTAGTCCGTAAGTACCTTTAGCGTCTATATAGTAGTAAAAACTGGCAGTACAGCGCGCTGTAGGTCTAGGGTAAGCTTGTTAAAAAAGTCTAGTATTAGGTCTTTATAGGGAATTTAGGCTTGGCCGGCTAGGTATAAAAAGCGGGTCTAAAAGGCCAAAAAGGTCTCTATCGTTTTTATATTAAGGGCTTTATAATTAAGGCGGGCGTTCTGTATCTTAAAGGGGTCCTTATAAATAGAAGACAGGTAGTTAATTATCTCTTCTCTAGAGAGGAAGGGGTCTGCTAAGTCCTAGGCATATCGCAGATGTAGATACGTCTATACGTCCCTACCGGTACGGCCGAAGACGTAGGCCATTTTAGCTTAAGTAGTAGGGAAGTAGTCCGCATTAACTTTAAGCTTGTTTTATAGTTAAAGCTTCTAATTATTAAACATAGGGTCAGTTCCGTCTGTAAGTAATAGGGGGTCCACGACCTTCGCAGACCACGACAATGCTGATGCTGTACGTTAGGCTAGGGCCTTAAGGACTATAGTAAGTCTATAGGTGTCTAATAACTCCTTATTAGGTATAGGGGTGTCTCTAGTTTTAAGCAGCTCTTAAAGCCGTTCGATTTTGGTATTAGCTGCTACAAGTTCTTCCTAGGGGGTTAAGACGGCAACTATTTCACTATTAGAGGTATTTGCGGGTCCTATAGCAGCTTTACCAGCTACTGTATTTCTTGGCATGGTGGTAGGGGTATTAGGTAATTTCCGGTGTTTATTTATTTTCTGGGGGTTCTAGTCTATGCGTGTCCTATTCTCAGGTTTCGCGTTCTGTTTATATTCTTTTGGTTCTGTCCTATCCTTAGGGTCCTATTCTGTTCTGTTAGTGTTCTTTAGGTCCTTTTCTGTGTCCTTGTCCTGTTTGTAGTTTATAGATATTTTTAAGTTCCTTCTTAGGAAAGAAGAGTAGTGACGAGCTTTAGATAATATTAGCAACTTAGTTAATTGAGGTATGAGCACAGGAAGAAGGACGCGCAAGCCTATACAATTGGATTGTCTATAAATGAGGATCCAAAGCTAGAGAAAAGAAGGAGAAGAATAGCAGCGCTACTTGATATTTTATGTGGTCCTCAAGTTATGTGACTCGCGTCTACTATAATCCACGTCTGCCAAGATCCACTGTTTTCCACCAGCGCCGTAACAAACTATATATTTCTTAACATGCAATTAAGGTAAAGTTATATGCTATATATTTAACTATTATATATTATCTAATATAATCTTATACAATCTTATATAGTTTTATTACTTAGAGG
>Ga0307507_10006142_pt1 | contig 18795 bp, 28 predicted proteins | sample 7_EM_MG_FD_207223 | JGI IMG/M metagenome (GOLD analysis project Ga0307507, IMG submission 207223) | Populus trichocarpa ectomycorrhiza microbial communities from riparian zone in the Pacific Northwest, United States - 7_EM | ecosystem: Host-associated > Plants > Roots > Unclassified | place... | reverse complement strand
CGAGTTGAAGCTAGACACTTTTGGCTATGAAACAACCGCTTCATGTGTCCGGCTTCAACTCGGCCGCGCGATCACAGCACAGCACAGCACTTGAACTACCACCACTACCACCACCACCACCACCACCAAGCATCACTTTCATTATACCAGTGATAATAATAAAAGCAACAGTACCGTACAATACAAGTACATAGGACAAGCAACTACCACAACCACCAATCCCTCTTCAAGCATTTCAACTCAAAGTATCATAGAAGAAAGTAACAACAACAATCTGAAGCAACCCCAACCCCAACCCCATCCAACTCTCCGACTTGTCACAAAACATATAACATGGCATAACTCCCCCCCTTAACCCCAATCCCATTCCCATTCCACATTACCATGACCGTACGAGCATAAATTCTCCCAATCCAAGTTTCAATAACATTATCATATCTTAATAAGGTAAGGTAAAGGTAATAAATCAGTGCGGAAGCCTCTGCTTGCTCAATTGCACATATAATTTATTAACCCGTATTTGTATCGCTTGTAATGTATCTATAAGAACAATTAACAACAACACCACCACCCCATTCCAAATCTTATCAGCCAAAGCATGGTACTGTATCGTAAAAAAAAAAAAGGGATTTATTTATTTATTTATTTTACTTACTATTAACAGCCGCCAGGCGCTTACTCGTACTAGCAAGTTTAATAACCGTTGGTCGAAGACTTGGTGGGTCGGTTGTGTCTAGGTAGTGCTGTAATTCTTTATTCCCCTCCCTCCTAGTCAGTTAGAGCCAACTGGAATGGTAGGGGGGGGAAAGTTACGTACGGTTGATTAAACGATCAAGTTCCTGAGATAGGGCTTGCTGGGATTGGTGTACTTGTAGGAGTTTCTCCGTTGTTTGCTTGACGGTTGGGTCCAAGAGGGATTTTATCCCTGTACTTAGAGGATCTGTTGCGCGTGGGGGGGTACTGAGTTCTGGGGTTGGGGAGACGTGGGAGGTTGGGGAGGACATTTTTTGTTGTTTTTTTGTTGTTTGTTTTGTGGTTGTGATGGGGGGAGGATGATGATGATGATGATGATGATGATGGGGAGGGTTGGATGGGTGGATTGATGAAGGGAAATGACGTTTTAAAAACGAACGAACGAACGGAGGAAACCAACGAAACGAACAAACAAACGAGCAAAACGAAAAAACGAATGGTAAGAATTTTCACTGGTGTCGTTGGAACCAGACGCCGACAAAGTGAAAGTATGATCAAATCGATATTTTATTCAAGGTTTCATCCTGGGAAAGGTTCTACCCCCTTCCTTCCCTCCCTCCATCTATCTCATATCTCATTCTATCAATCTAACCAAACACCCGACGGATAATTCGTTACTATACTATACTATACAGGCCCGCAAGTAGTCCACCAAGTCCCCTCCGGCTCCGTAACTTTCACCCCCCCACCACCTCCCCCCTCCACCTCCACCATCTCCTCCGCCAACAATGATAGCAATAATCCCACTCCCATAACACCACCGTTACCCCCTTTCTCCTCCTCCTCCCCACCACCAACCTCCCCACCGCTCTTCGACTTTGAGACCGTCAGTGAGTACATCATCCCCAAGCAGGAACTCTGCGATCGCCTCGTGACCGTCTGCACGAACAAGTACCGCATCCTGGGCTACCCGGTATGTCTGGAGGACCGGAAGTACGAGCGTAACGAGTTCATCTTCAACTTTGCCATTGTCCTCGATGAGGATGTTATTGAGTATAGTACCTACAAGAGTGTTGTCAGGAAGGTGGCCAAGTTGTTCAAGGCGCTTGAGGAGCAGAGCGGCTTCCTCAGTAATGAGGTTACGGCTGTGGGAGTGTTTGCGTTGATTGAGCAGGTGTTGGAGGATTTGAATAATTATTCCGAGTGCATGATTCCTATTAGTGGGTTTTTTTTGGCTCTATCTTACATACTTACTTTAGGATGGCTGATGATGATGATGGTGGGGATAGATGAGAGTAATACGATCAATATCAAGCTTTTCCCGACGTATGCACCACCGCCGCAAGTTAAGGCTTTTCATGTACCGGTTTGTACGGTGCAATTGGAGAATCTGATGGACGTTAACTGGGATCTCACGATGCAGAGGGTTTGTCACTCTTGAATTCCTGAGGGTAAGTTGTGGTGGTTAATGAGTACTATGACAGATCGTCCCCTTCATCGACGGCATAAATTCTGTCAGGAGGATATCAGAGCTAGCAGATGCAGATTATAGCCTCACGAGGAAGTGCATCGAACATTTGCTGTACCCTCTCTCTCCCCTGTTTCGTATTACGAGTGGCCCTAGCTAATAGCTATATAATAAAAAAAGCTACTATGGGTGCTTAATAATGGTCGACGTCTTCCAATTCAGCGCTATATACGCCTGCACCGCTGAGATCTCGACACTAGTACAAGATCCCAGCTTACAAGAAGAGTGTCAAGCCTACGTCTCCTACAGCAGCCCTCGTATTCCGTTCCCCTTCCTCCTGCAACTCTATACATCCCTGACCCAAGGCCTTACTCTGAAGAAATGGTGCATGGAAAACGCGACGAAGCTCAAGGGGATAGATGTCCGTCGCTTTGTATCCTTTGGAATAGTCAAAGGCTTCCTCTACCGTAGTCACAAGTACCCGGTCCCTGCGGAGGGGAAGGTGGACAGGGCGTTGCCATTGGCGAGGTACTTGGATGGAGGTCACCACTTCGATGAGATTTGTACGGACTTGCAGGTCAGTGAGAAGGACGTTATGGGGATGTTGGAAGGCCGGGATGTGCAGATTGTTCATCGGTAGATGTGCTTTTGTCCTTTTTTATATTTTTTTATAGAGAAATCATGTTCATTCGTGTAATGCACGATATGGTGGTGTGTGGCAATCAGATCATAACAGGGGCTTAATATGTCATGGAATTAATACTCCCACCTTCTTGGAAAAGCTAGCCCACCACCCTTGACATGATATCCACCTTATTTCATCTAGTGAACAAGCAACCCAACCCAAACGACTGAAAAAAGCAAGAGACGATAGCAAACCAACCCAGTTTAATCTATCGCCCTCCCCTCAGCGCAAGCACCAAATGCAACGTAGCCCCTCCTTCAAGATTATACTCGCTAGCAGCCTTGTCATCCGCCCTACAGTATTTCCCACAATCAGTCAATCAATCAACAACTACCCTTTAATCATAGGAAGTGGGAAGGAGAAGGGGAACAAACATCTGCTTCCCACCAAAAATCAACCTCTGCTGAGCCGGAGGAATCCCCTCCTTCTCCTCGACCCGCTCCTTGATACGAAAGACTTTATAATCTGGTTCAATATCCAGTTCGATTTCCTTGCCGGTGAGGGTGCGAACTCTGCGTTGCGTTAGATGATTTTGTTTGGTAATTTTGGATGGACGGATGGATGGGTGGGTGGATGAGCGGACTTACTTGATGAGCATTCTGGGGGTGTTTTCGAGGCGGAGGTGCTGGTGCTGGTGCTGGTGGCTTTGTGATTGTGGTGGTGGTGGTGGTGATGGTTGGAGAGTGAGGTTTGAGAGGTTTGTTAGGAGTTGGTTTATCGTTTTGAGGAATTTTGTTTTGTTTTGTTGTCTTGTTTTGTTTGGTAGGGTAGTGGCGGTGGTATTGAGGATCTAGAAGAGGGAGGGAAGGAGGGAGGGAGGAAAGGTGAGTAGATGGTTAGGAGTTTGGATGAGTCTGAAGTGCGAGGGCTAGGTGAGGTGAGGTGGGGTGGCCAGGGGGGAGGTTGAGGGTAAAGTAACGTAAAGCGAGGCTGTTACGTGGATTGGTTGGTTGGGGTGGGGCATTAGTCAGGGATTACGGGTTGGTGTAATACCATTAGCTCGGTATTAAACCGGTGTCAAAGAAGCTTGTCAGTCATGTACACGCACTCGCTTTGGTCACAAGTCGGTGCCACAAGGGGAAGTTTGGTAAAGAAAAGAAAAAAGAAAAAAGGCGGTGGGTTGGGTTCCGGTGGGTTGTGCTTGTTAGTTATCTTTAATATCTACTTGTATGAGAATTCTTAGGAATAGTGATTTGAGGGGTTATTGGATGCGTAGGAGGCAATCAGCAAATGAATCTTGCCATTAAAATACAAAACAAACTTTCTCTACTCTAGAGGGAATTGTAGTTGCGTAGGACATATTCGATCCCTGCCCCTACCCAAGGAGTGTTTTGAGGGCTCCGTTTATTTACCGTAATTGGTGGATCTTTCGGTCCTTTCCAACAGCTTCCAAGCGAAGTATCCTCACTTGTTAAAAGGAAATTAACTCATCGCCTCTCCGTTCAATCGCAATCGAAAACACATCGCTATCTCAATAACGGAATAAATAATTGTGCGAAGTTCTGTTGGGGGTAATGCTATGGGGAAGTGCGGTGATTAGGTGGCATGCCTATTCTTATGACTTCTGGCGGTACTCCCAAAGACAATTCACGAAAAGTATCATAATACGATTTATTCTAGTCTCTATCCCTCGCACAGCGGCCAGAAAGACAAAGACGAAAACAAACTTCGCATCAACTGGAGACAGTGTAATACCAGCGACACAGTGGGACCAAGCGTTGCGAGCAAGAGGCAAGGTCCCCGGGCAAACAAAAATAAGATTAATCGAAAAAACAGGTTCCGGAGAACCGTTTCAGAGATTAAACTGAAAAGAACAGATACTACACTTGATCTAAGCCTGATTGATAGTTAGTAAATGCGAGAGAATAGAAGAGTTGATGTTGGGGTGGACTCACCAAAAGGCAAAGAGAGCTGAGGAAGGAAGAGGGAGGTGGGGGGAGCGGCCTTATATAGGGGAGCAGGATGGTGCCAAGAGATTCAAATTTGGCCGCTCGTACCCTAAGTTTAGGGCTTGGGATGAGGGTCTGAGTGACGCAACGCATGATAGGATTGCGGCAGCGGTTTCGTCTCATAGGTGTGCGGGCTCGATTCGTCAGTGCTACTTTGGGGTGGCCCAAGAGGTTGGGATCGTTAAACTTAGCGGCAGGCTGCTGACCGTTTTAGAGACAGTATCGGAGTTTGTTTGCTGGCGGAATTCGAGGTGGTTTGTGTGATTTGGCCACTCTAAGCTGAATTATCTGCTGAAGCTCGAATACGAATATCATCCTCCCTATTATCAATGGGTGGGATCTCTCTTTCAACCCCCTCCTCTTCTATAACGTGTAATGTTTCCAATTGTCCTCCATCTTGAGGATGCTCCCAATTACCGATGTCTAGGAGATTACTTAGGATACCCTTAATAGCTAACAAATCATCGTAGGAGCTACAAGTTAGTAAGGTCAGATCAAGCCTACAGAAAGTATTAACAATAAGCTTCTAGTGCTTAGTGAAAAATGACTCCCATGCATCACCAACACATTTAACCCAGTAATTAAAGGGAGTTGTAAAGCAACAGCATTACAATCACCTCTCCTTAGCTCCCTGGGATCAACAAAACGATCTTGCCCATGATTCTCAAGGACTTCATCAATAAGATCTTGCAATAGATCCGTAAAAGGTTGGTTAACCGCAACATCCATAGTAGGGTAGGAAGATAATAAAACTCACTAATAACTTGAGGTGAGGAAGAGGTGTTGTTGAAGAGTAAGCTTGCCACCAGTTTAGTGACATTTAGTTCGCACATTATCTTTAGTAAAAACCCTCAACTGACTGTATCTTATTTTGACATCCTAGAGCAAAAACGAGTTTCACTAGATAGTGCGGTATCACCTCGCTAGCCGGCACCTGTCTCTTACGGGGCGGCAGTGAGTGATTCAATTAATTCAACATGTGGGGTCAATTACTGCATTCCAGCTTGAGGTAATTAGCGAGGCACTAACATCTAATAAACTTGGTTCCGAAGGCCTGAGAGCAAGCTCGAGTGATGTACGTTGGGGTTTGCCATGTCTCTTGAACGCTTCTACCGGCAAGCCTTACATGTGTAGAAGTACCGTGCCAGCCACTAAGGTCCCTGTTGGATGGTAAGCGATACATTGCTACACTCCTAGAATGCGGTTCTTCATAGCATATTAACGAACGTTAAAAAAAAGACACCAGTTCTTCCATAGGAAACCCCCCCTTCATTCAGCCACCTTGAGGAACTATGGAATGCTTCCCGCCACTCTAGGAATACCAAGAGGCCGGCATACCAAGGTGCCACTTCGAACAAAACATTTCATCTCTGGAATGTGGTGTTTGTCTCAGGTACAGCTGCCAGCTACCCGTGAGACCTTCCCATAGTGCGTCGTTGACCTCGGGAGATCTACAATACCTCTTCCACACTCACGGAATTGAGGAACCCAGAAGGAGGTGGGTAAAAGGGCCAGCATGTCCCTGGGTCTCACTTCCGATAATGTTGATTCCTTCCCTGCCTTCGCTTGCCCCCACCAACCTCCCCGAGCAGCACTCACGATGGCTGGTCTCGATGAGTGGTGGAGGTATATCATACTTCAACTAGCTCCCGCTGATAGCTCCTTCCTATACTTTTTTTTCCTTTACACATCACTCCTTAAACATGATTTCATTACTTTTACTATTATTTCTCTCGTTATCTGAACATGCTTCTGCACAGTCGAAATACCAGAAGTCGCCTGAGCAGCGTGGTGGGAATGAGATCATTCCTGGGCGATATATCGTTGAGTTTTCGAGAGATGGGCAGTTGAGGACCCAAGCGGATGTATGTATCTTGTCTCTGTCTATTTGCTGTTAATTTCTAACGATGGGTTAGCCAGTTGAGGGCTTTTATAATGCTTTGTCGGCTGAGGGAATAGAGGTTACCCCTCAAGTTAATATTACCTCAGTGGTGTTCTTTGGAACATCTTTTACTACGGCTAGTGATGGTGATAATATCCCGGCTGAAATTGCCGCATTAGAAGGTGTTGCGAGGATTTGGCCCGTGAGGAGGATACCAAGAGCTGTCCCGGAGATTCATGAAGCTGGAGAAAAAGTTGCTCCAGTATGGAGCAGTCACAGTAAGTCTCCCTCTATCTATTCAAAACTCCGCTAATTTTTCTAGGAAATACCGGTGTATTAGACCTTCATGAACAAGGTATACTAGGTGAAGGGGTCACTGTAGCGATTGTAATTATCTCTTCCTATTAATTGCGCTTAGGCTAATTCCCTTAGGTCGACACAGGTATAGACTACACCCACCCCTCCCTCGGCGGCGGTCTCGGTCCGGCGTTCAAAGTTGTTGGGGGAACAGATATCGTTGGTGACAATTACCAAGGTACAAACTTCTTCCCAGATCCAGACCCTTATGATTGCGGCGGCCACGGGACCCACGTTGCTGGAATCGTGGCTGGTGAAGACAAAAACTTCGTCGGGGTAGCTCCAAAATCAAAGCTGCTCGCGTATAAAGTGTTTGGGTGCAGGTATGGTGGTACGGGAGAAGATGCGTTGATACAAGCTTTCGTCCAAGCTTATGAAGACGGGGCGGATGTTATTAATGCTTCCATTGGAGGCCCCGGAGGTTTCCCGGAAGGTGCTTGGGCGACTGCGTCCTCTAGAATTGTCCAGCAGGGTGTCTTTGTTGCCATCTCTGCTGGTAATAGTGGTGATCGGGGGCTGTTCTATGCTAGCTCTGGCTCAACGGGAGTAGACGTTATGTCGGTTGCGTCAATTGCAAACGAGGAATTCTTTGCATTTAATACGGAGGCAGTAGCGGAAAATGACGCAAAGAGGGGGATTGCGTATCTCCAGAGTGGTGTAGAAGGGTTCAAGCTCGCCGGACCAGTACCCGTTTATGTCACATCTCTGGATAAATTTGCGAGCAGCGATGCTTGCACGGCTCTGCTAGAAGATACTCCTGATCTTTCTAAATATCTGGTTGTTGTGAGACGTGGAGGGTGCCAGTTTAACATCAAGGAAAAGAACTTGGTGGATAAGAATGCGACATATATCTGGTTTTACAATACACCCAAGACACCAATTGTGTATCCCAATATCGAAGAGTCTGTTTCTAAGGGATTTGCCATGATTGATGCGCAGGATGGAGAGTTTATTGTGGAACGATTCGCCAATGGCGGGAACGTTACAGTGAACTTTCCACAGGAACTACAAGGAATAGGGGTCAACAATACCTTGACTGGGGGTAAGATGTCACCGTTCACTTCTTGGGGGCCATCATTTGAAGCGCAGATTAAGTCTGAGATTGGTGCCCCGGGAGGTTACATCTACTCCACCATTCCAGTAAAGCAAGGATCATATGCGGTGTTTAGTGGAACATCGATGGCATCTCCGTAAGTCTTCCCTTCATGTTGGTAGTGTGCAAACTAATACAAGTAGATATATCGCGGGGGTGGCAGCCCTTTACATGAGCAAGTACGGCGGCCGCAAGAAGCTAGGATATGCTGGGGTTCTGGAGCTCAAGAACCGTATGATGGCTAGCGGTACTCTAGTAAACTGGAACGATGGCACTAAGACTGATCCTACAAGACTAGCCCCAGTAGCCCAACAAGGAGCTGGCTACGTGAACGCTCTTAAGACCTTAACCTCCACGACTACTCTCTCGCCCGGAAAACTCGAACTAAACGACACAGCAAACACCAAACCAGAACACACCATTACCATCGAAAACTCTGGCAACCAAGAAGTCACATACACTTTCACCCACGAAGCCGCCGGGACAGTAAACACCTTCAAGCGCGGATCCAAAATCCCGCAACCATTCCCCCCAACTTTTGTCAACGACTCCGCAACCCTCCAGTTCCTCCCACAAAACATGACAATACCAGCCCACAGCAACGGCACTTTCAAAGTGATCTTCACCCCACCACAGAACCTGAAAACCACCCTACTACCAGTATACAGCGGTAAGGTAGTAATAACTTCCTCCGAAGAAACCCTCTCAATCCCATACCAAGGCATCCACGGAAACCTCCGGGACGTAAACATCTGGCAAACCGAGCAGTTCCCCTTCCTAGCATCCTACCGCACAGGCGAGGAGATCCGCGAGCCGGCCAGGGTCACCCTCTCCGGGGACGATCTGCTAACAGCGGTCTTCTCAAATAACTTTGGTACACCGGAAGTTCGCTGGGACGTGGTCACTGAAGGTTACGATCCGAAGAAATCCGTATACCCACCCGTAGTCGGGGAGAAGGGGTTTGTCGGATCGGTGAGGACGCTCGAGGAGAGGGTGGATTTCCCCATTAGGTATGAGCCTAGACATGATCCGTTGGGGATGGGGTTTTCCTGGTTTAATTGGGACGGCGGATTGGTTAATGGGAGTAGGATTGCTAACGGGAAGTATCGGTTTGTCTTCATGGCGCTGAGGGTTGCGGGGGATAGGAGTAATGTGGAGGATTGGGATACGGTGGTTACGGAGGTTGTTACTATTGCCTCGGAGCCTTAGGTATTTGAGGGAGAGAGGAAGGGAAGGGAATGGGAGGGACTATATTTCTTGTAGATATTTTTGAACTTATGGTTTTTTAGGAGCCCGCGTCAGTCAGGTTATGTAATTATGCAGGTTATCGATCGATAGTCAATTTCAACTAAATCACCCGTGGTATGTAACGACTTGACTTAACCCATAAGAAACCTAGGGGATATCATACATCCCATTACTTGTACTCTACAGAGATAGCCACCAACTTTCTGTGTTCACACTGCCTCACTCCGTGACCTAGGATATCCGCTATACAGATATAGAAGGACGACTCCAACATCACCAACCGTCCGAACACCGAGTGATGCCCTGTGAACCAACGAATATCCCCCTCCCAAACCTGAGTTGAGCCGCCAAACCAATACGATAGTAACCCACTAGCCTAGACGAAAAGAAAAAGATTCTCCACTCCCGTACGAGCGATCAAAGCATTCTTAAAGAAAAAAGTAAGAATCCCTTCCATTGCCCACACGGCATCATACTGACAAGACATGTCAGTAACGTAAAGCACCGTACAGCAATCACACCATAGCAACCAATATATAATATTATTTCCATCATCGGCCCCCCCTCCCTCTCTCCTCCCCCCCTATGATAGCTTCAACTATACCACCAATACTGATCTCCCTGCAATAATAATAGAGTGCACGCATCACCAAGACTTCCATTGAAAACCTTTTAATTTTTCATAATTAAACCAACCGGCCAGCTCCTATCTATACGAATCTGGTTGCTAAAGAGGAGGTGTAAGAAAGGAAGAAAAAGAAAAATAGTGACTTGGGGGGGGAAGGGATGGGGCGGGGAATGAAAGGTAGAGGAGAGGGATCATCTCCTGCCCTGTCTCCCACCCAGGATACCACTGAGGCCACTTCCGAGACTCTTCTTGGTGCGTCTCTTGCTGGTATTTGCCCCACCTGCGCCGCTGCCGGCAGAGGTAACGCCGTCAAAGGGGCCTTCATCGATTTCCATCTCGTCGTCTTCGCCCCAACCTCCGCTGCCGCGGATAGCACTCTCATCACCTTCGCTGATAACTCTTTTCCCCTTCCCAGCCGCGCCTCCTCCACCTGGGGCTCCTGCAGCAATCCCAGGGCCCATCCCGCCGCCACCCCCTCCACCACCCCCTCCCTTCTCCTCCGACTTGACAATCTCCTTCCTCCTCGCCACGACCCTCTCGTACTCGTCTGCGGCCCTCTTCCTCGCGATCGCCTCGCGTTGCACGGACCGCACCTGTTCATCAATATCGCCGAGAACATCCTCGCACTGTCGGCACCAGTTCTTCAGGGTGCCGATCATGTCCGGGACCTCCTCCGGCGCAACGTCGCGGCCGGCGGTGCTAGAGACTTCGATGCGCGCGGCCTTGGTGTCGAGTTTGGCGACGAGGAGGTGTGCGTAGATTGCGCTTATGGTGAGGTCTTCCAAGGCACGGGTGCTGGACAGATCCAGGGTGCGCTTAAGGGAGGCATAGGTTAGGTTTTGTGGGCCCTGGGAGGAGAGAGTTATCAAGGAGAGTTGTTTTAGCTTGTGGAGGTGGGATGCTGAGAGTGGGGGGAGGCTTTTGGCGTTGTCTGGGGGTGGGTGGGATGTTAGTTGGTGCTTTTAGGGGGAGGGAGGGAGAACCAAACCTCTATAATCACCGTACCAGCCGTATGCGAAGATCTTCAATAGGTCAAAGTACTTCTTCCCATCGTCAGTGTTGGCGAGGGCTTGGATGTTGGGCATTTCTAGGAGTTCACTGAAGACGAAGCAGCCCGGTGCCGCCGTTGCCTGCATAACGAGATCAGCGGCTGCTCTGCCGGTAGCAGACTTGGCGAGGAGGATAAAGGGTTGGAGGGAGGTTAGGTATTGTTCGTCCGCCATCTTTGGTTAACTTGCAGTAGGTGGGCGGTGTGGGCGGTGTTGCGTTGCGTTGTGGGTTCGCAGAGGGTAGATTGTTGATGGATGTAGATGGATGAGTGAATGGTGTGGACTCGGTGGGGAAGTTAGAGCTGGAGTTTGTTGGTGGGGAAGACATGCAGCCTCATGGCACCCAATGATGGATAAGGTTTATCTGTGGTCTCGTGTTGTAATCGCATTGTTCAACCTAGCGATTAGATTAGATTAATCTGGGAAACCTAAATTAGCTTGACTGAACTGAAATGTAATTCGACCCAACTACTGAGTAGGGCCTCCTTCCTGCTGCTGAATAATATTGAGCTCACATTCCCTTTGTACACGTACAGTACCGGCATCTCGAGTGCATGGGCTATTTATGGACCAAGGTCCCAAACGTGTGACAACCAACAAGTAATGTACTCGAGTACTGTACTTTGCCGGTAATCCCTTTCCTGAAACCCCTTTGACTCTCAAATTCACGCAGAATACGGGGGCTATCACAGTCTTACGAGCAGTAGTAGATACTAATATGATACAAAGAAAGAAGAAGGCAGCAAAAATAGCCCTCGTCTCCTCTAGCTTTAGGAGTAGCTAGGATGGTTAGCAGTAGGGCACGACAGTACCGCTAGTAGTAGTAGAGTTTTGGAGATGGGGGAGGAATCTAGCAATTTCAACCATCTGCAACGAAGGAGAGCGAGCGAAGGGTTGAGTATAATATGGATGCAGTGGGTGATATGGTATGATGCTACTTGTAATAGGAAATCGGTAGACCAGGGGAGGAAGAGAAAAAAGGGGTTGAAGCGGATTTCTCTTGTAGAGAAGAGAATCCTCCAACACCAGGGCGTTTCAAGAAGGTATCAAGATCTTGAGTACTCGCAAGCATTTTTGCTACCTATAGCTAGCAACCGACGGTTTGGTAATTTACATATAAGTGCTGCGTGTGAAGCTATACTCGGAGGGAAAGTGGGTTGTATTGAGTTTGGCATTTGGTATTTTCGTGATAGCTTATGTTAGACTATCGAATTTAAAAGAACTGTGTTGAAAGGGGCGGTGAGTGAATGAGCGAATGAGTACCAGCAGCTGAGGTGGGCTATTGCAAGATTTACCATAATCTTATCATCATATCCTTGTCTGGCTTACTTCGCCTGGATTTCTACCCTTTGGACCTATTCTTGTTCTCACGCTCACTTCCCCTCTCTTCTCTCGTCCTCTTCTCTCATCTTCCTTGGTAATGGTGGTGGTGGTGGTGGTGGTGGCGTTGTCCTACTCCCAGCCTATTTCACAAATCCAGTAATCAACTTCTCGGGTCTTGATCCGGAGTGAAGATAATAGATCTTTGGCTCTTTTCTTTTTCAGTTTTGCGGTAGGGCTGGCACCTTTTTTTCTCACCCCGAAACCATTATATTCTTAGCACTTCGGCTCCAGCGTCCCGGTTCCGTTTGCATCCAGCATCCTTTTCTCCGTCCGAATACTGTACCTCTCTCCTCCCTTATTTCTCTTCTCCTCCCATACACCCGACATCCCTCTCCCAAAAGATCATCCTTCTCGCCTATCTTACATCTTGACTATCCTACATTTCTGTCGAGAACCAAACTTGGACGATATTTGGGCTTGGGCGTTTGTTGTTGTTGGAAGGGATCTCATCCCGCTCCCCCTTTCTTCTCATTCCCTTCAGATCGTCCTTTAGCACCCGCATTTAGATTTCAGCCCTCTTTTTTTTTTCTTTTTTTTCTTTCTTGGCCAGCATGTCGTCTTCAAAGTCGGAGGATGAAATTCCCTTGATGGACTTTGGGGACGATAGAGGGGAGGAAAAGAAACTCGCACAGACTACCGTCGCCATCAATGGAATGACATGTGGCGCTTGCACTTCTGCTATTGAAAGTTTGTTATTTCTTACCTCTTGTCAGGGACACTTTTCTGATCTGCGCGTACGGCAACAACTTAGGTGGCTTCACAAATATCGATGGGTTAGAGTCCTTCACCGTAAGTCTGATGACAGAGCGAGCTGTTGCAATTCACGATGCCGCAAAGCTCTCAGCAGAACAGATCGCCGAAATGTGAGTTTTAAACACCAAAGTTACCAACTCCGCGGGGGGGCGGCGTTAACCTGGTATGACAGAATTGAAGACCGTGGTTTCGATGCAACGATTGTTTCTTCCGACATGAAAGGTCGATCACCAAGGGGCGGGCGAGGGAAGGCGTCGGCCTCTGGGTTGGTCACCACTACGATTGCGGTGGAGGGTATGACTTGTGCATCGTGTTCGAGCTCTATCGAAAGCGCTTTTAAGAACGTGGATGGTGTACGGAGTATCGCTGTGGATTTGGGTACGGACCGTGCTGTCACCACCCACGACCCGGCAAAGATATCGGTGGAGAAGGTGGCGGAAATTATCGAAGATCGTGGGTTCGACGCGAAGATTGTACGTTCTGAGCCTGTTGGAGGATATGGACGACGGAGCATTAGCGATTCGACACCGCATTTGGCTACGACAACGATTGCTGTAGAGGGTATGACTTGTGGTGCTTGCACTGCTGCTATTGAGGGGGGTTTCAAGGACGTTGCTGGGATTGGGAACTTCACGGTCAGCTTAATAATGGAGAGGGCGGTAGTGGTTCACGATCCAGATGTTATTTCCGCCGAAAAGATTGCGGAAATGTAAGCTATTTTATTGAATGATGCTTGGAGTCGAAAGGGCTAATTATTTTTAGAATCGACGATCGAGGATTCGATGCCAAAATCTTATCAACGGACCTCCGGTGCGGTGAAGATCGAGATGCAAAAGAAGATACCATGATATTCAAGGTTTTCGGCCTAAATTCAGAGGAAGATGCCATAAAGTTAGAGAACTCTTTCCGAACCTGTGAGGGGGTTATCGATGCTGTTGTGACATTACCCGATGCAAAGGCTGTAATCGGGTACTATCCGTCGAAAACTGGGGTTCGTAACCTTGTTGACATCGCCGAGTCATTGAATATGAATGTCCTCCCAGCAGATATGGAAGACAATAGCGCTCAGCTAGAATCCCTGGCAAAAACAAAGGAGATCAAGCAATGGCAGCACGCGTTCTGGTTTTCGCTCTATTTTGCCGTTCCGGTGTTTTTGATATCCATGATAATTCCAATGTGGCTCAAGGGACTCGACAAGTACATCGGCCAGCTCCGTATAATACCGGGACTTTACCTGGGTGATGTTGTCTGTTTGCTGTTAACCATCCCAGTGCAATTTGGGATCGGGTTAAGGTTTTATCGGAGTGCTTTTAAGAGTCTTAAGCACGGGAGCGCTACCATGGACGTTTTGGTGGTTCTCGGAACTTCGGCGGCTTTCTTTTTTTCGATCGTGGCTATGCTCATTTCTATCATGTGTTCTCCTCATACCAAGCCTAGCACTGTGTTCGACACTTCTACCATGTTGATCACGTTTATTTCCCTGGGAAGGTATCTTGAGAATAGAGCGAAGGGTCAGACTTCAAAAGCTTTGTCAAGGCTGATGTCCCTCGCCCCTTCAATGGCAACAATATATGTCGACCCAGAGAAGGCAGGGTTGAGCATGGGGAGTGACGGTAACGCGGGCGAGGAGAGGACTATTCCGACGGAACTTATTCAGGTCAACGACATCGTGATTGTCCGTCCAGGGGATAAAATACCTGCTGATGGAACTGTCGTCGCGGGAGAAAGCTACGTTGACGAGAGCATGGTCACCGGAGAGGCCATGCCGATTCTCAAGCACAAGGGAGCACTATTGATTGGCGGAACAGTCAATAGCGCAGGTCGTCTTGACTTCCGAGTCACTAGAGCCGGAAGGGATACTCAACTGAGCCAAATTGTCAGGCTCGTCCAAGAGGCCCAAACTTCCCGAGCACCTATTCAACGAATGGCTGATATCCTCGCTGGGTACTTCGTCCCCAGCGTCATCGCCTTAGGATTAATCACCTTCGTTGGTTGGATGATCCTTAGTCATGTCCTCCAGAACCCCCCGGCAATCTTCTCAAAGGAAGCTAGCGGGGGGCCATTTATGGTCTGCTTGAAGCTCTGCATTAGCGTCATCGTATTCGCCTGTCCATGTGCCCTCGGCCTGTCCACGCCTACCGCAGTGATGGTAGGCACAGGTGTCGGGGCAGAGCAAGGTATTCTCGTCAAGGGTGGCGCAGCACTCGAAACTGCGACGAAAATCACGCAAGTCGTCCTAGATAAAACTGGAACGATAACAATCGGACGAATGACCGTTGCCGTGAGCAAGCAGTCCACAGCATGGGAATCTACCGAGCGGAAATCCCGCCTCTGGTGGTTGCTCATCGGCATTACTGAATCCGGTAGTGAACATCCTGTTGGCAGGGCTATTACCACTGCTGCTAGAGAGCACTTGGATCTAGGCGTAGACGGGGTTCTCGACGGGTCCATCACGGAATTCAAAGCTGCTGTCGGCCGCGGGGTTCAAGCGAATGTTAAGCCGGCCGCTGAGCCGAGAGTTTACAAAATTATCATTGGAAACACTAAATTTCTCAACGAAAGCAGCATCGAGATCCCCGAAGGGGCGATCAACGAAGCGAGAGGCGTAAGCCTCGCAGGTCAAGCTAGAAATGCCGATGGGAACACATACGTCTTTGTTGCAATCGATGGAGAATATGCAGGATTGGTAGCACTAAGTGACGAATTGAAGTCAGATGCTAAATATGCTGTCGAGGCATTACGCAGGTTGGGTGTCAAAATCGCGATGGTTAGTCTCTTCTCCCCTTCTGGCCACCCACATCATGCTAACTCCGCGAACAGGTAACCGGCGACCAAGAAGCACCCGCTCAGCAAGTCGCCAAACAAGTCGGCATACCCCTCTCAATGGTCTACTCCTCTGTTTCCCCGGACGGAAAGCAAAAGATAATAAAATCACTCCAAGCATCCGGCGAAATCGTAGCCATGGTCGGCGATGGCATAAACGACTCTCCAGCGCTCGCGACTGCGAACGTCGGAATCGCAATGTCCTCGGGCACAGACGTGGCAATGGAAGCCGCCGACATCGTCCTCATGCGGCCCCAATCCCTCCTGGACATTCCGGCAGCCTTACACCTCGCTAAGACTATCTTTGGTAGGATAAAGCTGAACCTGCTCTGGGCTTGCCTCTATAATATCCTGGGTTTGCCGTTCGCTATGGGGTTGTTCTTGCCGCTGGGGCTGCACTTGCATCCCATGGCGGCGGGCGCTGCCATGGCGGCTAGTAGTGTTTCCGTCGTGTGCTCCAGTCTGCTACTGAAGTTCTGGAGAAGGCCAGTTTGGATGACAGTTGATGGGATGAAGGCCGAGGAAGCGAGCGGCCTAGACACGTCCGGGAGTCCGGGCATGGGTTGGCAGAGCAGGTGGGTGAGGTGGAGAATCGGAAGAAGGGCTGGAGATGGGTATGCTCCCGTTGGTACAGAAGAAGTGTAAATGTCCGCCGGCGGGCGAGCCGGAGAGTATATATATAATATTTCCTAAACCAGCGTTTAGCTATACGCGCTTATTATTATTTTTTCCCCTGTTTTTCAATGCTTTTTTCTTCCTGTTGGCTAGGCTTTCTTGTTTTACTGTATGATAGGGGAGGATTACTTGGTAATGCAGGTTCTGGGTGAATGATATAGCAATTACTCGCTCACCCCTTACGCCATCTTGAGAGAATTAATCGCATCGCATGTCGTCGTTGCAATTAGTTCGTGCTACGAGCCGAGATAGGATATCGTGAGCGGGTTTGCGCCTGTTTTGAACTAGGGTGTAATGGGTTCAACGCGTCGCTCTACCCTGATAGGGAGTAACGAGTGAGAGAATGTGCACGAGTGATTTTCTATGTATTCGCTTCATGGCTCCCGGCCTGAAAGCCGGACAGTGCCCTGAACGAGATTCTCATACTGCACTGTACCCCTTGTATTTTACACTAGGTATACTTATGAATATACGGGTATCTCTCTCTGAGTCCTCTCTAGTCTTACTGTTGAAAATCGTGCTTGTGCTCTCTCGAGTAACACCCTATGACTACTTGCGTCATCCACTTGTGTATGTATAAGCCTATTTATAGGCATCGCTTCCTCCCCTCCTTCTTCTCTTCTTATCGTAGCCCTTTTATTTCTTTCTTTCTTTCTTTCTTTCAATTAACAACATAAAACACCTGCTCGCTTAAGTCTCTGCTCTTCCGGTCGTGATATTATCATATACTTCCTAACAGGTTATCAGCCCGGGATTGCGGCAATGGCTTCCACTGCACTCAAGCAAACACTCACTTTTGAAAGTCGGACATAGTTTACTGGGGGCAGTGGTGATGGGAACAAAAAATATTGATACTTGCTATGCTCTTCACTTGTAAGTTGGGTGCTAAAGTTTATGTTACGGTTTTTGGACTGCTCATCTGGAATATACGACTACCGTATGTTAAAATCCTTCCATGCGCGTGGCCGAACAAAAAAAAAAAAAAAGCCCGACCATTTTCTCGTTGCTGATTTTTTGCTGTTTTGACTGTCCTTTTGAAAATGAGGGGATTTCGGTGCTGGTGAATAGTGACGAACGTTTGTAGATTCGTTTCTTGGGGATATATTGTTGATGGTCCTCACTGCGAGGACTTGAGGCGACTACGAGGTCGAGGTCCCTCCTCTTTCCCGCCGGAATCGATAATTCCTATCACACTTATCATTACCTCGTATCCGACGACCTTCGGCCGTCTATCTCGAAATCCTATACAAATCCTCCCAGTCGCCCGCGCGCAGCCCAGTGCAGATTTTTCCTTGCCAAGATATCACTCCGGCCCTAGTTTCTCTGAATCTAAGACTAACATGCTGATAGCAGGGTGCCACAGTAAAAAGCCACAATAATCGCGAATGGCGCTAGGATGCTGGAGTTATCACCTCGTAAGGCCTATCGTATAGTACTATATTTTTCTTTTTATTTCTCTTAATTATTAGAGGTTAAGTTAATAATTATAGAATCTCCTTGACGTGTTTTTCTCCCCTTTAACCAAAGGGGGAAATTCTCGACGTCCCAAAGTCATTCTTAAGTATCCCCTGCTTTTATGGTACTAATGTGTATATATATATTCTCCTTTCTCGAGATCATGTTTTCCTCCTCAAGCTAATGTCGGTCTTTCCGACGGCCACCTGTTTGCGGGGGAGTAGCTGGTACTGTACCTAGGAATTGATGATACCAAGGTAGAGCTAGCGAGCAGGGTGGGCTCTTATACATGTATGATATCTTAACCTATGCTCCCGGGGACGTCCCCTTCGCCATGAGAGACACAATTGCTATTCATTTACCCCCCCCGCCCCCGGACTCCGTAAATTCTATTAAACAACTGGCAACATACCTCTTGCGAATCGAGAATGCATCGACTACCATACCGTAAGAACTCGAATAATTGAACCTCACGCCAAGACGTCAGAAATTCCCTCTCTTGGATAGGGAGGGAGGCGAGCGCACAGCGAAAACTTTGTTGGAAGCATGTAGTGGACTTTAGAACATGCGGGAGTGTTTGAGAGATTGTCTAGATAATGGTGGATGATTTTGGAGATGGAGCTAGAATGTTTCAAGGTTTGAGATTTGACCGAC